>Ga0065711_1036027_pt1 | contig 21539 bp, 7 predicted proteins | sample Hoacrofraction12_FD_59098 | JGI IMG/M metagenome (GOLD analysis project Ga0065711, IMG submission 59098) | Hoatzin crop microbial communities from Cojedes, Venezuela - Epithelial fraction 12 v2 (version 2) | ecosystem: Host-associated > Birds > Digestive system > Esophagus > Crop | place... | reverse complement strand
TTCATGATTGCCTAAATGGGAAACCACAAAACCAGACTTAGAGGAAAAACAGTTCTGATGTTTTAAAAATACTTACAGGATTTCCAACAAGAATGCAAAATCATTGCAAACATTGCAAAGCTAAACGTTCAGGATTTCAATTTGGTTGTTAAATTACTAAAATAATGCATACCTGAGTTTTACATACAGTGGAGACTTAAATGTATGATCTCAGATGCTCTGCCACTACCTTTAAAATAAAGCATCCTTTCTTCTCTATGTAAAATATCTGAAACATATACATTAAGTCAGAGAAAAAGCCAATCCAAACTAGAAATATGTAATTTTAATTGCAACACACATTGCTGCCATACACTCAGAACAATCTTGCAGAATACTCTGACCAAATGTCACTGTCATGGTTCAGTTAGTCCAAAACAACTGCGCTGCCTGACTCAGAAATGAAATCCAGTCGACCTGTTCAGTGACTTTGTACTTTTAGCCAGTTCCCCAATTCTGACTTTTCCAAACTGATGTTAAAACCAATACAGAGTTTTAAAATAATGAAAACCACTTTAAAATACAATTTAAAAAATATGATCTTAAAAAAAAAAAGAGGTGGCTGTTGTGTCATTTGACAACTTTTAGAACTGGGCTTACTAAACCTGTAACTCTCATTCTGGTTGATAGCTGGGAGACAGACCGTCATTCATGGGTGCATATAATGTCCACCGAGTCTTACAAGCCATCAGAATTCTAGTATATTTAAAAATCATAATAATATAGCAATTAAATATATTATGCCAAACCTGTTATCTTTCTCTTTCTGATACAGGTCTACCATACCAAAAAGAGATTCTGTCAGGAAGTGGCAATCAATGCAGTGCTTGTTTGAAAGGTATTTTAAAATTATCCTTTTTTCTTGCTGCCTTTGATACAAAATAATATGATGAATAAATGACTCGGACTTAAGCCATCCATTGCAGAAGCTCATAGAGAATATTTATCATGTTAGCGTGCATACCTGCACTGCAATGGTCATTGAGGGGAGCCAGGCAGGGGTGCAAGAAGCAACCATGGCCACATGGCCAAGGGTAGCTGAATAGCCAAACACATAAACTGACCCACATAAAGAACTCATTAAACTTTGTCTTTTCTGTACTGGGTGGTTAGTTCACGTAGTCATTTCACATTCCCTGTTACTGCCTTTTATTTTCCCTAGTCTGATCTTGTGTAGAAAGATGCTCAGAAATTTGATCACCTGTACTAAACACAGTTTGGGGTGGCTGCCTTTTTAACCATGATTGAAGAAAAAAACTACTAAATTCTACCTGTATATACCAATCCAGCTGCTCTCATACCAGGTCCCTCTGTAAGCACTTCACACCCCCTTGGAATTAGCTGTACATTATCATATGTCAGGGTAATGGGGAGCCTGGCTACCCCCGTCTGTAAAAAAAACTCTGAAAATCAGGCTACGACGTGCTGTAGCCACACTAGGGTGACTGCGTGGAAGCTGACTTAGCTGAAGCTGAGGATGAACTGCTCTGCTTGTCCGGATCCAGGCTGACTCTTGCAGTACTCCTGAAGCAACCTAGACACACATCTCCCCAATGTCTCCATGAGAGGACACATCCATGGGGCACGGCGTTCACACAGGTAACCTGGCTAGGACATACACAGCTCTCCTGGTGTTAGTCTCTGCGGATCCAGTTCTTCATTCCTCGTCAGTCTGTCTACTTAACCCTGAGCTGTCTCTTCATTTCTGGACACGATTTTGGACTGTCACAGCCCTGTGGGCGTAGCTCCCGCTCAGACGGCAGACAGACCCAGCTCTGCTTACACGAGTAATTAAAAAAAAGGCTTGCAAACCTGTGATTTCATTAGAAATGCAGATGATATTATGTTTATAAAATAATTATTAATTCTTTAACGATGCAGATACTTTAGCCAGTTCTAAAAAGCTGGTAGAATTATCAAATTACATTTATTTATTGCTAACTTTTTAGCTGTGGCACCACCTTGTGGACATTACTACATGGAACGAAAAGTTGACTAGTGGCAACAAAAGCAACTAAAACAGATCAGGCATTTGGGAAAAACAACTGTGTTCACACACGATTTGCTAAAGCAGAGTAATATAAGTAAATTAAAAAATTGATTCCTAAAAATCCACTTATGAAATAAAATGTATAATAAATACTGCCATCAGTGTCCTCAGTTGTCTTTGCAGTTTTTACCAACTCTTCTGAGCGTCAGCCAAGAAGAGTGGTAGCCTTCAAAACTATTTTTGTTCCTCCTTGACTGATTAACTAGCAGCATCTGAACCCCAGTTCTGTTGCTGCTGTGCAAACAGGCACGACTTGTGCAAGTATCCCAAGCAACAAGACTTGCAAAATCAGAACCATAATACTGAACACATGGAGAAAACCTTAGGTCCTGTTCCATAAATGTAGAGTCAACGGTGAGATTAGTGTCCAAGCTAAGCCACATGAAAAATAATCTCTGAAAGAGATGAACTGGTGGATCTTTTAAATGCTTGCTGAAAACCAAACCAAAACAAAAAATAAATTTTAATTCCACTCTGTTGGCCATTAGATTATCAGAACAACCTTTCACAGCTGAGAGAACAGGGTGTTACTGTTATGAGTACTCTATCTGCTATATGGGCAAACCAGTAAAGCACAGAGGAGCCAGAATTTTAAACAGAAGGAGACCTCCAAGTTGCGTGCAGCGTATGTCTATCCCACGTGTGCCTATCTGAGTAAGCCTGGGAAACGTAATATTAAACATTGAATTGTATTTTCTATTTCTATCTCTTCAAAAAGTAACGGCATACAACTTGTTATTTACACTAGCATAAAGTGAAGGTGGAGGAGAAGACAAAGACTTGCACCAAGTTCCTCCCCTCTTGAACTGTCAACGGACTGTGCTGAACTCTGCCTGGGGATGTTGCATGCCTAAACCCTGCTGGGGATGAACAGCTTGCGTGTCTCTCCCACAGTACTGGGGCACAGACCCCTCATGTCATGTCTCTTCTTCAAATATGGACCTCTGCAGCCCAAACACTGCAGGCTCTTCGACTAATACTGACCATACCACAGTCCCTCCCCAAACTCTCCGTAGTAGTATATGAAAGTTCACCCACTGGAGCATTTCCATTTCTAGTTTAACTCTTTGAAAAATATCTAACTATTCAAGCAAGCCACGGAAACTCTGCTGCATTCAGCTGAGAAAACTTCAGTAGCTGTCTCAGTTGATTTTTTTTTTCTTGGTTAGACAGTATCTCTTTTCAAATGAAGTTTGCACAAGTTTCTTTCTTCTCACCTCTTCCGGATTTTTGCACATTCACAAACTCTTCCCAATTAACCATCAAATAACCAGTAAAACAAGTTTTTGGCTGGCAGCCTCAGAGGCTGCTCCACAACTGCCCACTGCCCTCATGATGTTTCTAACTGAAATGGAATGTTACAGCAAACATCAGAGTTCACTAAATGGAACAAAATTACTAAATACACGTAGCTAACAAACTTCTACGGGGATGCTTGCTTAGCATCTAAGGTTAACTCTTAGCAGAAGTGCTCTAGCACTTGAGAAACCTGAACCACTCTGGGGAGAAGCCACGCACGAAATCTCAGACTAGCTCAAATGATATACACCATCAGCCAGGGCAGCAAACTCATCTGCCGTGGAGTTTGCGGGTCTCATCCAGGAGCTGTGGCTTACTAGGTTTTGGTGACATGTTACTCACATGGATTCTACAACCCACATCCTTCTCTATTCTTACAGTTATGTATCCTTAGCAAAGGAGGTAGACAATCATTGCTGCCACCCATTGCTGCAGTGTCTTGGAAGAAGAGTGATGACGAGTACAGCTAAGGCATTGGCACGGCCTCTGAAGGATCCGTTAGCTTAAAACGATCCGATTTACAGGTATTGCATCAAGAAAGAAACCTAGATAACAATGAAATTCAGAGTAAAATTTACTCTTTGTTAAATAACCACTTTTTATAATAATGTTCACTGTTGGAGAAGTTCCCAGTTGAAAAATGAAGACTGGAGTGGATTACAGGAATGGACTTGAAATAGCTAAAGCAACCTCCGAGGTAGTCCATTCCACAATAATGTCACCCTGAAACAGATTATCAGGAAAGATCAGAATATACATCAATACAGATTTTTAGAAAGTGAGTTTATTAAAATGTGATGTAATGCAATTAAATATATTGTTCGGTATAAAGTCTGTATTAGAGAATACTGGAAAACCACCTTTAGCTAACATAGCTAAACACGGACAGAGATGGCTGGGCCAAAAGAACTTAGGAATTAATCAAAGAAAGTTTGAGCAGAAAATAACAATGTACTTTTCAAAGGAAACACTTCCATTAATGACATAGAATCATATGCTGTCATACCTGTTTGTGCTCCTAGGCCATCTGAAACAGAACAGTCTGAAAACAGTGGATGTTGTTACAATACAATAACGTTATTTTCACACTAAGCTTTTTGACTTTCTTGTTTATGTAGATATTTTGAACCACTTATCCTTCATTCTAGAACAGACACTACTCTTGTTGGAACTGGTGTCTTTCCTTTGGGAATAGCAGCATTGCACCTGTTTTATGAAAGAACATAGAGTAAAATGTAATCTTTTTCCTTTAATATCTCATAAAATTGAAGTATCCTTTAAAATATGACAATGACAATACAATTTTTACAAGACAGATCTTTTGAGAATTGTTTCTTAGAAACTCAAGTTTATTTTGTTTATTCTTCAATAAACAAAATTTTGTTTATTCTTCTTCATCTCAAGAAGATGAAGCAGTTTATGGTGGTAAAATTGTTTTCCTTTAATATCTTCATACAGTAAATATTACAGTTATTTTACTTTCTGTGCTCAGTAAGTCCCTAATATAAGTGCACTGTCTGGAAAAAATACAAGGCTTCTAAATTCTTAGTGACTATTCTGAGAGATTGACTATCAAAATTACTTTCAATTTAACTTAATTATTTCTGAAAAAAACAAGGCATTTGCTACCCCTCATTCATACTGAGTGCAGAGATTCTCCTTCTCCTTAGGCACCATCAATGTAATTCTGTTCCCCACGGCAAACAGCTGCAGTAGTGCAGGCTTATTAATGGCCCTGGATGTATCTGCATGCAGGTTTTCATCCAGAAAATTGCAGCAGCCAGTTACTGTAAACCTGGGGTGAGTGACACAGAAGAGACTGTGCCAAGTCTATTTTTATATTGAATCCAGTTTATAAAAATATCTTACTTCTCATCTTCTTGAGCGGCTGAAAATGTTATTTTGTGTCCATCACATTCAGTTGCTTTGCCTTCAGAGAGGAAGCTAATAAGCTGTGTGGTAAAAATAATCTTGTATTTCCATAATGCTATTTTCTCCAGAGACGTGGAACTCCCTTGAATGTTTTAATTCTCTTTCCTGAAAGGCAATGGAGTAGCATGGCACTATATTAAAATAATTTTCTTTGCGTTTCTGCAAGAACTGATTTCTTGCTCAATTAGCATATCAACTGCAAAACCAATTTCCACAGCATCCGTGACCTGTCACTTTACGCATTACTGAAGCTAGACAGAAACAGCTTCAGAGGGATATAACAGTTTAAAATTATTCAGTATAAATTCACTTCTTAAACTGATACATGCAGGATACAAAGCCCTGAAATTATGGTGCTAATCTGTATGGCTTAAAGTCAGATTTCTGCATTTTTAAATGCTGTACCCACCAACACAGAACCGCAGTGGGCATTAATAGAAATAGGAAGGAACAGGCAGAAATCTCGTCAGGCTGGAGAAAATCCCGGGAGGGAGAGAATGAGTGAGAAAGCAGCCAGCACCCCCGGGGTAAGACTACAGGGTACACAGCCCTTGCCTCAGGGAACAAAGGGGATTCCTACCACAGGGAGAAGTGGAGAAGGCCACCAAGCCTTAGACATGAAAACTTCAGGGCATCCTTCAACAAGAGAAGAATATTGAGGTGACATTCAGAAAGTCTGCAGAAAGGGAGGGATAAACCCCGTTTCCTCTAGTCCAAATGCAGAACCTGTTTGGTCTACAGAAAAACAAGTGTACAACTCTCCAGCTATCAAAAGACAAGGTAATATTATTAAGTTATTTAATACTTTTTTTCAGTGAACGAAGGTTGCATAAGCCTCTATGCTTATTAGATATTAGATTTAATTTCCTGCATTACTGAGAAATGGGTGACTTGGAGCTATGCCAGGCTTGGATAGATATAATAGGCTACAAATTTATAAAAGGAAAACAGTAGACGTAGGAACTGCTGCTAGAGGTGTCCATTTAAAGCAATACTCACCCCAGCAAAAAACCCATCCCACGCAGAGACTACTGCAATTACAGGAGATACGCTTGCAAAAGCATTAAGTCAGGGAAAAGTGGCGGCAGAAGATGGAAACTTATGACTAAGTGTATTTGACCTTCATATGTTATTTATGTCTGAAGACTCAATTTTGTGGTTTCAGGATGGGTTCATCCATAGCAAAATCTGACGTGTTCTAATAATTATCACAGCTGTTATTTATACATTTATGTCTTGGTCTGCCAGACTCAATGTGACTTGATATATTGATAACAAAGAAACAGGTTATTTACTTACTGTTTCATTTGCTGAAGTGCAAAAAAATCAAATCAAATGCTTTATATTTATTTCCTAATTCCTTGTGCCACATTCCTCAATTTCTTGTTTTCTAGAGTGCTTTCCTTTTTTCTTAGAGGTAATATGAAAAACAGAGTTTTCAAAAGAAGGAGGATCTGGGAATTCTCAACACTGCAAGCTAATTCCTTGGCATTTTCATGATGAAAAATCACAGGTAAATCTTCCTATCACTATTCATCTATCTAAAAAAACACATTATCTTTGCCTTTCTGTATAAATCTTGTGTCTATTAAAATATGAAAGCCATTTTTGAACTTCATCATTGTTCTTATTCTGAAGGTGCTGTAAGAATAGTTACAAACTAAGCGTGATAGAATATGCAATGTAATTACATATTTTGATTTTACCTTGCTCAAATTATGGTATTCTTAACTCCTTCAGACATAGCATCTGCCTGTTACTGAAGTAATATGTCAAAATACACTGCAATTTGTTAGTATCAGTACTACTAAGGAAAAAAAGCATGTAACAAACCAACAAATAAATTCTGCATCATAAAGCACCAAATATTCGTCTCTAGAGTAAAGTGTATGGTAAGAATTTCCAGAGCAAGATTAAACTAAAACAGGTGTTCAGATAGGGAGAGGTTGTTACCATCTGCAGTCCAGCTAAAGTGAGAGATCATTATGGGTATTCAGCGTCACTGATAGCAAGACCCAAGTCACTTCTATATTTGTATTTTTAAGTCAAATATCACTCTGATGAGACATTCAAAATACTTTTCAGCTACCATTATGTCTTTTCTGGGCCCCAGCCATCTGGACATATTTCTAGGGTCACAGCCTTTGCTTTCTTTAGGATTCCTATACAGCCAAGTTCCAGCTAAAACGCTGACGAGACATAAGCAAGCTGCTTCAAATCTTCACAGCGTCACTGAGGTTGGAAGCATCTCTGGAGTTTATCCACTCCAACCCCCAGCTCCAAGCAGAATCACCCAGAGCAGGCTACTCAGGAGCTTGGCCAGTTAGGTTCTGAGTATCTTCAGTGATGTGAACTCCACAACCTCTTTGGGCAACCATATGACAGATGCTCCAGTCTCTTCATCATCTTCATGGCCTTTCCCTGCATTCACTCCGGTATGTCCATGTCCTTCTTGTTGTGTGGAGCCCAGAACTGGGCACAGTACTCCCACTGTAGTCTCACCAGTGCTGAGTAAAGGAGAATAATCACCTCCTTTGACTTCCTGGCAAAGCTTTTCCTAAGGCAGCCCAGGATGCTGCTGGCCCTCTTTTCCAATATGTATGTTTACAGATACAACAGATTTTTATGGTCATGAATAGTTTTGTATTTCCAGGGCCTGCCACATATCAGGGAAATACAAACTATATTATTCTGCTAATACATGTTGTATGTATCAGGGATTGTATTTATGCTCTTGTTACATATTTTTCCTAAATAACTGGCCCATTGAAAACAGTTGTTTGGGAGGACTATATACAGCCTTGTAAAAACATCTGTGCACACATTTCTAAAGGTAACACTGAAAACGCCTAACAGTGCAAATCTGGGTACCTTTGTAGGAATGAAGGCATCTTGGAAAACTGCGATTCTAAAGAACAGGAATTCTCAATGTCATCATGCTGTTAGTGTTGAGATCTAAAGATAGCAGATTAATTACCATTATGCTTAACTCACAGATAACCTTTTGTAACAGTAACAGCCAGCTCATAAACTTCCAAAGATTTCAAAAGCGCTCCATACTGTTTCAGGAGCCAAAAATCCAGTTCTCCCTCATGTATGCCTGAGAACCTTTCACTTCCTCTGCAGCTGCTGCTGTGGACAATACACTACTTTATTGACAATACACAAATTTTCTGCGGAGAAAGATCCATAGACTTTTCAGTGGGTCCTCAGGCAACCTAAAGCAGTGAGATGTTCTACCAGATTTGTTTGTCTTGGCAAGGAAGAGAGTAACCTTGTTCTTGAAAAATCTACACTTAGTTCCTCATTTATAAACAATTTTCATCAGTTCCTCCATCTGCAGTATATGTCTGTGTTTGGCAAACAATTTGCAGTGTTTCTTGTTATACATGTCAAATTGTTTCTGTTCTGCATGAGCTATGATGACTTAAAGGACCAAAGTTTCATGTGGTGGAAGGAGTTTTTTCCCTCTGAATCCATCGGCACCCTTACTGCCCAGGTTGGTCCATCATTTCTTTGCATTTCTCATAGTCTGTGACTGCAGAAAACAGAAATAATTAGGTAAATCAAAACTCCTTGCCATTAGTGACGTACGAGTACACAAGCCTAGCTAATTGCCTTTTACCTTCTGGAATAGTTTAAAGCAGGATGCAAAACACTCTTCCAAAAATACACAAAGTCCTTTCCATCCTTTTTCCTATAAAGCTATGCCAAATGTCCTGGGAAAGCCTTTCGACTCTTCAGCTAACATGCTCAAATTGGGAGACTGGCAAAAACCCACAATATAATCAGGACAATGCTGGGATTCAGATTAACATTATGAAAAGCAAACACCTTTCATACCACTCCCAGCTCTCACATCTCCAAGCTGAAGAGAGATTAAAATTCAGACGCTAGGAAGCAGAGTAGCTCTTCCCAAAACAACACTAGATTGGCCCAGGTGGCCACAACCTGCACGATTTTTCACAGGCTGACTTTTAAAGTGCCTCGTAGCTGGCTCTCAGTCTCAGAGATGTTGAGTATCTGTCTCAGCTTTTTCCAATGCAGACCAGATGTTGTATTGTGATAATACTCTCATGGGCCTTTTCCATTTTGACTCTCCATCAGCCAGGGATCCAAAGAGACATTACTTGAAAAACAGGAACCATAAAAGAGCCAGGAACTTATAAATTAAAACATAAACATTAATTTGTTTTCCAAGATACAGATGTCTTTTGTCAATTCAAGCCTTGATCTCTCCACCAGTTAAAGGCAACAGTTGTTCTGTGGAGGCATGCACTGGAAATTAGCCAACGGGCATTAACTTTTGGTTCTGATTGAACTGGGGAAAATTTGAAACAGAAACACAGAATTAAAAGTTGTGACCGTAATTAACGGCTGATGCCATTTTAAAATATTCATGACAACAGTACCAGAAAAAAAGTGTCTTCCCATAAGGAACTGTAGAATTATTGAACCTTTTGGCCAAGGCTTGGAAGAGTTTCAAGTTGTCTTTGGTGATGGCAGGGGCCTTTCCTGCTCCTTACCTTGCTGATCTGGTTAGGTGCAGGGACCAGGATCTGCCTCTGGGGAAGTGGATCCTATGGCGGTGACTAATGCAAGCGGCAGTGGGGCTACAGCGACGTGGCACCACCACAGCTCCGGAGGAAGGGACAGGGCTGCAAGAGGAAGGGACACAAGGCAGAGACAGTGCAGGTGCAGAGCAGTGGAACAGGCTGACACCACAGACATGAAAATGTAAGTAACCAACTGTACACTTTAAATAACTATTCTGGTAAAATACTACAGTAACATCAATATCGTTCTTTAATAGTTTCTACAGCACTGTATCCTTGTAGAAGTTAATTGCAAAGACAAAACACTGTCTGGTCAATAAAACATGAACTTTGGTATGAAGGATTGGCTTTGGTGAGTTTATACAGAGGTAAAGCAAAAGCGTTTTTAATTAAAAGAAGAATCCGCTCGAAGCCTAAGCCACCTAGCTGCAAAAACATACACTGATGAAAATGAAACATAAAGTACGATGCTAAAATTACGCACCAAAGTTGGAATTCAAATGTCATTATGGAGACACAGATTGAAGAAACCACTTTCATATATTACAGACACAAGTGGTCAGAGTTCAGCTGCATATATTTAATTTTGTAGTAACATAACACATCAAGCCTTGTTTTCAAATGGCCACTGAAAATATTTCTGTCTTTTTAAATGTTATATCACTTGATATATCAGTATTATTACATCTCTTAACATTCTGGTATCAATAAAAATTTAATATACAAAGATTTAAAATAGTAGAAAGGCTAGAGGCAACCAAAGAAAACATTTTAAAAAATGTGCCTAATAAAAAGATAAGGATGAAGACTTACTTTCTTCTCCAACATGACCTACATGTTCTCTATTTTATCATCGTTAAAAAGTACCAATTCAGAAGTCACACCTCTTCATTCCCTTTCAAATCAATTTTATCCACCTACACAACTCCTCTGCCAGCGGATGACTGCAAGTTCACACTTAAAACTCTCCAGTGCTGCTGTGCTTTCTTGATAAAATCTATTAGTACAAGAGATTTGTATTACTCTGCAACTTTCAGCAAGTAACCCTCTGTTTACGATACCCTGCAACAGAACATTTCATCGTACATATTAGCAGGGGAACGTATAACAGATCTCTCTTCAGTGTCCTGATGTCATCAGTTTCCTTCCGTCTCACATGCGCATATACAAGCAATTATAATTTCTAATACAATCTAATATTAAAAGTATAACTGAATGCTTGCCCTTGTCTTACACTCCTCCAGAGACTTTTGCTTTTACCAGCACCAGCTTTTTCTAGAACCTTCTGCTCAGAACAAGGAAATAGCCTGTCCTTTATACAATGAATTCACCTGGTGGAGCAGGGATTCTGAGCGATCATTATTCCCTCCTGGACACCTCTGGAATAAATTCTTGCTTTCCAGCACCCTTTTAGTACAAGCTTTACATATTCATTTTCTTTTCCTAGGCTACAGCTTCTTCTCTAGATTTCACACCATACTAATATCTGTCTGCACTTGTCTTGCTGAATTGTTCACGCTTCATTATTTAAGTGCAGGGAATTATAAGTAGCTGTTCCCACTTGACGTGTTCTTCCCTTGAGGGGGGAACTAGCATCTGCTGTTCCGTCTCTTGAGGAAGCAACAGCTTCCACAGAAAGGAACCACCAAGCTCCTTTCGTGGCTTCAGTTCACACTAAGAAAGATTTTTGTCGTGCATGCTGGTTCCAGCAGAAATTGCTTTCAGGTAAAAATTTTAGTCTTGTACTTTGCTAAAGTCTTAATATTCTCTCTCTTTAGGAACAGACTGAGGTAAACATTGAGAATATGCATTTTTCTCAAAGGTTTTGCCCTAGCTCAGACAATTCCTCAAAGATTCCCTTCACCAAAAACGTAGAATTCTAATTCAAAAGAGGCTTTGGGTTGCTATGAGAAACAAAAGGAGTCAGTCAGGAACTCCTAAGAGTCCACAGTCATTTCTGTGAATTTTTTAGTAATGTGCTGGTAATAGTTTTATCTGTTAGTTTATTAAGAATGCGGACTTTTTTAGATGTATTTATGTTACATAATTCCCAGACTACTGAAGGATGAAAATCTAAGTCTTCAGATTCAATATGAACTAAACAGTTACTTTAAACCAAACTGTAAAACAGCAGATGTACAATCACTTTTATGGGTAATTTTAAGTATTAAAATGTATTGTACATGATGTGCCTTTAAAGTGAAGACTTCATCCAGACTCCTCTTGATACAAACTAGGAAATGCTTTCCTGGCTTTATAATGTCCAGAACATGAACTTTTGTCTCTTTTTTAATCACTGTGCTTAGTCAGACATCCACCTGTAGGAACAGCAAGCTCTGTCTTCCTCCCAGCAAAGGGGCTGGTATGGTATCTTATTCCCCTGCCACATTCCTCTTTACTCTTCTCATCCCTTCCAAGCAAGCCACTCTGACCCAGCTTTCCTGGAGTGCACTACCTTCACAGAAAAAAAGTGGCTACATTTTCAGATAGAGATGTAGGATGTCTTTTGAAGAGTAGATTGGATTTAAGCACTTACCTGTCTCCTGCTTAAAATTCACACAGATCTAACTTGCAAATTCCGTGAAGAGCAGCCCTTTCCTACCATTGTCACTCAAAACTCCCACGGTGATCATTCTAAAACCTTAAAATAAAGATGATATTCTCAAATTCACTAAGTTTGTTTCGCAAGAGGTTACGTTCCTCACGACATTATTCTTTTTGCATGGAGCAGAACTGTCAAATATCAGCTGAAGAAGGAAAAAATGGAGCTACAGATGTTTCAGCACGGAGGCACCTCTGCCAAACTCTCTCTAGATGTCGCTACACTTTCTGGCTACTTCATTCTAGCCTTCATCATTAAATGGAGAACTATCATATAGTTTCCTAATTTATTCATATATAAGAAATAGAAAACTATCATATAGTAACCAAATTTCTTCAGAGCGACAAAAAGATATTCTACCTATATGTATATACTAGTCTATATAATAGAATATATATAATATATTCAACTAATGTCATACTTAAATTTGAAAATAGCTTTTATCACAGGCTTGTTTTCATGCTCTTTTTACCTTCGTAATATTCTTCCTACCAAGCACGCTGGCTCGTTGAGTCTGGAGTTGCTTGCCCTCTTCCATTACTTTGTGCTGAAACCAAGTATCTCTGTAAGGATATTCCCAAAGTTTCCAGACTCAGTATTCATGCATACTTTGCTATTCTTTCTGTCTTACCATGTTATTTTTTCAAAGAGCATCCCTCTGCCCTTATATGACTTTGCCACCCAAAGACTCATTCCTACTATACAAATGCTGCTGGAAACTATTCTGGGAATTCAAGGCAGGAATCCGGGCTGTGTTTTAGCTGATTCAGACCTCAAACAGTTCTGGGGACAACATCCTTGTTTCCATAGCTGTTTATCACCTCTCTGTAATTCACTGTTTCTTAGGGACAACATCCTTGTTTCCATATCTGTTTATCACCTCCCCGTAATTCACTATTTCTTACCTGTGAAAATAGTCTCCAAAAAGCAAATGCCAATTTCTACACATGAATGAAATGTCCATATTGACCAGAAATATGAAGACTCTCCAGTTTATTGCAATGATACCAAAATATCTTCAGATTTTCTAAGTATTTCAAATCTCAGTTGTGCTGAAGTAGTCATCGATTCGTTGTCCACAAGATGGGGCTTCTACAACAGAGATCTTCGGATACCAACTTAGGATTCTGATGCAAAAGCTATGGATGGCATCGCAGTTGACAGGAACACTTTTGACCCATGCTTGCAATTTCTGGCACAGGAAGAGTCCTCACAAAAGGAACTCCACTCCGTAATTTCTCCATAATCTGGCATGTAAAACCAGTAATCCCTCAGGCAATCAAAAACAGCAGAATGGGATTTTACCTTGTCCTTAGCCCTTGCACTGCGCTGCTGCACAGCTTATGACTCAGAGGCAACACGCACCATTACAACAACTCCACATCTTGCAGGGATTCTGTAAGTTCATCTACTTCTGCATGAGCTTTTGTAGAAAAGTATGCAGTCCAAAACACCAAGCAAAGTGTATGTTCATTTGAGACAATTCCTAGGTCAAGATGTAGCCCAATACGTGAACTTCTAAAGCTGTATCCAAGTCCACTGTTGGGATGTTCCTGTTAAGGTGATAACACCGCCAAAAAAAAGTTAAGAGACAGTAGCTCCACAGAGTCTGTAATTTCTGTAAACTTAACTAAAAGAGGAAGAAGTTTGCTGTTACAAAAACTAACTGTAGGCATGCAATGCAAAATAAATGAAAGGAAAATAATTTATTCTTAAACTCAAGAATTTTGGAATATTTTTTCAAAAAAAACAGGAATAGACTTACAGTACCTTTAGCTGTCTTGTTTCAATGTGTGGGAAGTGTTTGTTTAAAACAGTATGTGATTTGCTCTGCTAAAAAAAAAAAGGCCTCCCTCCTTTTTTGTCAGCCAAGTAAGCTTAAACAATTGAGATTTTCATGTCTTATAGGAATCTCCACACAACCAAAACCAGGACAAACTAACTGGGACTGTAAAACTACCTTCTGGTACCCCTTCTCGTAGCACTAGAGAAATCAGCAAGACTTAATTTATGTGCATTCCTGTTTTCCAGAAATTTTTGCAGGAAGCACAGTATTCTCTCAGACAACAGAAGTGTTCGTGCATGCAAAATCAAATCCTGGTACAAGTTTCCAGCCTGCTCTCCCTCCAAGAGGAGGGTGCCCATACATGGACTATTCAAAAAGTAAATCTGAATCTTAAGAAGCGGAGACACTTCTGGCCAGATGATAAAGTTAATTTCCCAAAGACTAACTCCTCCCCAGTGCCAGAGGCAGTCATTCACAATCACCTAACACTTCCCACACAAAATCTTCAGTGCCTCCTCCTCACGTTCCTTCTGCTCAGTCTCCAGTAACTTCTCTTCTGCAATTCAGCTAGCTAAGCTGTCACAGACCAGAGTTTCAACAGGAAATACAAATAGTACCCTTCAGAATAATCATCTGGAGAAGGATAAAGTAAGAAAATCTGAGCAGGCACGAATTAGCTGGAGGACAGGGAGTGACAGTGCACTACAAACTGAAGTCAGTGATGTTGTATTCTGAAAAAGGAAGCACACTAAGTTTTCTAAATGGCATTTTTGCAACACTGTGGTTTTACCTGGAGTACTCTGTCCAGCTTTGGATGCCACACTTACCGAAGATGGGGACAAAAGAAAGAGTCTGCAGGACAGTGAATCGATGGGGAGATTTACAAATCGTGATCCATAAGGAAAACTGAAACAAAGGAGCATGGTAACAGTCTTCAGATATCCAAATCACTGCAACAATGCAGACAGGACGTGTAGCAAAGAGTTTGACTTGTAGAAATCTTAGGTATTAGGTATGCAGAAACAGTTTCAACAGTTTTTGGTGAAAGAATGACAAAGTCATAGGTGATCTTGGATGGGAACAGAGCTGTATGTCAGAGGGTCACATTTCACAGGTTCTCATATCTTTCCATGCGTCATTTTATCACTCTGTTATTGCAGAAGACCTATAGTTACCTACAGGAAGAAAACAAAGATTTTAGACTACAGGAAAACTGGTGAAACATGAAGACTTCTGAGAAGGTGAACGAGAGATGTTTTATGTTGTGCAGCAGAAAGCGAATCCAACTTGGACAAACGATAAACACCCCAACTCTGCTTCAAGTAGGAACAAGCATTTTGGATATTACCTTACTGTTGCAGTGAACTGAAGGCTTTGTGAGAAACCCAAAATCTTCAAGATAAAAAAGTCAAATTCAGATGAAACAACATCATGTATGGCTTCATACTCCTCATCGCTTGAAGTAATTTTGGCTTCTGGACTTGCTACTCCAAATATCTATCTTCTCCCCACATCTCGGGCAGAATATCCCTGAACCTGCAGTGATGGTACCCGACTACGAACACACTGGCCACTGGCGAACTCTGGATAAAGCTCATTCCTTGCAAATTCAGCAAGTATTTACACACAGCAAAAAGTGAAGAAAGACAACACTTCAATTAAAACTTAAAAATAAATTAAGATTTATTAAAATTAATTTAAAATTTAAAAGATTAGTAAAAACAGATTTCTGTGTGTTGAATATCCACTACCTGTTGAACGCCAGCCCAGTACTCAAGTGTCCCAAAGCCTGCCAGGGGGATGTGTCCGCAAGTCATATGCCCGATCAAACACAACAGTTATCCCACAGTAACTGTGATTCCTTAATATTCTGCTGTTGGGAACTTCACCACCCATTCTCCTTACCCAATTCTTTACCTACTGCCATGTTTTCTTACTGGCATTTTCTAAGCATGTAAGGAAGAGTGAGAATTAAAATAACACAGCAGTAATGCATCTGTTGTAAATCACCTGAGAGAAATGAGAAACAATACAAACCAGCCTGGAACCTTTTTGGGTTATCTGTATACAACCTACTGCAACTAAAATAATTCCTGAGACACTTGACCTAATCTGCCTTTCAAAGCCTTCAGTAAGCGAGATACCCAGGTACTCATTTCCAGTGCTAAACTACTTTTGCAGTTTGAAATAATTTCCTAAAGTCTACCTTAAATCTCCTAGGCCATCACCTCTTGCCCTAGGTCCACTGAACATGAAGAAAAATGTATTCCTTCTCTCTGCTGGGAAACTTTTTACATTTTTGAGGATCATTAACACTTTTCCCAACACCTTCCTTTTCGTTAGACTAAACAACCCCAATTCTTTCAGTCTTTCCTCTTAGATCATATTTTCTAGGTCTCTGATCGTTCTTGAAGTTGAGATTGTGGTAAAACGTGGTGCACTGAGAAAAAGGAAAATTGACTCCTACACAAAATTCACCATGATGCTGGGTGACAGAGGGTTTATTTGAAGAGGTTACTTTCATATGATGACTGTCTGCTTTGTTGTTTGGGTTTTTTAATGCCAAAACACCTGTCCTTTTTATTCTTCGTGACATACAGCATAGGTGTGCCAGTGCATAGAGTAAGTAGGCATTACACTCCTTGGTGAGAAAATGTTTTGGATCTGGGAAAAACAGTTATTATGGAAGGCAACTCATTTACGCTAATAATGGAAAACATATCCTTACCAAGCTGGTATCTTTCGGATAAATTGATGGCAGTGGTATTTGTGATACCAGGATAATTTAAGCAGAAGTTTAAGTAATTTTTAGAAACATGAGCAAAATGCTGCATCTCAAAGTGCCTTTCAGGGAAATATATTAGTTCCATAATTGCTTTCTAGTGCTGCATTCACTCTCTCTCGGAAAACAATATACAATTGTAATATATACTGAGAAATGTCTACGGTTCAGCTAAAATGACCAAAACTAAAAATAATCACATTTTAGAAGATGCTATGTTCTTTATAACCAGATAAATTAACTCAGTCATTCCCATAATCAGATTCACATATATAATAGAAGAATGTAATTTACTTTGATTCTCCAGAGGTACTCAATGTCTTTTTTCCCCCAGAAAAAGGTTTTAAAATTGTAATGCGTCTTATTCACTTACGTTACCTGAGCAAACAGCACTATCTCCGAACCTATGGGTACCACGGCATGGAAAGATTGCAGTCAGAAGCTAACTGGGATTCTGTATAGGAATTGAGAAAACAGTCTTATCCAGAAGAAAGATAAGACATAATAAGAGATGATAAGTTCTAGGAAAATAAACCTGCTGGAAGAAAAGGAAGTGAAAAAACTTCTCCATGCTGAGGACAGAAAAGGTCTTTCAAAAACTTTTGTTCAGCATGACACATTAAACATACCCAAAATGTTCTCCAACAATAACAGGACCACGAATCATATAAAACGAAGTCATCAAAGGGTCTTTTATCTATAAATTAGACAATTTATTATGTCAATTTTTCAGAGAAACTATTAACAAGAAAGACTTTCCACATCCTCAGTGGTTTTTAGATTTTTAACTCAAAAAGAAAGGGATTTTTCAGTGAGATAGCTCATCATCTCTGGCTAGCTCGTATGAGCCTTAAGAATACATCATTATGTAACTTGCTTCCCATTATATAAAAAACCCTCCAAAATAAAACATAAACATTCAATTGTTTGCATCCTTTAAAATGGAAATTAATGAAAAATATTTTTCTTTTTAAAAATACATTTCACTTAGAAGAAACTACCTGCCAAAAAATGGTCAGAACAGACCTGTATATGACATTGTATCAAGACCTACCAGAATATTAATCCTGCACACTGGCAAATTTCAGACTACCCCATTTCCATTCTAACAACAGATCATAGCCAAATGTTTAAATGTTTACAGGTAAGAAAAAATTTCATTGGCTTAAGTTGCCGGTTCTGTATTGATCCGTATTCGTCTGTATTAGTATTAGTCTGTATTAGTCTATATTAGTCTGATACAAGTTTTTGTATTTGCATTTGTCTTTTCTACCAGTAGTATCTATGCAGCCCTAAACCACTACATGGCTCTTTCTTCCATCTGTGGGATCATTTTAAGGCTCTAGTTGTTCCCCAGACCAAGCGGGAGAAGTAAAAAACAGACAGAACTGAAGCCATTCATTAAACTGCCCTATAGTTCTGCTAGAACAGGAAAATCACATTGTCTTAGAAAAAAAGGACCATAAAAAACCCCTATTTGTGAGCCTCCAAATCTGTATGGAACAAGGATCTCCTACAGCATGAACAGCTCATGAATGGGGGCCTGGTTTGGTCTGTGCTCTATTTGGTCTGCTGTCACCTCTACCACTGCATGTCCAAGATCACCTCTGGGTGCATTTCCACAAAAGCAGATCCTTCTAAGCAGCCTCTGTATTTACAAATACTATCTACAGAAAGCAGGTAACATGAAGCCTGCCAGGTCTGTTCAATTTTCTGTAGCTTTATACCAAGAAACTGTGAAAACAGCTCACGTGCTCTCTAGAAAACTAGACTCCCATCAAATGGTTATTGAGCAATAAGGACAATCAACCTCTAACTTCAAAAGCTCTTCAGCAGCCCCCAAGCTGCAAGAAATGTGGTAGCAAAAGAAGTAGCCTCACAGTCACACAACAGCACACATGGGGATATTAAAAGACAACATTTGTGCATTCACGAACACAAGAATTTTTCCATTCTGCATCTCCTGGACCGCTATACGACTTTTGAGCTGGTGGTGCAAAGCCATTATTATCTACCTACTTGACATAACAGGAGCGAATGGCCTAGAAAAACAAGTGGCTTAAACCATCCCTACTTCAAAGAACCCAGTAATGACTGGTAACAGCTCTTTCTCTTTCAGAGCTCTCATGGTAGCAGAGTCTGTCAGGCTGCAAAGCCAAATGTGAACTGCTGCCTCCTCTTTGGTCTCTGAGTTCCATCACGAAAGGTTGATCTCTTCCAGCACTTGGTACATCTCTAGCTTTCAAAGGGAGCCCAGGTTTGGAACATCCTGTACCTACAAATGGGAAAGTTTTAACTGGGCTTAGCAGTTATTCCTCTTGGAGATACGACTCGGTAAATACAGGCAACATCTACACTGTGGGACCCCAGAGTATGTCCCAGCTGTGTCCTGACTGCATATCAGGATGAGACCAGAGACCCACGTTTGCACGCTGGTTTCCAAAGCAAGGAAATCTTGGCATGCCAGCCAGCGGGGAGGCACCACGTGCTCCCACGGGACCTCCACGCTGTACAAGGATCAGGACTGCCAGGCACAGTGTGGCACATGCCTGCGGTCTACGCAGAGCTACACTGATGACACAGGATGAACCTCCACACAGAAAATAAACCATGAAATGACAGCTAAATAAGGAAGTCTTTCTACTCACCAGTAATCTTGCTACCGATGTTGCCACTGCACAACTGAAAATACCAGTAACAGAGCTGGAGTCTCACCACCAGGTTCTCACAGCAGGCAGCTCTGACATCGCCTTAACCTTGAACTAGGGCTGGGTGAGGCAGTGGTTTGCTGGATCCTCTCCAACGACTGCTTGCCTAATTCTCCTACTAAACCAAGTCAACATAGTCACAGGATAAACGCCCAGATGACCAAGTCGTGTACAGCAGTCATCATTATTTACAGCGGCTCATTGCAAAGCCTCTCTATCGCGAGCAATGCTCACAATCCATGCACCACTTTTATTCTCAGTTTCCTAGAGAAGCTTAAAACTGTGTTTGAACCCCATAAATGCCAGTAAGAACTTTTCTGTTGCTACAGATTTTACACTGGGGCTGTTTAGGTTATCCATTGATAGGCAGCAAAACAAAATACCTGTAATAAAATGAAAATTTCAAGAAAGAATGCACATAGATAATCAGCAAAAAGTCTGTTCTCAGGCTGAGAGGTCCACCACAGGACCTCTGAAATGCTTAAGCAAAGGCTGTAGAGCCAAATATGTCACTGCGGACAACTGCTTTGTAGCTACTTTCACCTAAGATGGAAGCTCTACTGCAAACCAGGACTGACATGGATTAGCAGAGAAGCCTGCGATAAACACTGGCCGTGCTGTACTGCGCTACAAACCGTACTTTCTAGCTGTTCTCATCTGTACCAAATTTGCTTCACTTTAAAAAATACCGTAACAAAAGCAGATTTTAAAATACTTTCCATGGTCTGAATACACGGTCTGAAGCCAGGGAGGGATTTTGAGGAACCATTCCAGATGACAAAGCTGGAAAAAACATAGAATCATAAAGGTTGGAAAAGACTTCTAAAATCATGGAGTCCAACCATCCACCCAACAACACCATGTCTTCTAAACCACATCCCGAAGTGTCCTATCTACACATTTTTTGAACACCTCCAGGGACGGGCACTCCACCGTTGCCCTGGGTAGCCTGTTCCAATGTCTGACCACTCTTTCAGTAAAAAAGTTTTTCCTAATATCCAGTCTAAACCTCCCCTGACACAACTTGAGGCCATTGCCTCTCGTCCTATTGCTAGTTACTTGGGAGAAAAGACCAAGACCTGCCTCACTACAACCTCCCGTCAGGGAGCTGTAGAGAGCGATAAGGTCCTCCCTCAGCCTCCTCCAGACTGAACAGCCCCAGCTCCCTCAGCCGCTCCTCACCAGACTTGTTCTCCAGACCCCTCCCCAGCCTCGCTGCCCTTCTCTGGACACGCTGCAGCACCTCCACATGTAAAGGCGCACCCTGTAAAGCAAAAGGTCTCCTTCCCCTCTGCGTGGGCCTGTGCTAGCGAATGGAGGGCACTCACTCTCTTGAAATTTGCATTTATCTATACTTATTTATACTTACATCCAAGCGTGAATAAATTGTTCATAATGAAAAAAACCTGAGCTAAATACATGTTTTGTCTTACTACCTGCTGATCATATCAAAAGGCCTGGACGGCTGCCTGCAGACGCGAACCAGTGACACGCAGCGCCTGCTGCTCTTCCTGCTCCACGCTCGGGGTCCGAACCGCGCCCGCTCCAGCAGTGCCCCGGCGGAACCCCCTTTCCTCCCCGGGGTGAACCACACGCCGGGGAAGGGTCCCCTGCCTGAGGCGAACCACCGCCGGCCGGGGTCGGACGGTGCGGGGGCCTCCTACCGCCGCTGTCGCCGGCCGGAGGGGCCCTTCCTGCCCCACCACGCCGCCATGCCCGGAAAACAAACACAAACACGGCGCTCCTGGGGGCGGAGCAACGCGGCACCCACCATTTTGGGGACGG
>Ga0065711_1005028_pt1 | contig 21539 bp, 12 predicted proteins | sample Hoacrofraction12_FD_59098 | JGI IMG/M metagenome (GOLD analysis project Ga0065711, IMG submission 59098) | Hoatzin crop microbial communities from Cojedes, Venezuela - Epithelial fraction 12 v2 (version 2) | ecosystem: Host-associated > Birds > Digestive system > Esophagus > Crop | place... | reverse complement strand
AAAAAAAAAAAAAAAAAAAAAACCCCCCCAAAAAAAAAAAAAAAAAAAACAACCAAAAACCCACACCACACAATATACCCCAAACTAGTCAAGCATGGTGGACTGCTGTACACTTTAGGAATTTTGCTTTTTGTTATTTATCTACTATTTATTAGGACAGGAAAGAGCATCCTGTTATTGCCCCAGGTTAATGATAACTGAAAGTACTGGCAGTAGTCTTTAGTTATAATCCACCTAACAGAAGATCACTTAGCAGACAGTGTCACTTCAATAAAGATCATTTTCATATGGCACAAAACTCATTGTCCTTCCGCTACTTCTGTGTATAAAGTAAGTAGTATAGAATCTAGAACTGCCATTTCATTATAAAAGTTGTTTCCACGTGAATCAAATCACCTCATTTGTTAAAACGCTTTGAAAACTCACTAAAGAATGACATCTGACCAGAAATGATATTGAGCTTTAACAGTACAGAAACAGCGCATCAGGAGACAAGGATATCCTAGGATATTATTGATATGCTCAAACTTGAGACAAGACAGAAAAACTTGGAAGTAAACAAATGTATTTCAAAATGTTTATTCTCTGCCTATAATAATTGAAACAGACTCAAATACTGTTCCTTGTTTGAAGACAGCAAACATAAGACACATATGACCTTATAAAAATAATAAAAATTAACAAAATACTAGTCTGGTGTAGAGTGACTTGCACACTTTTCACATCCTGTTATATAGAAGATGTCTTTTCCTAACTTCCCCTCCTCCCTGACATTTTAGATACTTGGAGGAAGAAAGAAGTGTCACACACACCTGGTTGAAATTATTACAGCCTTACAAAGCAATATCACCATATGTTTATGTAAACTCTGGCAGTAGCTCTGCCTGTTGGCAGTTTAGTGATATTTGTTATAGACAGAGACTTTCAAAAGCTATTTATTAATATTCAAGAGAAGCCAATGTACAGGCCCTACAGTTAAAATAAAGAAAAAAAGTTATATTTCTGCTAGAACTAATGCTCACTTTAAAAAAAAGGAAGTTCATTCATAGAGAACACATTTCAGCTCATACCTTGGAACGTGTAGGTTTTCCCAGCATTTGTAACACCGTATGTAAAAATAAGACGATTGTATCCATCTAAGAAATCTTGCACTGGTTGCTTCATGGTACCTTCAAAGAATTCTTCTTGAGTTGTTTCAGGTCCAAACACCTAAGCATTACCAAGAAACATCTTTATTTTGTTTAAGCAATCATTAGAGACTTTTAAAGAACCTTTCAGACTCTATATAATATTAAAGGCTATTGATAGTTTAAAATCTAGTTTGCTTGGTATTAAATAAGTTAAACAACTTTTTCCAGGAATAAATTAAAAATATTTAAAGACAACTCATTTACTCGAGAAAAAGTGAACTTTTGCATCATCTGTCCAGCAGCCTTTTCGCTTAGGCGACTCCAAGAGTTTTTGGGGTGCTTCAGTACAACGCTTGTTGAGTCTTCAAGTGAAACGCACTCCTATTAAAAGGAAACAGAAGCAATGCAGACATGAAAAGGGTATAAAGACCTCAGCTTACAGGAAAAAAAACCCTCACACATTTGAAGTATTTTTAAACTAAATAAATGTCACACCTGCAATTCATTTTCTCTTTCCACCGATGTAAATGGCCTAATACGCAGGCAAACTTGTATGTGTCCCTTAGGCTCCAAACTGCTCCTCTTAAATTAAAAGAGGAAAAAAAAGAAATTAGAAATTTGACTAGATTCTTTGTTTGTTACCTAGCACGTTAAGGCAGTTTTATTTTCACGAGGCTATATTGAACAGGTTTATTTGATGACATGGGAAGCAAAAGTAATTTATTACATCGGTTTTTACAAGCGCTTAGGCCCCTGCAGAAGTTCACTGTGATAACTTAGAGTTAATAATCTTGCAGCACGTATATACATGCAACATTCAGGCCAACCAGAGATCAAGCATGAAACCTCACAAAAACACTATGATTAAGCCGCTCTGAACCAGCAATTAGCCTCATTCACAGAACACTGATGCACCCAATAAGGTACCAATACAGTGCCACACAACTTAGTCCAATCCTATGTATATCCTGCAAATTAAAAACATGCTAAAAATGTTTTTCATCTTATTAATGAAAGGACTAAGCTTATTTAAAAAAAAAAACAACAAAACACAAAACATGCAAAACATTAAAGCTTTCTTACCCAGCTTGTGTCCGAGTTTGAAGAAATAGAAGAAAACTCAGTAGAGAGATCTGCTTTAATATCTTCCACATTTACTGGTCCTGTTCTTTGAGGTGGTTCAAAACTAGCAACATAGGACGGTCTGAAAAATCTCTCATTATCCAAGGTCGGTTCCATCCTGCAAGATAAAGCTATTTTTTGCTCTCTGATCACATAATATAGAACTTCTGAAGTCCCTTAGAAGACAAATCAATTTGAGACCCATTGCTGCAATTTCTTTAAGGAGAAAGCTTTCTCCATCCTATTCATAATTTACATAGCAAGTTTCTGATAGCTGGGGAGAGGTTCACATCATGACAAAACAAGAACTGCCATTCTTCTTTCAATGACAGAGAACTGTTTACCAGGGAAAAGCCTTATACATATACCACAACCTTGCGAAAAAACCATGACTGACAAGGAAGATATAGTTAAAAAACACTCAAAGAAACAATCATATTGTTCCATTTCTCCATCATCCCATTACAGTGTCCATTTGGAATAAAACCTCATTGCAAGAGTAACCCAAACATCATGGTTATCTCTATGGGACCTCATATATGTCGGTATTATAAAGATAATACAATGTAGCTTAACACAAGACAGAATTCAGAAACATTCCAAAGACTAATTAATAATTTTAGCTGTGAAGGGGACACCAGAAAATTAGAAAACCTCATGCCAGAATACAAGTATTGCTTTTTAGTAATTTAAGTAATTTTACAGATTAGCAATTCATTTATTAATCCATAATTTAATGATTTTTGTGCATCTCAGAATCTGGGCAGTCAAAATTTGCTACAGAAAATGGAAGTAAATTGATTCAGTGTTGATAGTAGACAGGTAAATTTCAACATACTCTTTAAAAAGTGCATTTTGTTTAAAAATATGAGTATATTTTGTCTGCAGTTTAATCTATTGTTTTTCTCCCTGTGATATTATAGATGTGACTTTGTAGCTTTTGTTACACATTTAGTTTAAAATAACTCATTGGGCAATTACTCATAGACTATGGCAGCAAGCGTTCTAGCAATTAGACACCTATCACATAGCCTCCTACAGTTTTGAAGCTTTGGACACAATCATTCAATGGTCTTCTAACACTACATTCCCGTGTCTACAATACAGCGATGCATAGGCATTGTCCCTCGTAAATACTAATAGAGGACACACAGTGTTAGAACAATGGATGGTCCAGGTCTGGTTCGAAGCCCCTTTGCTCAGGAAGAGTGTTGCCTATTAAGCAGTCACAACATTTTTGCTCCCCCCCAGCATAAAACCTGAAACATGTCTGCACTTCAGTGTCAAAACACTTAACCGTCCAGTCTTCCTATCTAGCCCGTGAACAGCAGATACAGAACTTCACAAGGCTAGACAAATGTCACCAAGCTGCAAATCAGGCAGAGCTATACACAAACTAAGCAGCAATGTTTACTTTGTTTCTTCTAATCTACGGTTTTAATTTTTGTCAGGCAACTGTATGAAAACCAGGAAAAACTCAGGCTGAAATACTATCACAGCTTGAACGAACACTGACTTGTGAATAAGCTGCTACTGGAAAGAAACATACCTGTGTTGTCACGGTCTAGAAGTCTTATTCATCAGTTACACAAAGTCACACTGCAAAACTCTTATCAGACCTTGACAGAAAACATATTTGTTAGATAACTGACATTTTAGTTGCTTTAAATAGAAGCTTAAAGTATGATTTGTCAAGATTATGCTCTCATTCTGTGCCTTTTTACGTAAGGGGCAAAAGACAAACATTAAGGTACGCACACAAGGCTGGAACTGAAAGTCTTTGTACGAGCCCAGCACTCGGACCAGGAAGGTTCAACCAGTGGCAGCGTGCAAAACCCGAGATGCAGACTGTCCATCTGCTCCCACGTTGTGTCATGCAGCACTGTAATTACCTCAGACATTCTGGCGTGAACGGGTATGTTGCGGGCCTGCAGCCACTAAAAGGTACTCGCATACTGGGATATGTCATCGCAACTCTGCTTATCGTGACAACAGAGTCTGGAGCCGCAGGCACTCCAGGAGCAGGCACCCAGCGTGGCAGACCCAGCAAAGCACGGTCACAGCACACACACGGCCTGCAGCACTGCCAGGCAGCACCAGAAAGGGCTGAACGGGCTCCAAACCGCCCAACGAGCCTGGCAGCCTACATAAGACGTACAGCATCAGCCCTTACACTCAAAAAAACTTAAAAGTGAAATCTTCCCTCTGCAAACATCAATCTTTCACTTCACGGCTTTACGCTATTTTGCCCTTCTTACGGGACCCCGCCGCACGGCTCTGTCGGCAGCAGGGGCGACCCGCACGCCCCACAGCGCTACTGAGAAGCTACCGAGAAGCTCCCACACCCCCCGCCTGCCGTAACGCTGGCGACCACCATCGCGGCAGGCAGAGGCGGGCGGACGAGGCCTCAGCACCGCTCCCCGGCCCGCAGCCGCCACCCCCCTCCCTCCCCAAGCGAGCAGCGCCGCATCCCGTGCGGGCTTACCCGAGAGCCTGCGCTGCGCCGGGCAGAGGCAGGCAGGCAGGCAGGCAGGCAGCTCAGCGCAGCTCGGCTCCGCTCCGCTGCCCTCGCACGTCCGAGCAACCGCCGCTCTCTACCGGCACGGCGCTACCGGCACGGCCGCGGCTTCTTTTCAAATCCAGCCAATGGCGCCGCGCGGCGCCGCGAGGCCTTCTGGCCGTTGCTGCGGCGAAAGGCTCGACGGGAGCCGTAGTCTTGGCGGGGCGGGGCCGGCCCACCGGCCTGGGCGGCGGGAGGCTGTTTGCTGAGACTCCCCTATCGCACGCACCAAGAGGTGCCGGGGCCGGGGTCGTCGGCGGCCGCGGGACCTCGGCGGCTACAGGAAGGCGCTCTGGCCTCGCCGGGCCTGCCCCGTGGCCTGCCCTGGTCTGCCCGCCTCGCCGTCTGCCGAGGCCGGGCTTTGCCTCACTCGGGTCTGGCGGAGGGAGATGCGTAAGTTGAAGCTTGCCGATACTGCGGGTGATTACAGCGCTGCTGTTTCCGCGGGCGTTGTGCGGGCCGAGGCGCGAACCGAGGCTTTGAAGCCCGTATGCAAAGGGAATAACCGCTGTTCGCAGGCGGCGAAAGGGAAGAGGCCGGCTGAGCTGCTCAGGCCGCAGATGCCCTGGTCAGAGCAGGGATCGGCAGAACGGGGAAGCTCCGGATTTCAGTGCGGGCCGTGCTTGTTCCTGACCCTGCGTTACAGTGCTGGCAGAGTGACAGCTGTGGAAAACAGTTAAGGTATCTTCGTTTAAAGCCTTCCTCAGGTGGAAATTATTGTTTGGTACCAGGTTTGCATGATAGGGATTTAATTTCTTAAACAGCAGTGAGAGAAATCCTTTGGCTTTATTTACAAAACACTGTTGTAGTGCCAGACAGATCATCCTTTTCTGTAATGTCAGGATATGGAAATGTAGAGGTTTTGGTAGCAAAAATCACCGTAAGTTTCTCTTTAGACTCAGACAGGAATTCTTTGAATTTTAATAAGGAATGTCTGCCTGTTTTAAATTGAAGTAAAAGGAAAAGTCACTTGAAAGTAGTCAGTAACTACCAAAACCAAACTTTTGTCTTTCGTTTGAAGAAAAGAATGCCAGCTAGTGCAAGCAATTCTATAAAAAAATAATTTTACACAGATCCTGTATCAGCTGCTTTGTTGAGGTTGTCTTTAAGATTAAATCCCATCTTTCTTTAAACAGAGGCTTTGTCACATCAATAGAAGATGTGTACTTGATTTTGGTTTGGTTGCAGGCCATGTTGCAAGAGTTGGTCTGTTCTAACAGCAGAAAATGATGCAACTTTGAATTTTAAATTGTTTGCCAAACAAAACTGTAAAGCTCTTGTAGACGTTTTTCAAGACTGGGCTAACTTTTAAAAGTGTCTTATTTTCTATCCTGAACAGAACAGTGAATTCAAACTACTGAATTAATTTAGTGCCAAACCACCTTTTTCGTACCAGGAGGGGACTGAGAATGGCTCTCAAAGAAAGGACAAAAATAGCTCCTGGGAGCAAACGTGAAAGCTGTTCTCTTCTATTTGCTGGAAAGGAAGACTGAAGATCTTCTCAGAATATTTTGCAAGATATATTCCGAAAAAGGTTGGGGGCTATTTCCTGCAGAAAATTGTTCGTGCTAAGTTGGGGCATAACAAAGCTCATGGTACAAGCAATAGTTTGGTTTTGTTTGAATATTAGATTTCTGAAACTGTTTTTACAATACTGCCCCTGCTGCGTAATTTAAACTAGTATCTCAAAGGACTACCATCAAATTCCTAAAAGAACAAACTAAAACAAAATCTAACGCGTGCTCCTAGCCTCACACAAACCATGATGAAGAAAATATTAGATCAGAATAACCAACCCAGCCTGTTTTGGAGTGGGAGAGGATGGAACTCCATCTATGTAAATAACGTTTATGGCTTTCCACCAAGATAGTCTCCTTAAAGTGGTTTGTGCAAGGACAGCCAGTTGCAACAAACATATCTGCTGCCAAAACTGTTAACTCATTTGCCCCTGAAATTTGATTATGTTTCGTTTCAAATTCTATAACTTGTGGAGCAAGATTGCTCCCCAAGGGGAAAAGATTTTTGTTGTTGTTGTTAGAACTCTCACCATTACCCTTAGAAACTTATGCTCCCCATATTTGGGCTGGGATTCAAAAGTTGTGGATAGTCTACTTATCTGAATGATGAGTTGATGCCCTGTGAAACAGCATATCTCAGCTAGTTTTTACATTGCTGTCAGAAGTAATTAGAGACATAGTCAACACTGCTGGGACTTGGCCCAGCGTCTTTCAGCACATCTGAGCAGCAGCCAAACCAGGACCGGCTTCTTTGTACTCAATGCACCTTCCTCAGGGAATTAACAAAGTACTTCAGTTTCCCCTTGGCAGCCTGCTGTGCTTCCCCATGTCCTGACAGCACTGCCTTCCTGTCCCGGTTGGAGGCAAAGTCTTTCTTGTGCAGGGTTTGTTTGGAGCCAGCTGGCGAGAAAGCTCCCGTTCCTTGTCACAGAGGTGTCTTTGACGAAAACCGTGCATTGCATTATCTTCTTGGTAGTCTGCCACGTCAGCCCCTTTTCATCCCTATCTTTCAGGGCAGTGCTTGTCATTTTTCTTGTTATTTGCACAGTCCTGTGGATGCATTTCACACTTCCTTTAATATGAACCTATGTAGTGGTACCCTTACTGTCCCACTCCCATCGGTTGCCTTCAGGTGACATTATTTCTAATGCATATACAGCTGATTTTATGAACTCATGACTTTGTAGGCTGTTCATTTGCTTATTTTTCTTTAGCCATGGGGGTATGTCTTCCTTTATAACCTCTTTTAAGCAATGAGCTTCTTCAGGCTCGCATTTCCCAGTTCATTAAATGCAATTTTTCTATGGCTGACTTTTGTTTCTTTACCTATTTGCTTGTTTTCTGCTCATCCCTCCTAAATCATCTTTTGGTTTTCTGTAAAAGTTGGTATTGTGTTATCTGAAACAGCAAGACTAGCTTTAAGGTCACACACTTAAGAGAAAAATGGCTTGGAGTTGTCAGTCTAATTTTGTGTTTCAGCATGCATACGTTCAAGCTTTCCTTTGAACCGAGCAGCACAGAGGCAGTCACCTGAAAGCAAGCAATGTGCACATTGCCATCCTGTGTAAGTTGACTAGCACAGCTGTCCTGGTTTTGGCTGGGATAAAGTTAATTTTCCTCCCAGTAGCTGCTGTGTTTTGGATTTAGAATGACAGGAATGTTGACAACACTGTTTTCAGTGGAAGAAGTCCCTGATTTCCCCGGCTTGGGAGGCTTCACCCTGGGGACAGGTGATGGTGTCGGGGGCCTGGAGATTGCAGTGGGGCTGGGTGGCAAAGGGCAGCTGGCTGGGACATCGAGGCCGTTTCCCTGGGGGACAGTGAGGCTGCTCCCTTGAGGTGGTCTGGGAGCATAAAATACAGTCTGGAAAATGAATCATAGAACCCTGGCATAGACAGGGTTTGAGGAGCACATGCCAGCGTGAGATAGCCAGCCAGGAGCCTGGGGAGGAAGGAGGGGATTGCTGATGGGCAGCTGGAGGCAAGCCCCAGTGCCTGGTGCTGGGCTTGGGCCTTGATGCTTGGCCTCTGGCTGCTTCCCAGGGCAGGGCTGGCTGCTCCAGCAGGTAAGGCATTGGGGTTGCCTGTGCTCTGTCATCATGGTTGTTTAAAAAGTCATTCACTGAGGAGAGAAGCAACAGGGGCTCACAGCTGGAGACATGGTTGTGTTAAGAAGGCTTGTTAGGTACTGCCATGTATGTGCTTCTCATAGATGCAGTGAGGTCACCTCGTCCTGTGTCAGTGTTTTCTGCAAAGAGAATGTGCTACATGTGCTCAGCATATTGTTTTTAAATGTTCGTAGCTTCCTTTGAAAACCTGTGCATAGTCTTACATAGGAGAAGATTTGAAATACATTTACTGAGATGTATTTTGTTCTACTTTGCATAACTCAAGATTTGGTCTTTGGGAAGAGTGTAACTGAGACAAAAAAAGCTGCCGCTGTTTCTTCCTGCTTCTTCTTCAACTGTCTGGTTATTCCTTCTGTCCCTCTTTGAATTGTTGCATAATTTGGTGATGACCTAAAGAGATCATTTCAGCTGTAACCAGCCTTTTAATCTTGTAATTAAACCAAAAAGTTTCAAAATCGATTATTCTCTGTAATACAATAACATAAATAATCACTGTTTTGAAGTTTGGATCCAGTATTTTGAAATCATAACCTTCTACCCCTCATCAACAGGCTTAGAACGTATCTGAAGACATAATTGTGTGTCTTGGATCATTATGCTTACCAGGTGTATGAGTGTTCTAAGGTTCTCAGGTTAATTTGAACAGCTCTTTCATAAGCGTGTGTAATCAAGTGCTTCATAGTGATAGTGTTCTATACTGGCTCTGGCGACTAAACAGCTGTGAATGGCTTGGATACTCTGAGGCATTAGTAATGCAGTTAATTTTTTTCAGTATTAGTGTGCTGTATATTTTCTCCACCCACCCATATTTAAATCTTTGTTATTATGAACAGGAAGCTTTTCCAAGCAGTATCATTAGGGCAGTTGTACTTATGTTTTCCTAATATAGAAGGATTCTTAACCTCACAGGGGCTTTTTAACATCATCACAGCATAAATGATAATAAAATATGTTCCTTAAATGTTTCTATGATATACCCTACTCATTTGAACTGCCAGTTTGGAGTAAAATTTAATAGGCTGTCAAAATGAATAATAATTGTGAAATATTTTGTGTATGTGTGTGTATATATATTTATATATGGTTTACTACCAGAGGAAGCTGAAGCTTTACTAACTGGAGGGCAACAAAAAATCTACTGTTTTTTTTTCTTCTGCACTTTCTAGGGTCTTTCTGTAGCGCTGGCAACAGATGCTATAAGACCACTAGTGATGGCAAAGTATTTTGCTGCTTTATTGCTGAAAGGGGCTGGAGCGTTTAGACAAGAGTCAGCTGGTCAGGCCAAACAACACAGTATCGTATTAGTCAACATAACGGTAAAAGTGGCCTCCGCTGGAGAAAATGGTAAGAACTGTTTTCACATTATGACGCGAGTATTTGTCCTATAAATGTATCAGCTGTTTTGTCTTGACTGATTCATAGTTATGGAGTGAATAGAGTAGTTATTATCAGGTGTTCAAGATACATGTTATGAATAGTAAAACAATTGTTTAAAAAGTACACAAAGGGGTTTTTTTGAAAGTGCATTTATATGAGAAAAGATGACTACTCTGAAATTGTGTGCTGTCTTATTATTTTTAAGAACAGGTCTGTATAGATGGCTTTTCCATACAACTGGCTGCTAAATAGAGTTTCTGGGGCGTTTGTGATGTGCTCTAGAAAATTAACTCCATCCCAACCAGATCCAGTACACTGTCTCACTTAGAGCTGCAATCATGCTGAATCGTGTAAACCAGGTATTTTTGGGCTACTGGTAAACACATAATTGGAAACCTTGACAGAGAATTCACAAGCAGAAGAGAGAAGATCGGTATTGGCTAGTTGTGTAATATCTTCCCTCCTAGTCAACGTTATACCAATGTCTCAGGACATACTGTTGCAAATGGGTCTATGGCTGGGATAATAAATTGAATCCTGTAATTAGAGAACTTGGTATGAGTTTTGCCACTGTTTTCACATAGCCAGTATCTTGCATCTCAGTTTTCCTATGCATTTCAAGTCCTTATGTCCTTTGGACATAAAAATGGAGTAGTATTGTTGATACAGAAGAACAGATACAGTCCCGGAACATTGGCTGCTGCAGAAAATATTTTTTATACGTGCTGTCTATATTTCATTAAGAGTATTTGAATGGTGTATTCAAATTTGGTTTGGTTCCTTGAAATGCCTCCCCCTCTTTTTTAATTTCTAAACCTGTGCCTAAATTCTGCAAATATTTGCATAATGTCTTTTTAGCTCCAAGTCTGGCACTAGGCCTGTTGCCCCTTTTTGCCATACATGATTTTAATTACTTTCTTTGCAGACAGTGTGTTAGCATGTAACCTCCAGGTTGAAAGCTGGGGATGAATTCCAAATCTTGTTAGTAAAACTTTATTTCTCTCCATGTGTTGTTGATTCTTTTTCAGTCATCCACAGAGCTGTATAAATACAAACATGGGTAACTATAATCTGAAGGTAAAATCTCAGGATTGACTTTCCTCAAATGAAATGTATGTTTGAGTTTTATTTCAACTGAGGTTTCAGAAGTTTTATTTCAGTTCCAGCTTGCTTTTGGAAATTCTTCATAGTGTAAGAAATTCAAGCTTTAATCCTTAGGATTACTTTTTTGAGACTACTGTTCCTTCTTTGGTAGTGTTATGTAATTTACAGGCTGTAAATAGCTGTCTAATGGTCCCGGAGCCCTCAGAACTGCCCCAGAAAATTTTACCTAGACATTCTGTTGATACTTAGATTCTCAACTGTTGCTCTGTCATCTTACTAGAAACTTGACAAGATAAATAAATTGGAATATGAAGTCGATATGTATCTAGAGTAATGCAATTCCGAAATAGGGAAACTGGCCAAGATGCCACGATATGTCTAAATGTGTGTCAGATATATAGCTGATAGCTGAAGAAACAGAAAGATTTCCACTAAAGGGATGTGTGTGTACATACATATATATATAAAAGTTCTGTGTAGAAGCCAGAAGGCTGGACACTAATGTGTTTCAAAAATGTAAGGTGCCTCAAGAAGATGTGGTTCAAGAGCAAGAAGCTTACTGCTTGAGTAACATGGGCTAAATCCAAGGAGCAGGATATGTTACAGTGCAGCCATTACAGTATTTCAGTGTAGTATTACTAATCTTTCTTGCTCTGACACCCAGGACAGAGCTGCTTTGATTCTTGGCAAGTGTCAACTGTGTGTCTTGACCTCAGAAACTAGTGCCGTTCTCTGACATTATCGTTCCTCAGAATGTTGTTGTGGCTTTGGGCACTTGGAGTTTCTCCTTGAACTCATGAAGATATGATTGGAGTGGGATAGTCATGCCACGGACCTTCAGATGTTTTAGCTTGGGCTTCCTGTAGAGCCAGTGGAGAGAAATGCTCAGAATAGTTTCAGGCCTAAGTTAAATTCTTGTTCTGGAAGTGCAGTTGTGCTACATGGTACAGCAAAGCAATGTGAGCATAACCTGAATTGTATCTGGAGGAACCTTGCTTTCTTCACTAGCCTCTTAGTTTAGGTATCAAAATTAATGTCTAGTATTGGATGAAACAGTTATCCTGCAGCTTGATAAAAGGGCAAGGAATGAACATTTAGGAAACAAATTTCTTAACCAGTGACTTGTCTTTAAAAGACTTGAAAGTAATGGCTCTTTGACAGTAGCACATGGCCCAGGGTATTTCCTGTTTTGGTCTGAGCTCTTTTTTTTCTTTTTAGCTTATGTTTTTTTGGTATTTCAGGCTGGGCATTGCCCATACTGTCAGAAAAACAGAAGACAGGGAGCTTAATACATGCTAGACAACTGCCCTGCATAGAATGAAGTCATACTCCTGAAAAGAAGAGCCTGTATTTGTACCATGCAGTCAGACTACAGTGCTCCAAACACGTGCTAGGACAGCAGAGGAGCAGGCAGAAATGCTGGTGGGACAAAAGGGCAGGGCTGCTTCTCTTCTGTTAGGCAGTCTTAGATTGGCTACATTGCTCGTGAAGTTGCATCTTTGGCAATTCTTCAGCAAGGAGTCGAATATGCAGCTGTCTGGATTGCAGCCTTTGGGCGTATCCAGACTTGCAGAGTTAGAGTATTTCCAAACGTAGTTCAACATACAGTTCTCAGTTCGATGCTGCCCTGCCTGACGTTGTCACACCGTGCTGCAGCCAAGTATAAGCAGAGTTTTGAAACAGGTCAGGCTTCCTTACTGAAAGTTTGCTCGGAGCTGGAATCTGAAAGGTTTCCACTGCAATGATGAGTGTTTCCAAGCACTGGCTGATCTGACCTTCTGTAGTCAGAATAAACCCCATTTTGCAAAAACTGAGATGTAATTGGTAAAATTTCATTGTTAGTAATTCAGTTTTGTGTATCTGAATTTCCCTTTGCTGTTTCAACATATTCCAGGATCTGACTGCAGTTCCAGTCAGGTGCTTTTGTATAGTGTTGCCAAGTGCTGTCATGCTATCACACTTCATCATACATGTGGGCGCACTGAAGAATGCACACATTTGTAAAGCACCATAAGATCTTCCTGGGTGAACAGCATTATAAAATGAAGATAATTATTCCAACAATTAATCCAGATATTCTATTGTGTAAAGAACTAAAACATGCAACAGTTTAGGGGTAAGGGAGGAATCCTTTTATTTTACGGATAATATTAGCATAAAGTTAGAAATTAGTTGTTCTCTAACTCATTTCTAACTGGGTGACTCATGCTCTTGGCAAATTAATTATACAAGTGACTCAGAAATAGATGCTATAGTTTATTATTGTTTTAATCCGCTGGCTATTGCTGTTACAAATAAACATGCAGCTTGATTTCAGGTATAAATAATGTAGCTATAGCCTGCAAATAATGCCACAGTGCTGCCTGAGGATGTTTTACACATGCCATATTTTTTTTATCTGATGTTTTGTTTTCAGTTTTAGGTGGATGGTGTAGCTAGCTGCTGGGTGTCTAAAGCAGCCATGGCCACTAAGAATCTCAGCAGCGGACTTGGGCAAGGAAAATCTAATGTGGTATGTATTTCTTGCCATCCAGGAACTGTGATTTATTAAAGCCTCTTCGCAGGAACATTCCTATGGATAAACTTTTCGCATCAGAATTCTTAACAAATTGGTTGATGAATATTATTGAGATTGATATGGGGATGATGGGAAGATCCATGCCATCTTTGCTTGGGATGGATATAGTATGATATTGTTGTCTGTAACCCTCTCTCTGTGTTTTATCTTTTTCTCTTTCCGCCCCCCTTCCTCCTTGTTGGCTGCAGTTTGTAAGGTGGTATCACAACACAGGTCTGATCTGATGAAACCACAACTAATGCCAATGCTTGCCGATGATGGGAGGAGAACACAGACCACAAACTTGGGATTGCTGGCCTCTTATTAGGCAAGTCTGTTGCTCAGATTCCCCTTTCCCATGCAGTTCCCTTTGCTCTTGTCCTTCCTCTGTGTCATTAATTCATATAAAAGTTCAGCATTACTGGTTGCTGGGAACCTGGTTTCATTTGGCTATATGTACACTCTTCCCTGAAGAAGTCAGATGTTATCTCCATGTTGGACGTTTATCATGCAATGAAAATATGGAACACAATTTTACTGTAATAGTTCTGAATTATTTTAAACTGAAATAATGAAGAGGAAAGTCAGGCATGTTTTCGTGAGATGTCCGTGTTTCTCAGCTGTGATTCTTGAGTTGCGAGTTCTAGTAACATTAGAAATCATTCATGTTCATTGCAGATACCTATCCATCCTTATTCTTAAAAAGCAGGCTATTTGCTAGTATAGCTGAAATTATTCCTTTACTGAGACAGGAAAATGTCTTAAGAAAACTGCATTGAGTAGGAGTTTCGATTCTCTTTATTTTGTTCATTTGTAAATATGGTAGACAACAGATCAAATAACTATTGACGCAGAGAGTAACACAAATTATGTCAAACAAGGACTTCAAACCATGTGTTTTGAGGTCAGTAACCTGTGTGCCTAGAACTTTGATCACACTGGTAACAGCCAAGTGACATAACTTATGTGGGTGTATATGCAAAGATAAATAGGTAGGTTTTCACTGAATTTTACAAGCAGAACAACAAAATGTCAGTGAAGTGAAAATGTATGTTTCTAATAGGCTCAAGGAGCTTCAGCAAAGGTAGTTAATACTGATGAGTGAATTTGCTGAAACTGCAAGCAAAGGATTTTGTTCGTTTGTTTTTTAAACCGAAATGGATCCTGTTTTCAATAAGCAGCATGAAGGAGGAGTCTTTCCAGGGCCCTGCCGTATCAAATGGAAGACAGCATGTTCTGTCTGATGAAATGTAAGTTTGACTGCTAATCAGCCATCTCAAAGCATTGCTGGATTAATAGCCAGTTTTGCTGAGATTACAACTTCTGGGGAACTGAAGCTGTTTCTTGAAGCTATGACTGGCTGAGAAAAATGATAATTCCTTTTAAGAAAATTAAGATATTCTGATATTTTTCAAAGAGAAGTCTTTCAGATTTCCATTTCAGCACTGACCCTGCCTAGGCAAAGGAGTTAAAAATCTGAAAATTACTTTGGAATACTGCAACTAAATTTTTCATTTGCGGGGCATGGGTATTTAAATTTCCATTTTGGGTCAAACTGATCCCAACACCGGTTTTAGTTTGAAGGTGAGACCTGTCTGCAAGTTCTTTCTCAACGCTCTCACTACTTTTTGTTTTAGCATTGTTGTTTTTGTTTCTTTAAATGGGAGGTGAGAGGAGCAGTTATTCACAGTTTAAGTGTCTGAAGATCTGTGAGTACCGAGCAAATTATTTAAAATCAGAACTATGTTAATGTCTTCTTCCTTTTTCTTATGCCAGTCTGTGTTGTGACTGAAATCAACCTGCTTATAATCAAATTTAGGCTTGGTTGGTGAAAAGGGGCAGAGAGTTTTTTGGTTTGTTTTTTTTAACTGCAGACTTTCTAGTTCACCGAGACTAAGGTTTCTGTCTGTTTTCTCTCTGCAGGGAAGAGATCTCTTTTTCTTTTTTTTTTCTTTAAATGTCTTCATTAATTAGATAGTCTTTGCTAATCCTATGATAACAGTCATGATGTGTCAATCCAGTGCTGTTTGCACTTGCCTCAAAATGTGGGAATTAATCTGCTCAAAAAATGATTTTGTTTGTATATGCATTGTTTAGTTCATATGTTCTGGGAGATCTAAGGTCTGAAAATAGGCAATAATAAGGAGATCATGAATAAGACAACTTTTCTTGGTTTAGGATTTTAGGTCAGGCATATCAGTTCCAGTTTATACTAGATTTTAGTTGTGCCGGTGAATGGAGACTAGATCATGTCATGTAATTTTTGGGGATTCTCTTATTTGCAGTCCTTGACCGCTGACTCCTCATAACTACTGCAGCGTTTTTTTCCTCATGCCTTCATCTGATGGGGTAGCTGTACCTTCCTTTCTGGCTTGTGTGCTTTTTCTCGTTTGGTTGGGGGTGTGTTGTTGTTGTTGTTGTTCCCCCCCCCGGCTTTTTTCTTCTAAAAGGAAATGGAATGAAAACAAGACACATGTCTCCTTTGTTATTTTAAGTAAATTTTATAAATGGAGGAAAAGCAAATAAATTGGTGCTTGCTACTTCTAGAGCACTCAGGGGAAAAGTATGAGAGATTGATATCTTAGCCCTATCAGTTCTGTTTTCAGTGGATATACAGAGGTTTTATAAGCAAAAAAGGTATCTTTGTCTCTTGTTGTACAGGAGGTGCACAATGCTTTTGTTTTCTTTTCCCATGTGTAAAATGGCTGGCACCAAAAGTAATTCTGTAGCTTCTTTATCTGACTTCTATGTCAAAATTAAGGATAAATACAACAAGCTTGGTTAGCAGTGTTCGTGAGATCAAGGAGTCTGATTTACCATTCTGGGTTAAAACCAACAATAAATGTGTATAATTAGGACTTTATATGTGTGTGTCAAAATAATGCTTTGGTCCCAAAGTGTTCAGTTGTATGTTACGAGATAATAGAAAATCTTTTGTGTTCCGTGGTACTTGGCGTATATGTTTCTTAGTCCCTTTCAGGTTAATCGGTAATTCAGCTAACTTGTTTTGATGACCCAGATGGTCTCTTGGAGTCTTAAATTCCCATTAGACCTAGTTTGTGTTTGTACTGGTTATGTTGTATTACAAGAAAACAAATATTTTGATGACACTAAGGTCCCTGCAGTAAAATGCAAGTTGCCTTCTATGCAGGAGAGACCCTGGAAGTTACTTTCTTCCCCCCCCCGCAGGGTATCTAATGAGAAGACAGAAGTCTATGATTATAGTTCTGTTTTTCTTTTTTTGTGTGTGTACATAGTTTGTATTGACCTTGTGAAAATCTGAAAGCTCTAAATCGGCCTCTTGACCAAAATGAAATGCATTGCACAGAACAGACTATTCCCTGTAATGTTTACTTTGAAAGGTCACCAGTCCCAGAAATAAGAGGATGTAACTACAGCAAACCAACCCAATGTTGGCATAAAGTTTGGTTGTTGCCTTTCTTTGTTACTAGGTAGTTAGACTCTTTAAGAACAATTTTGTCATTTATAGCACAGCCCCCCTTCCTACACAAGACTCTTATTCTTTGCAAACATGGATAAGAAAGATATTTTTAAAAATAAGATTAGCATTTGAGTTTTGTTGTCTGTTGTTTCAGCTTAATCTCATAAGGACATATTAAATGTTTATTTCAGCATCAAAAACCTAAACAAATCTTTGGTTTATCTATCAGAAAGCAAAGTCATATTGTTCAAGTACTGAAGTTTTAACTCCAGATTAGTTGTGGTGTTTGGATTTAACTCTATGCTTAAATGCTCGTTCAGACATACACTTCCCTGCTGCTGGAGGTACTTGAGGAGAAATACCAAAGGTGTGGTGTGTTTCTGTTTTACACTGATTCCCATCTGTGGATTAGTTTGGAAGAAGGAAAATAAAAGCTCTGTGTCCTTTCTACGCTCTGAGGGACACTGTGTGTTCTCTCCTGGTTTAGGGGAGTAAACCAGTTTTGTTGGGATTGGAAGTATGTAAATCTAGCTAGAATAGTTTAGAAAGATGCCCTTTTTTTTCTCCTCCACATGCAGGCATAGAAAGTCTGGTTCCCTGTTTTTGCCTGATTCATAATCATTAATATCCATGGGAATTTCATCTCAGCATTTAAACTCTGGGAATACAGACCAATGCAAGTGAATAATCTCTGTGCAGCTGGGTATTGATAGGAGAACCAGTTTCTTCTCTTCAGATGTGGCAGCGCTGAATGAGGAAAAGAGTCTTTTATAACTGTCAGCCATTCTGTTGTTGTCTTTCAAAGTGCTTGTTTTGAAACTGTCACTTCCCTCCTGATGGCATTATGAAAGACCGTAGAGAAATGCTGAGTTGAAAAGAAAATGAAGACATTCAGCCAAGTAAAATCAGTATCTATACATACATGAGGGTCATTGTCTATGGGGTAGCAGTCAGGAGCAAAGGCCATTGTTTTCTCTACCAAATCCTCTGTCACTTGTTGCAATCATTTTTTTACAATGAAGTGTTTCTCAATCAGTGGGTTGTGAACTTGCATGTTTTCCAATTACATTTTGTATATTTAAGCTTGATAGTTAAAGATAAGCAGCAATACACTGAGCCAAATACTTAGGTACAAGATAGAGTGGATGGGAGCAAAGGAGAGTGTATTTGAAATGAGATTTTTAGCTTTTTTACATACCTAATAGTTTGAATGCATTACCTGGCTTCTTTTTTACAAACTCTCTGCAGAGTAGAAACTATGGCATGGAAAAAAAGATGATTCATCTACTTTATCTTCACTGGCTTGTACTCCTAAGCAATAATCAAGTACTGTATTTTAAATGTTTACTAATTTGGGGAGTTTTATTTGAAATATCTGAACTAAGACACTGAAAGTTTTTGTTTTATATAAAAGAAGGGCACCAACAGCTCTGCCAGGGATCAGTTAAAGTTGTGGAGAATAAATGCAACTGCAAATTAAGTTATAATTGCCTAGCTGGACACAGAGAAACAGACATATTGGCAGGGAAGGCTTTAGAAGGAAACGGTTCTTACTGTTTTGTGACTGCTGCATGCTTTTTTGAGTTGGGATGAAGGATGGCAACCACAATCTCTAACCTCATCTCAGAACTGCCAGAGGGTAATTGTAGAAACCACCTGGGCCACTGCAAAGTCTGGCCACGGGATGGGCGTGCTGCTAAGACCAGGCTATACATACGTACTCTTCTGACTGTTATTCCCTAGTCTTGGCTTTTGTTGTTAGATATGTTAGTCGTGTTCTAGTCTGGACAACTTTTTCCAGGTAGCATTCATACTGCCTTGCCTGGACGCACAGCTTGGCGCTTGAGCCAGGAGATCTATCTGTGCCCTATTTGTCAGCGATGAAGAGAAAGAACATTCCTTCTGAGGGCGATTCAGACCAGCAAAGCAAAGTTCCTGCTTAGAGTGCCTTTCTCCATCTCTCCTTTGATGAAAGTGAAAGGGAGATGAGCTTCAGCTCTGTGCGGGGGAACATGGCTTTTCTTCATTAAACCATCCAGTTTTCTTTAGGTGTCACAGAAGGCATAATTGAAGGGAGCCTGCATCAGCAGGTGGGTGGGGAAGGAAGGAACTTATGGTTTCAATATAATCTTTCTTGGCCTCAATCTGGCAAAGATTTAGGCATATGACTAAATTTAGGCCCTTCACTTCGTCATCTGAGGTCAGTTTCCCCTATCAGATGCATTAGTGTTTGGGGAAAGCAGAATTCTGATGCTAGCTAGCGCAAGTAAAGCTTAGCTTTCCTGTGATCACACTGATAATACTAGAGCCCTTTGGGTCCTTTTTAAAATACTGTCATTGCATTTTCCAGATAATAATTCTTCACAGTTTTAGAGCTGTTCTGTCCTGTTTGATTTACACATCTGTCATTTGTCGTTACATAGTTGCATTTGACTGTTGCTCTTCTAGCTCTGCAATTTAAAGTAAGGGAAAAAAGAACCTTTAAATATATTTTAAACATGTGTCTACTGAAGGCCCTGCATACGCCAAAAAAAGTGTAGTTTTTTCCCAGTTCTAAAAAGAAATTTGGAAGAAATACTGGACTGCTAGACTTGGCACTTTCCTTTTGATATGTGTGATCTGTGAATATACCTAAAACAAATGAAAAGCATCTGATTTTTTTCGCAAGGAATGCTCTTAATATTTCTATGTTAATTTGTTAAGCTGTACTGCTTTATTTTCAAAGGGGGAAAAATGGATAAGAACTAGCATGACTGTCCTGTGATACAGAGACAGGATGAACACAGAAGTAACATGAATGGAAATATAAACAGGAATGGCAGAGTGCCAGCAACCCCTTGAACATAAATCTGCAGGCAGCTATGCCAGAAGTCTGCTTCATTACACTCTTTGCATTGCATAATAATTTGTGTAAATTGAGAAGATGTGTACATGCTCCTCATTACCACTTCTCTCCAAAATATGACCAAAGCTTTGTAGCTGGCTGGCTTTGACTTAGAGTAACACCACTGGTGTGCGCTGTAAGGTTTTTTTGGTTCTTGGGTAATGGATTTACATGGGGACTGCACCTGTTGGGTGCTTATTTTAGCTTAGCTTCAGACCGTGGATATGGGAGCCCCACAGAATGAGGGAGGAGGAGCTAATCCTCGTAGGTTCCTAAAAATTTCAGGCCAGGATGCCTGGTGATAACATACCTGAAAGGGTGTTTTTGTTTGGTTTGTGGTTTTTTTTTAGTTCCATTGGTTTTGAAACTGTAAGGGCTTGAGCACAGCACTTTTGATCCTGTGACAGAGTATCTTAACCACAAGGCAATTGTTAGTTTGCTGAAGCCGACTCATAGAGAATTGCAGCCTGGCTCTCTCATGTTTATTAACAAATAGAGGTGACAGAAAGCTGGGTGTCTGAAGTGCATGCGGGTGTGGAGTCATCCATGAAGTGTTTGCAGAGCAAATCTGTAATATGCAGTGAATCAGTATAGCAGACTTGTTCACTGTTCCGAGTCCATTTGTGTCCTGGATTCTTTAGCATACGATGTGTTTGTAGTCATTTTCCCACCAGATTGCTGGTTTACAGTGAAATACGTGGGAAAATAGTTAAAAATAAACAAGTAGTTTCCACTTCCTCCTGTTTAGAAAGGAAGACAGAAATACTAAGTAAACGTTAATATTGAAAGAAGCATCCTTGACTTTGTTCGTCAATGTTGCACCTCTGTCTGGATTGGTGATTTGCAAGTTAGACTGCAAGCTGAGCTGGCTCACAGGGTTTGTTTAGCAGGTTAGGACAGAGGGAGGAGGAAAGCTTCACTTTGGTTGCAACAAAGTGTTAGAAACTAAACCTGTAATACATGCCATGACTTCACTGGCATATCTTGTATGTTCCACCTAGTTCTTGATTTACAACAACTTAAATGTATATAAAATATACAGATTGGTGTAAAGGGATATAGAGTAGGCGATAACATACTGAATGTATATATGTGGTATGAGGGCAAGAGGGTGCAGCACCTCTTAAAAATAATACCTGCTTTCAGCCCATTGTGCTGCGATGCATTGTCTGATCAATAGTATGGATGAAAAAACAGCAGACAGCATGTCTTGAGCCAGCTGCTCAACTGGGAGAGTAGCAAGACAGTTTATTTCTACTTTTTGTCCTGTTTTGAGGAGGTGACTTCTGTCATATTTATTCTGGATTGTGTCTTCTAAGACTCTCCAGATTTCCAAATACTGAGTATAATGTGAGACCTTCACATCACCAATTTAGCCCCTGTGCAGAATGTTAGAAGAGCACAAGCTGTCTATATCAGGCAATGAGTTCATGAGATATGGTTCTACCTGTGGCTCACAGCTGATGCAGAATGGGATGAAAAGTTCATCTGCTCCCAGTTTCAACTTCAGTAATGCAAAAGGATCGGGTCTTTTTCCCCTGAATGCCAAATCGATTGCACTGTAGTTTGCTTGTACACAAAAATAAGCAATGCTATATACACCTGAAGACATGAGATTCTTTTGTTTTCACAGAATCACAGAATAGTAGGGGTTGGAAGGGACCTCTGTGGGTCATCTAGTCCAACCCCCCTGCCGAAGCAGGGTCACCTACAGCAGG
>Ga0065711_1036026_pt1 | contig 21540 bp, 10 predicted proteins | sample Hoacrofraction12_FD_59098 | JGI IMG/M metagenome (GOLD analysis project Ga0065711, IMG submission 59098) | Hoatzin crop microbial communities from Cojedes, Venezuela - Epithelial fraction 12 v2 (version 2) | ecosystem: Host-associated > Birds > Digestive system > Esophagus > Crop | place... | reverse complement strand
CTCCATCATCTTTGAGAGGTCCTGGAGGACAGGAGAGGTGCCCGAGGACTGGAGAAAGGCCAGTGTCACTCCAATCTTCAAAAAGGGCAAGAAGGAGGACCCAGGGAACTACAGGCTGGTCAGCCTCACCAGCATCCCGGGAAAGATGATGGAGCAACTCATTCTAGAGGTCATCATCAAGCAAGTGGAGGAAAAGAAGGTCATCAGGAGTAGTTGACATGGATTCACCAAGGGGAAATCATGCTTGACCAATCTGATAGCTTTCTACGATGGTGTGACTGGCTGGGTAGATGAAGGGAGAGCCGTGGATGTTGTCTACCTAGACTTCCGCAAGGCTTTTGACACTGTCTCCTATAACATCCTTATAAGGAAGCTCAGGAAGTGTGGGCCAGATGAGTGGTCAGTGAGGTGGATTGAGAACTGGCTGAATGGCAGAACTCAGAGGGTTGTCATCAGCGGCGCTGAGTCTAGTTGGAGGCCTTTAACTAGTGGTGTTCCCAGGGGGTCAGTACTGGGCCCAGTCTTATTCAACTTCTTCATCAGTGACCTGGATGAAGGGTCAGAGTGTACCCTCAGCAAGTTTGCTGCCGACACATAACTGGGAGGAGTGGTGGATACACTAGCAGGCTGTGCTGCCATTCAGCGTGACCTGGACAGGCTGGAAAGTTGGGCAGAGAGGAACCTGATGAGGTTCAACACGGGCAAATGCAGGGTCCTACACCTGGGGAGGAACAACCCCATGCACCAGTACAGGCTTGGGGCGGACCTGCTGGAGAGCAGCTCTGTGGAGAGGGACCTGGGTGTCCTGGTGGCTGACAGGTTAACTACGAGCCAGCAGTGTGCCCTGGCTGCCAAGAAGGCCAGTGGTCTCCATTAAGAAGACTGTGGCCAGAAGGTCGAGGGAGGTTCTCCTTCCCTCTACTCTGCCCCATCTGGAGTACTGTGTCCAGTTGTGGGCTGCCCAGTTCAAGAAAGATGAGGAGCTACTGGAGAGAGTCCAGCTGAGTGCTACAAGGATGATGAGGGGACTGGAACATCTCTCCTATGAGGAAAGGCTGAGGGAGCTGGGCTTGTTTAGCCTGAAGAAGAGAAGGCTGAGAGAGGACCTTATAAATGCTTATAAATATCTGAAGGGTGGGTGTCAGGAGGATGGGGCCAGACTCTTTTCAGTAGTGCCCAGTGACAGGACAAGGGGCAATGGGCACAACCTGAAGCATAGGAAGTTCCGTTTGAACGTGAGGAAGAACTTCTTCCCTCTGAGGGTGACCGAGCACTGAAACAGGCTGCCCGGGGAGGTTGTGGAGTTTCCCTCTCTGGAGATATTCAAGACCCGCCTAAACGCGGTCCTGCACAGCCTGCTCTGGGTGACCCTGCAGGGGGCTGGACTAGATGACCCACAGAGGTCCCTTCCAAGCCCTACCATTCTGTGATTCTGTGAGGGTCTGCCAAGGCACTGCCCGCCTCCTCTGTAAAGAGGAGGATGGGGATGTTTCGTGAGTGTAATATGGTCTGATCCTTCCCTGCTCTACACCAGTGTTCGCTGTGCTAGAAGGAGCAAAGCGTGGTATACGTAATGCCTTTCATTGCATTTGGAAGTTTATGGAAAGAAGACCCAGGCTAACTTGAAATTATAAATGAAAAAGTCAGACTGTCAATTTGAAAAGAACTTTATTTGCAAAATCATAGTTTTCTTTGCATATGTAAGAAAAAGGATAGAATAAGACCGGTTGTGTGGGTTTTTTTGTTGTTGGTTTTTTTTTTTACATATATTTTAATGTTATACAGACTTCTCTGGAAGCCTTGTCAATATTTTGAAGACCTCTGTGCTTAGTAGTCGTAGTCAGCATGTATACGATTACTGGCTTGTGAAGCCAAAGATGGTACTCAGTTTATCTTGTTCTGGACATCATACTGGTAACTCCTGCTTCATTCACTCTCACATCAACCTATCACACACCTGATCTTTTTAACCTTACTGTAACTACACATCTCATTGTTCATGTTAATTTGTTCACTTTCTTATTCCTGTACCAATTCTCCATAGCAATTAAATAAGTAAGATGGCACTATGAAGAATCCAGGAAGCGCAGAGTTAGACTGCAAAATGTAGTTTCTAAGTTGATTGGGAACAAATGAAATCCTAATTACTGTTTTGCTGTCAAGCATGCTAAAACCGTTGATAGTAGTACAGGAGACAGTTTATATAGTATAAACATTTCTGGTCTGAAGTGGGGGGAAGCTCATGATACAATTATATATTGTTAGTGTGTGGCAGTAACAAATTTCGCTCAAGTCAGGTGAATTACTGATTCAGGATGCTGAATTGTAACTGCTAAAGTTCAGTTCTTTTCATGTTAGCAGATGCAGATAACTGCTATCCAAGGGATTTAGACAATCACCAGAAGTCCTCTGGAACTGAATGTTCGTGGTGGTGGTTTTGGGGGAATTTTTTGGTGTTTATTTCTTTTCCCCCAGAGCTCCTGGGCTGGTAGAATTTCGGAGTTCTGGAAGAAGATTGATGTTCCTCTGGTATTTTGCAAGGGTAAACAGGATGATTTACCTGAATATTAGAATCAGCCAGTATGGCTGATTCTAATATTGGAAATAATGAGCTATTGAATGTGGTCCTTGATGAACACAGTTAGGAGAGATATAGATCTGAGGCAGTTAGCACGACTTTTTGACAAACAATAGTGTCAAACTAACTTTATAGGATATTCTCACTCCATTTCAAGTTTGGTTAATAGATTAAAAATAGTATTTGATTAAAATTAATATTAAAATAAGATAGACAATAGACATAAGGGATTTTTAGCACTGACTAACATAATTTAAATAAACAGAAGACTAAATTATACAAAATTAACAGGGTGTTCATTATGTGAATAAGTAGCAGCTTAAGGTAATCTCAAAATGTAATTTTAAATAGGAAGTGATGATTGTACTTGAATAGTTCTAGATTCCAGAAAATGCTGGTCTCAGTGGTTTGGAGCAATAGTAAAATTAGTATTTAATCATTACTTACATTTACACATGACTTATGGAAAAATTAGAGAATACTAAGTAACCAGCGCAAGTCCTAGCCATTCTGCATCATCTGGGCAGCTGAATTCAGTCAACCACACATGCTCTTTGTTTGTAGGCTTTTAATTTGGTCAAAGATTTGAGGAAGCGAACTGAGTTCTGGGAAACAAAGTTATGAAAAAAGCAAGAGGATGATGGGTAATTAACAGTTTATAATCTCTCAGCGTGAAATTGCCCTGACAACCCTAGTTCTATTCTTAGATTTATAAAAAGGGAGGAGTAGTTTCTGTATTCGACATTGGTGTGAGGGCTATTGGAATCATCTTAATCTGGGTCCTGTATGTAAACAAGAAGCTGGAAAATTGGTCAAGATTTTTTAATAAATGGTTAAATAATCAAATATACATTTAGAGTGAATGAGTCCTGCCTACCTATCTTAAGGGGTTGCTTTAGATGTTTATGTACTTTTGTGGGACAAGTATTTTGGTCACTTTGTGAAATACTTACCACTCCTTTTTTTATTTTTTTAAACAAACTAATCAAATTTCATTTTGACACTATTGTTGTTCTGTAAAAGTTGTTTTCAAGAGCAAAGCAACAAGCAAGAATCATGCATTTATATCAAATCAAAGGTCTGCTTTTCTTCAGGCAAATGGGTATAGAAATACTGGAAGAAATGGCAGCAAGATATAAACCATCTCCATGTAATTCACTGAAGCCAGTAATGATGCATTATCACAAATCTGCTTTTTGGCTGTGTCACTCAGTACCTCTGGTATTTATTTATTGCTTTATTAATGAAGAACGAGAAGAGCAGACTAACAAAAAAAATCATCCACTACAATTGAGCCAATCAATCCGGAAGAAAGCCTAACTGATTATGTTAAGAAACTTTATTAATTAAAATAAAAGCTTCATGATAACTGTTTTGCTGTATGTAACCAATTGGTGGCAGTGATCCTAGCTCAGATGTGAGAACAGCCGAGGGAAACTAATTGACTAAGTTGTTTTGGCCTTGCCAGAGCCTAACTGATGTCATGTTTGTCTAGCAGAAGAGAAAAAGCTCTTCTGTTTTGTGCAAACTGTGGCACGTTATACTGTAAACAAGACGATGACATAAGGTTTTCAGCTGCTACACAGTGGGTGAAGAACATCACCAGTTCCATGAACATCAAGCTAGCTTGGTTTTAGTTTCAAATAATCTGTGAAGGTCAAATTTTATTACTATTTAAAATTTCCAATTGCTGTTTGAAGTTTAACTTGATTAAATGAATAATGGGAAAATGCATTGAGCTTAAAAAAATTTCCTATTTAACCTTGTGGCAGAGTGTAATCCCTGTGATACCAGTTCTACTCTGAAACACTTGTCATGAAGAATCCAGTTTATTTATAGTTAAACAAATACTCACAGTAGGAAAAATCTTTCCATGAATTTTTCTGCAAACAAAATCCAGTCCCACAGATGCTCATAAATGGACTGAGAAATCATGTTTATGCAAAGAAAAGGCTATGCTTCATTGGCCTCTCTTAAGCTTTTTACCTCATCAGGGCCACAAGCCATGAACTGGCCCTTTGATGGAAGGAGAATTTATTTTATTCTCTTGAAGTCAAAATGTAAACTAAAGACTGAATTCCATTCCGAGTTATGGCAATAAATGTGATGCTGGTAGTAAGCTATGACCAAAATTATGTATTGAAAAAATTGCATCATGGAACACAGTAGTGATATCACCCATCTCTCTCTTGGAGGAAGAGAAGGATCTCATTGCAAAGATGGTGAAAATGATTTTTTTGGGACTAGGAACATGATCATTTAAATCAGCACAAATATATAACATTTATACAGATTCTGAAGCAACATTCTACATGAGGTGCCAGCTTGTTTTCTGGTATGAAATTTGAAAATGTAATCTCTATAGTTTTCAAGGTGATCAATATGAATGTGGCAATTGGTCTCTCACCTTTGTATTCCAATGGCATTCCTAATCAAGTTTTCATTAAAAAAAAAAAAGCAAAACTGCCTGAGGATAAAAAGTAAAGCACCTTTGTTAAACATCTTATACGTCACTGCACTAGAATTATTTTGTTAAAGAATTAAATCTCTTTCTGCCAAATCATTCAAACGGCTAAATGGATATTTTGTATTACCATGGAAATGAATTCGTAAAGTGCAATTGTCAGATTTAAGAAGTCTAATGCACAATATGATGTTTTTTTGTCTTTCATTCACTTTCTCATTTCGTACTAATTAATTTCCTGATTAAAATCTGAGTAATAATCTTGATTTGTATTCAAGGTAGGATGCTAACATAAAAAGCAGAGCCGTAGAGGTGAAATAGATTGTTGTTTAAAGTTGTACGAAGTTGGTTGTTTTCTTTTTATTTCATTATACTAGGGAAATCTGGATCATTTATTTTACTTTGTGTTTGTCGGGACTCAAAGACAGAATTCTAATTTCGCTGGGCTGCAAATACTTCATATTAAGAGCAGAAACACCAACTAACTGCTTTCAGGGCTGTGGTTACTGATAATGGAAAGAAAAAGTGTTTAGATTTGAATATTAAATCATAGAATTACAGAATGATCAGAAGGGACCTTAAAGATCATCTAGTTCCAACACGTTCTGCTAGACCAGGTTCCTCAAAGCCTCATCCAGCCTGCCTTGAATTTTTCCAGGGATGGGGCAGCCACAGCTTCTCTGGGCAACCTGTTCCAGTGCCTCACCACCCTCATGGTAAAGAATTTCTGCCTTATATCTAATCTAAATCTGCCTTCTTTCATCTTGAAACCATTACCCCTTGTCCTGTCACTCCATGCATTTGTAAAAAGTCCCTCTCCAGCTTCCTTGCAGGCCCCTTCAGATACTGGAAGGCTTCTGTAAGGTCTCCCCACAGCCTTCTCTTCTCCAGGCTGGACAGCCCCAACGCTTTCAGCCTTTCCCCATAGGAGAGGTGTTCCAGCCCTCTGATCATTTTTGTGGCCCTCCTGTGACCCTGCTCCAACAGGGCCATGTCTTTCCTGTGCCGGGGGCTCCGGAGTTGGATGTAGGACTCCAGGTAGGGTCTCAGCAGAGCAGAGGGGCAGAATCCACTGCCTCGACCTGCTGGCCATGCTTGTCTTGATGCAGCCCGGGATATGGTTGATCTTCTAGGCTGCGAGTGCACACTGCTGGGCCATGTTGAGCTTCTCGTCAACCAGCACCCCCAAGTCCTTCTCCTCAGGGCTGTTGTCAATCCATTCTCTGCCCAGCCTGTATTTGTTCTTGGGACTGCCCTGACCTGTGTGCAGGAGCTTGCACCTGGCCTCGTTGAACCTCATTAGGTTTGCACCAGCCCACCTCTCCAGCCTGTCAAGGTCCCTCTGGATGGCATCCCTTCCCTCCAGCATGTTGGCTGCACCACACAGCCTGGTGTCATTGGCAGACTTGGCAAGGGTGCACTCAGTCCCACTGTCCATGTCACCAACAAAGATGTTAAACAGCGCCGGTCTCAGTGCTGACCTCTGAGGAATGCTACTTGTCACTGGTCTCCCCTTGGATATTGAGCTGCTGTCTGCAACTCTGTGTGCAGGCATCCAGACAATTCCTTATCCACCAGGTGGTCCATCTGTCAAATCCATGTCTCTCCAATTTAGAGACAAGGATGTCACGCGCGACAGTGTCAAATGCTTTGTTCAGGTCCAGGTAGATGACATCAGTTGCTCTTCCCTTACCCACCAACACAGTAATCCTGTTGTAGGAGGCCACCAAACTTGTCAGGCACGATTTGTCCTTGGTGGAGTCATGCTTGCTGTCACCAGTCACCTTCTTATTTTCCATGTGCCTTAGTGTAGTTTCTAGGAGGATCTGCTCCATGATCTTGCTGGGCACAGAGGCAAGACTGACTGGCTTGTAGTTCTGTTGGTCTTCCTTTTTTTCTCTTTTTTGCTTTTTTGGAAATGGGTGTTATGCTTCCCCTATTCCAGTTGGTGGGAACTTCACTGGACTGCCACAACTTCTGAAATGTGATGTATAGTGGCTTAGGAATTTCGTCTGTCACTTGTGCGCCTTCAAGTCCCTTAGATGGTCTGAAACCTGATCTTCTCATACAGCGGGCTTTCTTTTTTCCAGACTCTTATAGATTTTCTTATTTAATATTAGTGTTTAATAACACCTGGTTCTGTTCTTACATATAAAAGTTTTACTAATTTGATTATAAAGCAGTTACTCTAATGAAAGCCAAAGTAAATAAAATAAAACTTGGGGCTGCAGACTTGAGCTGTATACACAAATTATGAGGTCCTCAGTTATTCTTAGTCTGGTTTATGGTGGATAAAATGTTGGAAGACATATAAAATTTTTTGCCCTCCCTAAAAGCTGCTGAGGTAGGCTAATCTTACATGAGAATTATAGTTTTTAAGGTGATTTTAGCAATCCTGTTCTGTAATATGTTGTCACCACTGTTGAAGAACGTGTTCATAGAATCATAGAACGCTTTGTGTTGCAAGGAACCTTTAGAGGCCATCTAGCCCAACCCCCCTGCAGTGAGCAGGGATATCTTCAACTTATTAAGTCATGAAGTACTGTTATGTGGTTAATGACAGGGATATAACTCATTCTAAGCACCTTTCTCAAAGAGCTTCAGCACCATCCCCATGGATATAGTTGGGATACACAGGTATGCTGAGGCATGTAAGGATTTGGGGCATTGAATAGGCTGATTCAGTGGATGAAAGAGAAGGTCAAGAGAGTACACTTTGACTTTGGAATGGAAGCTGGATGGTAAAAAAACACATAGGTTCTGTCTGGATGTAGTCTTTAGTCTTATTGTGGGAAGAGGAGAAAACTAGATTAGTCATTGAAAGAGATACAGGGGGAAACACTGAGAGGTATGTTTCATATGCACAGAACATCTCTTTCAAGAGCTGCAAATGAGACTTACAAAATTTCAAAATGGACCACGTGATGCAATTTCTAAATGGAACTTGTAGGGTCCCTTTCCAGCAGCCCTAATAAATATTTCTGCTGTTATTATTTACCCTGTGTAATAACCCTGAGTGACAGCTGTTTTCATCTGAAATCTAATTTTGACTCTTGCAGTGGAATAGTGGCACTGAGACATCTCTACAGATCTGTTTCCTGAACATTCTGTCTTAGCACTTGAACTGTTTGCCTGGCCAAGATGGTTGTAATCAAATCTGTGCAGATAAAATAGCACTTTTCGTAGACAAGTGTCCAGGCAGAAACTTTTTTTGATGCATTGCTGTAACAATTTTGTTATGTTCTGAGAATACATAGTATTGTCTGCCTTGGTAAAGTGGCCTTCATCTCCTGCTGATTTTGCTCCGCTTGTGTTGCTCATTACACAGATTATAGCACAGAGCTAACTTCCTAGTAGGGCATGGCTAGGTTTTTATCGCAATAGTTTGCTTTGGAGATGTTCTGAATGACTGCAAGGCCAAACAGAATCATAGGACACAATAGATATTCCACGAGTGTGCTGGTCCAGAGCGTGCAGCCCAATAACCTCTGCTGCATTTGATCAGGCCACGCTAGAAGTTCAGATCCACCTTAAACTTTTGTGCTTAGCATTTCTGGTGATACGTGTTGACTGCACTTCGACACAGTTGTTCTGAGAATTATTTTCTTAACATGATTTACTACTTGAGTTTCTGTGAGATATTTTAAGTGCTTTGTAGTGCAGTAGTCTGTATTTATCAGGTCTGCGTGGATGCATGCTGGATCTTGGACACGTGCCTGGATTTGAATGGCAGTGCCTGTGCTAAGATACAAGAGCTGTGTGAAGTTTTAGCAAATTATCTGTCTGCTAATCTAATGCAGATGGAATTTCAAAAGTTTAAAGTCTTGAATATCTGAAACAAATAGGCTTTAATAAATTTGAGAAGTTTGTTTTCTGAAATGAAATGAAATGAAATGAAAAAAAAAAGAAAAAGTCATTTCCATAGTCTGTTGACCTAGGCAAGTTATTAGTGGCTGCATCGTCTTTGTGAAGAAATCATAAAGGACGGCCTTTTCAGTCTTTTATTCTTTTTTTTTAATCCTTTTTTTTTCTCTGAGTACTATTCTTGTGCAGCTGGCTAATCTCTTCTGTAAGATTTCTTTTTAATTGAGAGTTAAGAAGTTCTTATGGCTAATTATTCGGAGGGCAACCTCTGACTTGATGCTTAGCCTGGTAAATGAACATGCATTATTTTTTTGCTTAAATCAGAGGGTTTTCAGACTCTTACAGTTTTTAAGAGGTGTAGCTTCCCCAGATTAGTTTGGATTTCTGGTGCAGCTGTAGCAGAGCAGACTTGCTTAGAATTAGAATTATTCTCCAAGGACATTTCAAGGAAAAGTGAGTGATGACATTGCATGGTTGTTGCTGGACTATAAACAATGTAACAGTTGTCTTGAGGTTGACTGGATTACACTTGTAATGTCTTGGTGGAAAGAGTTAGAAAACAACATCACAGTTCTCAGACGATTGTGCTATCAAGGCTGGTGTTAACCAACTTGGGTACGTTGCTAGTGGGAAGAGAGAGTGGCACCTGTAGGAAGGGCGGCAGGAGCATTCAAGGGGAAGCTGGATGGCCTTTACTAGCTGATCTTCCATTCTACATGTGTGCCAGGGGAAGCAGAAGGGAATGACCATGGGCAGCCTTGAAGCATAGTGAGGTGGCCCAGACGCCCAAGTTGCAAACTGCTGTGGCTGAGCATCTTGTCTGTTCCTCCACCCACGCTATAGGGAGAGTAACTTTTAGGAGAAGCCCCGAGTGAGCAGCTGGAGATGGCATCAACTTGCTTGGCTGGTTCCACTGCAGGGCTAGCAATGCCAGGCTTTGCCACTGCTTCAGTTTAGCTGCCCTTGGCAGTCACTTGTAGACTTGCACCAACCCTGCTTTGGCTAGGCATTAAAGTCCCAATGTTGTTACATTGCTTGTCTTCACAGGGAGAGAAATTTATGAAGAACATTCTGTGAGGTGAAGTTTATTGGAGAAGGGAATAACTTTAAGACGTCTTAGAAAGCTGGGTTAGCTGTGCGTGCAGAGGGATGCACTAAGGATAAGACAATGAAAAGAACATGAAAGTTGCATGCTAATAAATACTGAATTTAGTGTTAGCTATATCAGAGCGGCGTAGAACTTTGTTTTTTAAAAAAAGAATTTCAGCTAAAAAAATACAAATTAATCTAAAGAGGGGAGTAGTCTCATGTAGAAGAGTTTAATAAAAACAAAAATATTCCGAGTTTTGAAAAATTTGGGAAAAATAATTTTCCTTTCTGCTTTTTCCTTTCGGGTTTAGCAGTATGAAGTGTACTTAACAATGACATCTCACAGATTGCCATGTAGCTTTTTACTTTTTTATTTAGCTATTTTAAGAAAATCAATTTAGCTGAGTAACACTGATAAGATCTCTAGCTATTATCACCTAATCATTAATTTCTCCTGGACTCTGTTTAATACAGCAGCTGCAGAATGTTTAATAAATCATTAAAATAGCTTGGATTTAACTGAAAAATAAATTATTTAAAACTATAACTGTAAGCTATTCACCCACTCCCAAACCCCAAAACCTTCTTCACTTATTAAAGCATAAGTGAATTAAAGCATAATAAAATGATAAATATGTGAATCTATAGATTTTTAAAACGATTATAAAGTGAAAATTATGAAGGAGGCCTATAGGAAAGATGGGGAAAATATTTTCAGCAGGGTTTGTTGCGATAGGACAAGGAGTAATGGCTTTAAACTAAGAGAGGGTAGATTTAGACTAGATATAAGGAAGAAATTTTTTACGATAAGGGTAGTGAAACGTTGGAACAGATTGCCCAGAGAAGCAGTGGAGGCCCCATCCCTGGAAACATTCAAGGTCAGGTTGGATGGGGCTCTGAGTGACCTGGTCTAGTTGAAGATGTCCCTGTTTGCTGCAGGGGGGTTGGGTTAGATGATCTCTAAAGGTCCCTTCCAGCCCAAAGAATTCTATAATTCTACTCTACGAATAAATGCAGATGACTGAATTCCTATATCTGCTCTGCTCATGATCCATACTTGGAGCTACCAGACAGCTGTATTTCATAAACTACTTACTACCTCCAGTGTTCACACCGTGATTGTGTGGCTTAGAATGAAGATACTCCTATCCTTGTGTTTGCCTTTGCATTTTTTTTTGTTTATACTCAAAGCTTCAGAAAGACCTTCAGAGTTAATAGTTACTTGGTTGGTGTTTTGTAGCTGTGATTCCAGCCCTGGCTGACAAGTCAGGGCATGAAAAGATTGGTCTGACTGCACAGCAGGCTCAGCGCAGTGGTACCCTGAGGCACCTGAATGGTGAGGACCACTAACCCACAAGTGCTTTGCACCTCTGAGTAGATTTAGCAAGAGCTGCTCATATGTGTAACTTTTACTTTGGTAAGGTCTTGGGTTTTTATTGTTCTTTTCACTAAATTTGGCAGCTGGTTTGCTCTTTGAACATCAGATCCTGATGGCATGGAAACACTAAAGGAAGACCAGAATAAATATTCGGCTGGTATAAAACGGCCTTTTATCTCCTGCTCCATATTTTATGGACTGGATAGATGCTGAGTCTGGAATTTTTGTTTACAGGAATTGAATAATTAAAGACAAGTAAGGCCCAGCTGGATAGCCACATTAGGCTAAGCAGATTCCTTTTCTAGGAGAAAAGTGGAAGGAGAAAGATAATGAAAATATATAATTTGATCTCCTAGTAAAATGTTTAATTTTTTCTGGCTTAGTGTAATTTTTAAATATATATCTATATCCACTAAGTGACAAATCCAAAAGCAGGTGGTTAGCAATATAGTCAACTAGCTCCTTTTATGAGTATGTCATCTCTTTTTAGTGGAAATCACTTTTTTTATAGCAAAAAAAAAAAAAAAAAATCAAGGGATATGTTCTCTATTGTTTCCTGCAAGTATTTTCAAGTCAATTTAAAGGAACAATTAACTCTTCCTGAGAACTTCTTGCTTTTTCTGGAAGTTGGAAAAGTAATATAGTTGACAAATACTTAAAAAAAAAATAATCCAGCTATTTATAGCAAGGGGGACTATTAGTTCTTCTCTTCAGAAGGCTCTCCTGGTCTTGCTAATAAACAGAAGACATACATTGAAGTAAATAATGTCATTGATGTTGCTCATAACAATGCTGAAGAGGAGAAAAATTACACCATAGAACGCTTTGAGAATAGGGGGAAAAAAAGCTGTTTACGTGTTTATACTTTGCATAACCAGCTGATGAATTCCTAGTGTCGGGGATAGAGAGGGAGACAAAAGTCTGTTATCTTTGTCTAGAAATAGCAGTTGGACCCATGTATTACAGAAAGTGAATAGAAAATTTTCTTTTGTCAGGGATTTTCAAAAAGAAACAGTAAAACCTCCTTGTGCAGAGAGATTTAATGTAGGCCCACAGATGTCTGTAGAACACATTTATTTGCTATATTTATTTCCTGGTCAGAATCCTATTCTAGACAGAAAACTGTATTGCGTGTATTCTGATTGCTCAAATTTATACCTACTTACAGGTCGTATTTTCAGCACAGTGAATTTGAATACTGAGGGACAATGAGAAGTCCAGGAAGGAAACGGCAGGAACATTTAAGGAGCAGTAAGGAACAGCTAAGGACCGTTTGTGAGGGCTCAGTGCTAACAGCCATGCTTGACAGCAACTACTATCAAACCCAGGAGTCTTGATCCAGTGTCTGTTTACCAGCGTCAGTCTTCCCAGAGGCTCTAGATTTGGCCTTTAATGATGATGAGGAATTAATGTATTTCTATGAGATGAATTGGAAAATCCTTATAAATGATAGGAAGCAATACCAGTGGAGGGAACCTAAGGGTGTTGTTCCCCCCCCCCCCCCCCTTTTTTTTTTCTGAGCGGCAACTGCATTGTGTATGCAGTGATGATAGAGAACAACAGAAAGACATTCTACTGAATTAGAAGTTACATTGGTTAGGAATCGTGAATTACTACAGTAAATATAAAGTACATGAAGCTCTTCAGTCTCTGGATTATCTATTTTACTCTTTTCTGTTTCAAACCTATTACAAGCCAACTATATTTCAGAAAGTAGCCTGGAAAATGTGTTCACTAAAAATCAATGTCAACTCTGAAATTTTGGTTGAAGCATTAATTATGGAGCTGTGTGACCAGCCTGCATAACTCTAAGTGCCTGTCTCTACTTTAGGATGTTTCTGTCACTGTACTGAAGTATGTGGCTCATGCACCTTAGCAGATGACACGCTTCATGTTAAAAAGATCTTCAAGAACCGCAGAAAACGCAGTGATTGCAAGGAAAGACATCTGATATCAAATGTTATTGCAGTGAAAGCCATGCCCAAATGTTTATTTTGTCCCTTAACAGAGAAATGATCTATCTTCTTTCCATAAATAGACATAATTCTATTAAAACAAATTGCATGGAACTCTGACTTGTATCAGGTGAGGGTCTGTCTAGCAATGTATTAATTGCTCTGAAGGAGTTCAGTGAACCAGGGCATAGCAAAGCAAGTCAAAGTATGTGAAGGAGAATCCAGCTGTGCCAGAACAGTACGGAATATCTGCATGAAACAGCAAATCAAAGCTGCATATTTGCAGTTGGCCAGTTCATAATTGTGGCTACTGTGGAATGCAGGCAAAATAGATAACTGGTTTTGGGTGAGCAATACCTCTTGACTGTGAAAGACAAAACTGAAATAAAAAAATATGGAAAATGCATCATCTCTTGCCACAAGAAGTTCACATTTGGAAATAGCTTGATACAGATGATTTGAAACCTGGAAGCCATCTTGGCTGAGTGATGGGGTTGTTTTTGTGGGGTTTGTGTTCGTTCTTCAGTGGCTTTTCTCAGTTCATCTGACTTCATCAGTCTAGATCCTGATGTGTGCAGGGGTTTGAGTAACTGCTGTGTTCCATCTGACTTCCCAGTTCCAGCTCTGTCTTGACAGACACTGCAGAGAGTTAAAAGATTAGGGAGGAGGGGAAAGAGAGTAAGTGCCAAGAGCAAACATGTTGAACCCCCTTTTGTAATTTTGTTATGACAAAAAAAATGATGCCTGCTGCTATGGGCACACAGGTAAAGTCTGCTGTACAGTGGATGTGCTGGATAAGAACATGCTTTCCTTTGGTTTAGGTCCTATGGAAGTGCAGGTGGAGAGAAGATGCAGGCAATTCTTCTGTTCTGCTTTCTTTGAAGAAGTCTTGGCCTTTACAGCTTTGCTTGCAGGATTATACAAATTGACTTGAAATAATTTGGGAAAGACACCCCTGACTCTACTTCTCTGTAGCCAGAAAATGAGAGCAGATGTATTCCCCCTCATAAGAGAAGTCACAACAACTGTCTTTCCTGGGAAGCAGAGATCTGTAGCATTTTTGCAGCTCTCCCCTCTTCCTAATAAATGCTGTATTTATAGTTCAAAGAAAACTACTGCAGTAGCTCATAAAAGAAAACATTCTTAGCTACTTACAGAAGTGAATATCATATACAGGGTTAACTCTTGTCTAAAGCCCTTGAAGATTTTATGTAGAAAGCCTTATAATAAGCCACTGAGGGAAATAGTAAATGTCTCATTTTAAAGGAGGGACTCTTAATATTCTCAAACTCTGCAGTAATATAAGCAACCTTCCAGATGAGGAAGAACAAGCAGAAACTTCTGTGTTCCCCCTAATTGTCTCCTTTCTGTTTCCTGCCGTGTAAATTGGGGATTTGCAAATTTGGAATGACAGGGACTCTTTGGAGGGATTGCTATTTCTCAAGTTTGCCAAGTGCACAGAAGATAAATTGTGTGGCTGTATTTTCCCCAACCAAAGGCACTGATCAAACACCATGTGCTATTGTGAAGCTGCTCAAATGCAAAAATTAGCTGTACCAGGGTAGTCTAGCACTTTCACAGGAGGAGGAGAGGAAGAGAACATGTCTACCATTTTCCACCTCTGCTTTACATCTTGAATACTGGGCAGAACAGAGGAAAAGGTAAACCACAGCTGATAATTTTCTGTTTCCTTGCATAGAGGCTAGAACACAGCATTTGGTAGACATTTTTAGTTATTATTTGGTAGACATTTTTAGTTATTGTTAATCTATGCACCTGTAACCTTTGTAATTTTCTCCCTTCAAAGTGTGGAAGACACTGAAATAACAGCCTAAGGAGGTTTGGAAATTGGGACTTGGCACTTAAAGCCTAGTCAGCTTGCATTGCATTGTGTAGTAATTGCTAGTTAATGTAATAGCAAAACCATTATGGTGACAAAATCTTAGAGTGTATTTCTCTTTTGATGTGTAAATTAAGACTGTCAGAAAGCAGTCCCAATATTAAATAGGCTCCCTCATCCATGCTAGTTTGAAAACACTTTGCTTAATCACTGGCAACATATATATACTCTTGTGTCTGCCATATTTACTGGTATCATCTGTCATGCAGACCAAAGGAGAAAGATTTATCGAGGCTGTGAAGTGTTTGAGAGGTCTTCTGCCTTGAACAAGTTATCTGTTTGGGAAGAAAAAGCAGTGATTTTTAAGTCAAATTCTGCTGATCTTTTTGTGGCAAAATATGCAAAATTCAAGCTTATTAAGCCTCAGTATTTTGCTACATTATTTCTTTTCAAATAACAGTGCAAGATTAAAGTAGTTCAGGAAAGATAATGTGTTGCCAGGGAATCGGAGAGAATTTTTGAGATAAGCTGCTAGCCTATTTGTAGAAATTACAGAAGCTTCAATAAAACTCAGACAGCAACCATCTGTTTCTTCCATTCTGTAAATCTTAATTGTTTTTATTATGGTATAGACATCAAAATATAATTCTCTAACGTATTTTTAGCTACCATGTAAAAATAATGAAACAAACTCCCATATCCCTTTCTCACTTCAGCAGGATTCTTCCGAGGTGTATTTCTTCTACCAAAGTTCTCAAACAGTTTTGTGAATTACATGATATTTCTTCATGGAAGAGTGAAATATTAATAACTCTATCACTGTTCCCTCTCATGTGCTTGGTTGAACACCTCTGTGTTTTTACTTCCTCTACTTTGGTTCCTGACAAACCTTTTAAATAATGATAATGGCTCGCTAACAGTGAATCTGCTGCAGGTGGTTTGAGTGTAAATTGTGTATCTTGTCTTTAGTTAGGGTGTAGCAAAAACCTTGGAATGACTGGTGGTACTGTGACCCACTTCAGTCTCTCTCAGCTGTCTCTTGTTCTGTCGTATTTGGCTGTTTTCCCCTCTAGTCCACCAGAGGTTGCAAACTAATTCTGGGGAGGTTTCCATAGGTTTACATAGTCTCCAGAACTGTTTCTTGTGAAAGTAGTAGTTTAATGGGAGTCACATGCACTGAAATAATTAATTGCCGCTAGGGAAGAGAGAGGAAAAAAAAACAACCAAAACAAAACACTGCACTGCAGTGTATTTACCAAAGCCAGCAAGCTTGCAGCACTGATAGTTTAATGCCACGGAGGAAATAAGCAATTGAGTAGCTAATATGTGATGTTACATCAGACAAATGACTTCAGTTGGGGTTAGCAAAGAAGACAGAAATTGCTGCTCATCCTTCTCCTACAGCACATGTTTACTTTGCCATTCTGCTGAAGGCTGTGTTAGATGAGACCCAGTTCCTCTACACTGACCCAGAGAGTACCTTGTTCATAGTGAGACACGCATCTTGCCTGGGAGATGCTGTCTAAAAGGGCCTCTGCGACTGTCGCATGGCAACTGTAGAGCCGCTCGCTAGACGCAGTGTGGCAGGTCACGGATACATGTAATCTTCCTTCATCTTGAAAGTCCAAGATGCAAAATTCTGCCCCCCCCCATGGTTTCATTGTGGTGGAATGAACTGTTGTTGTTTCCTCTGCCCTGCATTAAGGACAAATGGGTGGTTTGTCATCGTCGTGTTGCTCAATGTTGAGGAATATTTCTAGTGACTCTTTAATCACTGTATGCAAGGTAATCACTGTGAGACAAAAGAAATAAAAAAAAAAGGACACTTTGAAGTTGCTGACAGAGAAGGGAATTCTTCCTTGGAGATTGTTTTCTTACTACTTTATTCTGGTAGAGGAACTTGGAAGTTTTCAGAATAATCATTATGCTGATATAATGGTATTTAGAAGGCCTTTTCTCCTCCTACTTGCAAATTAACTGGTTAATTATGACCTGGTCTGTACTTCTGAGATTCAAGAAGATGCAGAAATAATAGAATCAATTTATTTATCTTATGTTAAAAAGAAAGCAAAGGTAGTCTTAAATTTCCAGTAAACCTCCAGTCATGTAACTTGTAAATTAAAAAATTGTAATTCCTTGAAAGAACAAGATGGGAATCTCAGAAATGCTCACAACAAGAATGAAAGGGAAATTGTTCAGCAGTACTTTTTAAAAAAAAAAATTTTCCTCCCTTACTTGGTTTAGGGGTACAAAAAATGCCACAGGGTTTGAAGAACCACAAGAAAATGAAATCTAAAGAATTTCATAGTGCAAAAACTCGAGTTTGTTTCCTCGACTAAGAGTCTGATATGTTATAAGGGGAATCTAAAGCCATCCTTATGAATATGGGAAAAGATGGGTTGGTTTTAATATTGCTCTTTGGTACTTTTGACACCTGACTAAGGACAGCAGGTAGATACCTCCCTGCCCTGGCGATCTTAGCCTTTGTAGCCTGAGACAGTGGGTAGGTATCGATAGCCTTTTGTTCACAAGTTCAGCAACGGCCATGTTTTTTCTCCCCAAAATAAAGTAGGAATGGAATGTGATTGTTTTCATTTTAGAGATTATTTTCTTCTTTTTTTTTTTTGTATAATGGTGATTAAAGCACTCACCAAGGATGTGGGACACTGTGGTTCAATGTATTTTTCTGCTTTACTAGGTAAACTGAATTTCGGGGCTTGAAAACATATTCCAGAAAAAAAGTGTGTTGTACAACAGTAAGACGACTGTTAGTTGGCTTGGTACACTCAACTTAAGGCTCGTGACAAACAATAGAGAATAATCTAGTGCAAAAAATTGTTCCTTCCAGCCTAATGAGCTGCGCAAAGCAAACAATTGATAACCTAAGGTTGATTCCACCCCCCTCCCCCACTTCCTAAACACTCAGAACCTGTATTAGCTTACCCAAGGAACCCAGTATAATAGGAGTCGATTGCAAAGAAAAGACTTGATTCTGCCAGAATAGTGAATGAGAGCACTTGAAGTGATTACTCTGACCTGCGTTCATTTCTTCTACTACTCTAATAGATGAATTTGACATGTTTTTATTTTCTGTTTTCTTAGCGGCTTTGTCAACTGAGTGATGAAATCTGATACAGGATAGGAATTAAGATGCAAGTACTTTTCAGCTTTGAACTCTGTAAAAAGACCTCCCAATAAATTATCATGGTTTAAAAGGACTTAGGAAATATCCAGGAGGTTGTGCTGCTGCCTGCTCCAGCCTGTGCTCCCAGTGCCCTGGATGTGTGAAGTCACTCCCTGTCCACAGGTTACCTAACTGATCTGTAATCAACGTACCTCACTGACTAGATCCTTACTGTTCCCATAGCGGTACTTCATGTCACGCTGCCCCGTTCGGTCTCAGCAACGCTTGTTTCTCAGCTCTTTGTCTGGAGCACAAGCCTTTGTGTGCCCGTTCAGGGCCTGGAGGGTCACAGTGTTCCTCTGACCACGGGCGTGCGTGGCCACAGAATCTGTGCTTGACTCGGTGCGTTTTGCAAAGCCCGTTAATGGTTCTGCAAATGAGAAGGAAGACCTTTTTTGGTTTTTTTCCGTTCTTTTTGTTTCAAACCAAAACAGACACCACCACCTAACCCCCAAATCCCAGACGCTTCCAACTTAGCATCCAAGTGTTAGCAGGAAGAGAAAAATGGGAGAAATGAGAGACATTTGACTCTGTTAAAAGCCAAGTTCAGAGATGCACCTGCAGCTTCATCCCCCCGCACCCATACCTCTGTGTGTGTGCTATGGAGTTCCAAATGTCTACCTATGAAGCTTTTTTTGTTTCTAAATCCTGTTCTGTCCTGTCTGTTAGTTGAAGCAATCTTGGCCAGAATACCTTACTGGAGTTTAATCTGTTTAGTACCGTATTTTCTAGGACATTCTGATGTGAACTGTTAAATTAATACATCACTGGAAAGAGCTGTCACTTTAACGATGTATTAATGTTGCATGTCATGAAGGTGAAATGCAAGGTAAAAAATGTGTTATGCAAAATACAGTGACCTCTATGGAATAAAATATCTGGAGGGCAGATGCATGATAATGATTTAAAAAAAAAAAAAAACCAAACTCAACAACACCACCCCCAACCTCTCCCCACCCCACCAAAAGAAACCCCTGAACAAGACCAAAAGCAGACAACTCTAGTTATTATGAGTTGTTCTTCAATGCTAGCTAGGCTGATTTTACTTAACCAATTGTATAGCACATATGGAATGCAGCATTACTATATTTGAGTGTTGCAAGTAAAGCAAGAGATATTTTATTATAATAGGGTGCTTTTTCTAAACAGAATGATTTCTTCTGTTTTTTTTTTTTTTCTGTTGAATTTTAGCCAGGTTCACTAGAATAAGTCTGCAGGGTGTGACTGGATAGACAAACAACTTCATGTGGTTCTACCTACTTGTACTGGTATTACTTTACTGTGGGAGAGAGGCTTCTGCATATCAGTTTTGCCTTGCAGCCAACATCTTCCTTATCGAAACGCAGAAGAAACACAGTGGTTTCTGAAGGGTTTCCATTCCTGAGTGTTTTCTGCCTGAGGGCTCTGCAGTCCCTTTATTTAACTCCTACCAAAGCTCGCCTGCGAGATATGAGAGGCAAGCCAGAAGCACGAGCAGTGTCTTTAGAGGCCTGCAGAGATGATTACAGGCATGGTGAATCAACACCTCAGAAATTTGGTATCTTGGGCTTTTAGTTGCTCTTGAATGGGTCGTGCTTATGTTTTGTACTTCTGTTTCCTGCAAGGGGGAGGAGAAAATTTTAGTGCCAAACATTGTGGAGTAACAGAAGATTGCTGGTTGGTGCTCACTGGGGAATGCGTGACTGGTGCAAAGGATTTTGTTCAGCCCTGTGCTTTTGCAGATTTTATTTCATGTCAGTTAAAGACATGACTGTAAGGTTTGGATTTCTAGAGCATTACTAGTCTTTGTGGTTCAAGTGCTTCTCCCCACACCCCTGCGACTTTTCTTTGGGTGTTTTCTGAAGTGCAGGAAGTACTGATATTTGGAAGGGTGCGTATGCATGCATGGTGGTTGGTGGTGGTGAGTGTTGAACAGAGAACACTATTCCTGAGACCTTGAAAGTGTTTCAGAAGCTTGGGGAATGGGCTTGGGATTTTTGTTTTGTTTTTCCTATATAATTACGACACAAAATGTCTGTCTTTCTTTCCATGGATGAAACCCACCTGCTGGGTGGGCTGTATCAAAATCTTGGATACTCTTTGTGTGTTCCAACCAGTGTTGCACCAATTTTGTTTCCGTATGGCCTCTAGAGGATTTTGTGCCTTGCTGTTGTGATTTTTCTATCAAAACTGTTCCAGCATTGGACTGCCGAATATATTGGCCTAACAAAATATTGTGAAAAGATAAAGTTTGGCTCTAATTTAGAGAAAAAAAAAATCTGATTTGACTTAATTTTGACACTTCCCCGTAGTTAATAGTCACTGTGATAGGTTGTGCTCATAGCACATCTAGTCACTAGACCTATGTGTGATTTTAAGCATTGTATTCAGCCACGTTTCTGACAGCTCTTCTTGTGCATCCCTTGTACAGTAAAAGGATGTACAAACTCACTGTGGCTGCTTGCAAATCAGTGCTTTAATCCAGATAGTTACATCCTGACATGACTCACCCTGTAACTGCTGAGTAATGTACACTCTTCTGTCTGCTTGGACCTGTGAAAGCGGAGAAGAGCTGTCCTTAACCACAACCCAGCTGCTGGGATAGTGGATGATGGCTATGAATGTATGTGCATACTAACACACAGACATAAACGCACTAGATTACAAGCATGTGATTTGGGAAGAAGGTTTGAGGGAAGATGAGCCAAATAGGACAGCTCAAAATTACTATTGTTTCATAAAACAAAGAATCCTAATAGTATCAAGTAATGAAGCAAAAACTTGTGTACAATTAAAACATTTAGGAATTTAGGATTGTTTAAAAACTATTTTTACTATGTTATGTGCAATGGTCTCCCACTTTGGTTTTAGAAAGACAGAGTTTGTTACTCACAAAGGAAGAAGAAAAGAAAAAGGAAGTAAGAATATATAATTGTGCTTATTAGAATAAATAGTCAGAAACTGATTAGTGTGGGAGGAATTAATTATTAAATCTACCCACGCTCTCTGTTTTTTAATTTTTTTGCTATTCAATTATGCATCAGTAAATGTTATCATGTAATCACTGGCAAGGTGCTAATTGGTATTTATGAATTGCTGCCTTTTATGTCTGACCTTTTGATAATTTTAAGTTGTGGAGATGGTTTTAGGTATGCAGGCATCTTGGAGAACTGTCTCTCTGCACACACACCCACACACCCCCGCCCCCC
>Ga0065711_1036025_pt1 | contig 21540 bp, 13 predicted proteins | sample Hoacrofraction12_FD_59098 | JGI IMG/M metagenome (GOLD analysis project Ga0065711, IMG submission 59098) | Hoatzin crop microbial communities from Cojedes, Venezuela - Epithelial fraction 12 v2 (version 2) | ecosystem: Host-associated > Birds > Digestive system > Esophagus > Crop | place... | reverse complement strand
TTTGCTGTTCTGTTAAACTGCCCTTATCCCGACCCACCGGTTTCTGCCTCTTTCTTTTCATTCTCCTCCGCACGCCGGCGGGGGGAGGGGCTGCCGCGTGGTGCTTTTGTTGCCGGCGGCAGCCGAAACCAAAACAGGCAGCTATGAAGCATATGGAATTTCAGCCTAAACAGTTAAAGTCTGGCAAAGTTTTATGCAACATAAAAGAATGTCTTTAACAATAAGCAGTGCTACTAGCCAAATCTGTATAAATCCTAATCTGGTTCGCTTTGAAGTTAATGGTAAAAGTCCCAATGGGACCATTAATGTTAAAACTTTGTAATACAGTAGACAAGCAAGTACATGCTTAAAGTGCTTTTGTGGATTGGACAGTAATTAAAAATGAAAATGTACCTCTAGTTACTAATGAACATGAATATATTATTTGCGTTTACTACTTTCACTTCCATTTTATGAATGTATCCAATGAAATCTGTGAAATTTCTCTTTGAAATTTCTCATTGAATAATGTGGTCACATGTGCTGAACTTCCAAACCCATGGAAAAGGAAGCAAATTGATAAACTGATGTTTCTGCATGTAACACTAAATGGCTTTCCACTGCACTTTAAAAAGTACTGTTCTTTGTTGTGGCTGTATTGGGTAGCAGCATTTCAGTTCGTAAGCATTTTGAGCATGTGTTCAAAGTAGCATGGGAGAGAGGAACATGATCTTTTGCCTTTGTTTTCATTTGTTATTCCAAAGAACATGAAGGACTCTTTCAAGCTTTTTCTATGGAGTACAATGCTTTTGAAATTCTCATAGAGGGTAGGTTACAGTCTAGTAGCCTTTGGCAATATGGCCAGGAAACAAGACCTCACAGAAAAAACAGATGTGAAGAAAATAATTGATGAGGCTGGAAAAAAAAGTTAGTGCAAATATATTGTAAGGTTGTGACACACAGGCTGTTCAGAGTTCAAAAAAACGAAGGCATAGCTGTGTGGGTCTCATGGTTTATGTAGATGGAGAGTCTCATTTTGAGGAGAAACCCCTCGAACTCTGCAACCTTCTGTACACATCCAAACTGTAACTCAGAGTCCATGGAAAATAACAGTCAAGATTTCCCCCTTTTTAACACAGTGATGAGATCTCCAGCTGTGCTATCTGTGGAGTTTGTGCTGTATTAACTAGAAAATCATCCTGTGAGCCACATCACTTTAGACTGTTTTGGAAATTTCAAATTTAAAAAAACCCTCCAACCTCTTAATTTTGCCTCTATCACATTTATCTCGATTACCATTTTTTGATGTATGTAAGTTAGCATGCCATAATCAAGGTCATAATGAGAAATAAACTATGTGGGCATGGAAACAGTATAAATGGTATCTAACAACTTTTTTTTTTTTTTTCCTGATAGGAAAAACAGTTTTTTTGATGCCCTTTGGGAAAAACAAACTGCCTTTATTTCTTATTCCAAATTCCACAGTGACTTTTCTGAATATAATTTATAAGGATAAGTGATTTTCTTTACTAGTCATTGCTCACCTCTTCCAGGCAGGTTTTGAAGGCTGAATGACTTGGTTTTGAACTGACTTTTGCACTGGAAAACTCATTAGCAAGGTTAGTCTTATTCATATTGATGTAATTAACATCAGAACTGGGTCCAAATCCTTTGCTGCTTGCTGTAGTGTCTCAGTTTCTAATTAATCAGAACGCAATCCTCTCCAGCACTGTCCTCAATACAGTATTGGTTCGTTTCTTTCTGTCAAATGAAATTGCTTCCAGGTTAAGTTGACCTAATTATATTAGACAAATTGTTAATTAATTTTCTCGTTCCAGTTTCTCAGGTATCGGAGTACAAATTGAATTACTACTGACCTTCTATAAACTGACCAGCTTATTTCTGATGTTTGCACATATTTTTTTAATATATGTAAATTTCCTTATTGCCTTTTCAAAGGGCTGTTTTCTCTGTTCTGTTTTTCATTGCCAGTACTTTCATGTTCCCACAAACAGTTGCTGTGTTGTTCCGTAATAGGCTTCAGACTGGTTTCCTAGCTATGTACTAGCTCCCCTCATAAGGTGTCTGGTCCAAAGTTACACAACATACAGGGATGTTATTCTCCTCTTTGGAAAGGCCCTATTGAAATTCAAAAGTGCTCACTTTCAACATTGTTCCCAACAGTGCTACCACTGTTTAGACAGTAGTAGACAGCTTTTTTCGGAAGATTTTTCAGTCATCATTTGCTTCTGTGATAGAACTAAATGGAATGGTTCGAAAAAAAGCCCTAAAGCCACGCCAGTTCATTTCTATTAGCTGATCCTCCCTCCTCTATTCACCCATTTCTTTTGCCCTGACGCTTTTTCCCAGCCATCTTTATCTTATCATATTGCCATGATTCTGCCTGTATCTTTTCCTGCATAGGAAGAGGCCTGCCTTTCTTGTGCTTTTATGTCAGGGCTAACATTGCCTTCTGCCTAATGATGGAAACAGATACAGCTCTTCACTGCAGTATAACATATAGGGGAATCGTAAATGCTTCTTACACCTTCTACGAAAAGACTGCCCAATTATCAGATAAAGCTGAACAATTAATTCTCATGGCAATTGTAAATGAGATATCCTTAATTATATTATTATATGATATCATATTATAAGTTGTCATATTATATTGACATTATATAATACATTATTATGTAATATCTATTGATAGAATATATGTTATTTATTGGTATATTATTAAAGATATCAAAATTACACAATTATACAACACAGCAACGAAGAAACATCACTAATATCAAAACACAATAACATAAATACATGCAAACATATAGGAACGCATCTCAAATCCTAGTGTCCTGCTAATCTGCAGGACATTTATTGTAGTGCCATTAGGTAGAGAATACATGATCTGTCACAGACCCTGCAGAGGCATCTTCCCTTTGGCCTGCTATACATAAATATTACTTTAGGACTACTCCAGCATCTAATGAAGCCAGCTACGGTTCTGAAATTCACTTCTCCAGAACCAAAAACAGGCCCAGCATGGCACATATAGGTAGCTCAAAAAGCATATTCAGTATTAGAATTTTTAAAAGGTAGAAAGTAATAGAAATCCTCTAGTAAATTAGTACACATGTTAAAGACTATTAAAAATACAGAATATTTATTGCTTGCAAGAACAGGAAACTTGATCTCAAATTAATGTCATACAACTGAGAGTTTTAAGCAGTAATGAAACAAAAAAAATCTCAAGTGTTTATAGCCCAGATCCTGAAAGATATTTAGAGACTTAAACTGACTGAAGTTAGATCCTGAAATACTGTTCAGGATCACTACTAGGTGTTTACACACCCAATTGCCTTAAGTCTCAATACATGTGCAAGTACCTCTAAGAGGCAATGCCTACAGGACTGCAAGACAGATCTCCTACATTTCCAAGCAGTTTCCTAATTGAGAGTCATCTGCATATAATAAGGTACGTGCTGACTCATCAGACAGGCAGATCTATGAAAAGCAGGCTGAGAGATAGCACATTCTTTGGAAGCTCCAAGTTTTAGTAAGATAGCACTGGTGTACGCAAAGATGAGTGCCAAAAACATTAAAGTAATTATCATTCTGGTAAAAAATATTTGCATAATTTTGCTTTTTTCTCTGTGGGATGTTGATATACATTTAGAATTCATATGTGTTTGAACATTTTCCTTATTAGGTATGCTTTCTCTAAGGGGAGAAAAAAAATGGGGGGGAGGGGGAATCACATGAAAAAGATAAAAAAAACCCAAGCCCCCAAATGTTTCTATCGGTTATCGGAGCTTTAAAAATAATTATTAACTTTAAATTTGTAGATTGGGAAGCCACTTTAGGGATATAACTCTGAAAATGTATGATACAGAGAGGGACATAAAGTTGGTTTTGGACCTTGTTTGATCATGGTTCTCTCTCAGGGATAAAACGGACTAGAAACTGAAAAATAAATATATAACAAAACCAGAAATATTGCAAGAATTGAAAAGGTACTATGGGCAGAAAACCAAGCCAAGAAAAACAGAGCAAGTTTAAAATTCTTCAGTCAGAAAAGGTGAAGGATATGCAGATGTACTCTATCCTCAGAGACTGAGTCCTTTTCTCTCTGTGGAGCCCTTATACTGCTGCCTATTGTAGCCTTTATTCAGCTCATTTACTCAGTAGGCCTCCTGGGTTTTTAAAATGTTCTATAAGCCAGCCAATAGGATGTCAGGTAAAAAAAAAAAACAAACTTCTTAGAATCTTGTTAATTAAAAAAAATCTTGGCAATAAAGCTCTGCTAGTTTGAATCAAGTTATTTGTTGCATGTCAATATACATTTCACTAGTCCTGGGTGTTATATTCTGCTGTTACAGTGCGATGTCTGAAGATGAAAGAGTTGTAAGGGAGAGGAATATATTAAATGAAAATGTCATGAGTGTAAATATACTAACAGAAAAGAGAGAACTGCAAAAAAGAAGAAAAAGCTGATGCAGATAAAAATCTATAACGATGAAAATGGACTTCCAGACAAAATTAATTCTGGCTGAGTTATTTAAAATAAAACTGAAAATGGCAGTATACATTTAAATGGTTCAATAGCTGTTTCAATCATTGGTCAGATGAATCCACAGTCTAACAGTTATTTTTCTTGATATATATCTTAAAATTCCCCTTGCAGTTCATTATTTAACAGTAGGATTAAAGTGATGCTAAACATAATTGTTTAATAGTAGGATTTGATATGAGTAATTATACTGTTTGCCTACAGTATTTCTTATTTGAGAGTCATTGATGTTTTGTGGTACCCTAAAGTATGTAATGTCAGCTTAAAACCAGTGCCATGTGATCTTTTCTTTTTTTTTTTTTTTTGTTATCATTATCACTAATTTAAGTTGTTATTACAGTTACTAAAACAGAAAGAAAAAAATCCTTTTTTAAATTGTGTTTTCAGCTGTAATAAAAGGAAGAATTCCTGGAAAGTCAGTAGATTATGTTCAGCTCACTCTGATGGTGTTTCGCCCTTCCTGTGACTTTCTTGTATAAAAGCATGAGAAGTAGCACATGCAGTTCCCTAATGCTGGGTTGCAAGCTGCTAATTGTACAAATACGGAGAAAACCAGCCAATACTTCATCATCTAGAAAAGGTAGTATTAATATAGCGTATAAATGTATATGTACATATATATAATTTTTGTTTGCTTGTTTGTTTGGATGAAGAGCTGGTGAATGTGGCCATTTTCACAGGACAGAGTGGCCGAGGTGCAGGCACCTTGGTGCTCTCTGGCTTTCGGCCCACATGATCTGAAAGCTGGTGGGGCTCAGAGAAGCAGTGCAGACCCAGGGAGCTGCAAGGTGCCGAGGGAGCCACGAGCTCTGCAGGCTTTGCAGATGCTACTTGTGGAAGACTAACATTCCCAGAAGCCACTGAGGAAACCTGCCAAAAATGACTGTCAGTAAAAAGCGTGTCCAGCCTTAGTGACTCTCTGAAATATTTTGATCAGATCTCAACTAAGAAAACAGAGAAAGAAGCTTCCTTTGATTAACAATGTCTGGATTTTACATAATCTACAACAGGAAACTCCATCCTTTATTTAAATGCACATGTAAATAGAGCAGCAGTTGCTGCTATCTGCAGATCATGGGGCTAACTTTTCAACAGTATTTTAATCCAGAATCTCCCAAACAAAATTTCAAACACACGGCAATAAGAATAATAGTACTGTTCGATAAGCATATTGTTAAAAAAAAAATCAACAACGTTGATGATTTCTGCCCTGTTGTACAATTATTTCAGTCTCTACTAGCACGAAAGGTTAGAAATTCTAATCAGTAGACTAGTTTGTGGTTTAATTAATTTCATTTTGAGAACTATTTGGGTTTTAAGATATTTTCCTATTATGAAATTTAGCTCTTCTATACACCCAAATTCTCGGGTAAGGTTCTCCAAACTGTAGAGCTCTAACACATTGCAATGTGGTTGCATTTTACCAACAAGTTTTATTGTTGTCCTTACAAGTTCTTTTTCAAGTTTCAATGGAACATGAAGTAGAAATCATCCTTTCTTAGTGCTACACTTTCAGTAAGTGTGTAAGTGAAATGATTTTACAGTCTCCTTTGTTATCAGTGTAACTTAAAATTATTTTTGAATTTGAAAATGTAATGAAAAACACTTTTAAGAGATGCTTTATTAGTAACGTGCTGTATCAATAACCAGGTGAAAGGGTAGAGAACGATTAGTGTACTTGTAGCATTATACTGTTGCAAATTCCACTTAGTTTTGGGTCTGATGTGTAGTATTTAATTTTAATAGTTACCTAAGGTGTATTATTGATTTTTAATAGTTACTACTGAAACACTCCTTTTGGAGTCCACAACACTAAGAAAAGGCACAGAGGAGCTGACAACACAGTCAAGGATGAAAATTGGTAGGAACTAAAAGTGTCAAAGCCTGATGAAATGGAATAACTGTCAGTATAGATGTTGGTGAGAAATCGTTTGGAGTCACCGAATAAGAAAACGTATGTAACACTGCAGCATAACTCTGAGGTTAACAACAATGGAAAGCACAAACTATCATCTTCTACTCTCAGTAAGCAAAATGAACAAGAGAAGGTTTTTTTCTGTGATCTTTTGATTGCCAAAAAAAAAAGAAAAAAAGAAATGCTTGGCTGTTCACCTCTTAATTCAAGTTATAATCTAAACTGGATTTAGAGTAAAAGATACAAATCACAGAGCATCTGGGGAACAACCTCAGAAAAAAGTGCCTAGCATTAGCAAATAGGTTTCAGTTTGGTTTCCAGTTGCAAACTGTTTTCATGGAAAAATGCCCACATACATTTCAGGAAGCAGCCATGTGGAAACTTAAAGTGCTTTGGGTAGGTCTTACTAATATTTTAAAGGGAAAGGCATCGCTAATTCGCTAACAGACACACAGAAAAGCTACCTTACTGTCTAAGAATAAAGGAATTCTTCAGTTAGTACTAAGGAGAATTGGATTAATGAGACTAATGGTCCATGGACACATGATAATTTCTTGCTGCCAGAAGCCAGACTGGCTTCAGCTATAACATTCCTGCACTGGGTGATTCTGGCCCAAAGCCCAGCAAGCAGCCGGGGACCAGCTCCACAGGCCTCTCACCACAGCAAGAGCCTTCAGATTAAATCCTCTCTGCTACGGCACAGGTATGCACTTGAGAAAGCTAGGAGTCGTGAATACCCTCCAGCTTGGCCTTCGTGAGCTCTGGAAGGTAAATGCGTTATGGACAGTCAGTCAGTTTGACTTCAGATGTGACAATGAAGACAGTGACTTTGTCCTACTCCCAGCCATTCCTGAACAGCTTTCATGTGTCCTTACTCGCAGTTCAGGTGCAGGAATGAATCATTACTGGAGCCCCAAGGCTGTTCTCTGAAACTTTGCCAGGAGTGAATTTGCTCTGGTATCTCAGAATTCGTTCCTGTCACAGAGGCTGATTTAGGATTTAAATGAAACCTGCAAGTTGACAGCAGCCCCTTTGCCCCTTGGCTTCTCTGTTCAGGACCAAATTCACAGGCTGTACAAAGTCTGGCACAACACTAAAATTCTTCTTGCTCTGGTTCCTTTATATTGCATTTCAATTTTCTAAAAATACCCTCTTCTATGGAAAAAAGTGCAAAAATTATATTTTAAAATGTCAGTCATAACTGTTACCACGTCAACAGGAATACAATAGCTGTTGCATTACATAAGTTATCAATCATTGCTGTTTTAAAAATGTTATCTGAACAAAATGAATCTGTATATTCTACGTTTTCACTCTTTTTTCTATTATTTACCATTGTTCAGAGATGGCAGGCATTATTTTATCAAGGCATGATATTCCAAATTACTTACAAACTAACAATTAGTTTTATTCTAGTAAATCTGCTGGGTTTATGGTTTAGATGCATTTTATGACCCTATCTGTCTATTCCCATTTGTATGATGAGTTGCCTGCCTGTCTGTTTTGCTGAAGACAAGACATATTCAGTCTGCTGTTGCATGGCATTAATGATCTGCCTGTCCATTCTTGGCAGAAGGGAGAGTACCGCTGCTCTTTTGCTAGATGGCATTCTGTCTTCTGTGTGACAGCAAAGTAGTAATGGAAAAGAACAGAACCAAGAAAATTCTAGGAAGCCCATGGGGATTAACTGGGAGAATGCATTTAAAAAAAAATCACCTATTTTATTGGATTTCCCAGGAGTTGTAACACTACTCAGCTCTGGGACTAATGAAGTTCCCGTGTGAATCATGCTGTTTCAACTACATGGGGCATATCTTGATTAGCATATGTTTCTTCTAAAAATACATTTCGAAATCCCCAGGACTTGCCATTTGTTTGCAAGCCATACTAGTCTTTCAACCTTACATCACTGATTTTAGGACAGAAGCTTTACTTTTAATCCCTGTGGAAGTAGGTCTAGCTTTGTCTGCAATTCCTATCTGCAGAGAAATCTTTGAAAGGCCATTAGTCCCTTCTTGAACAGAAAAAAACAAAGAGCTTTCTCAAAGTGAAAATGAAACAGAAGACTATGAGCTAGCCTTGACTTTAAAGACTGTCTGGATTGAGAACTCCTGGGGAGATGAGATTTTAACCAAAATTCTCAGCTATTTTATTTATTTATTAAACTCCAGTCCCTTTCTTTAGCGTCTAGGGTCCTGGCTGTAAGAACACAGGGTTTATAATGTCAACCCTGAGTCTAAAAAAGAGTATCAGGAGGGGACACTGCCAGGTCTTGTTCTTATAGGTTTGCTGTGTGCATTGGCTGCACCCCATCCCTATCTATACACCAGCCTCAAATGGACAGCTAGGCATGTGTTGTACCTAACACAACATCCTCACTTTGGCATTTCAAGGCATAAAGAATAGTCCTGAACTGTGAGCTGCATCTGTAATCGTCCATGGAGTCTATAGAGGCAGTGAAATTGTGGCTACATATGCTTCTTTCCAGAAAGTACTTCAGCATGATTTCCACTGGTCCAGAACCACCTCCGGGCAGCAGGGGCCATTCACAGGACAGGGCAGTGTGATTGCTCAGGAGGTTCCTCAGCAAAGAAAGTTCCCCGGGGTTGCTGCCACTGAAAGACATTCATGCTGCAACCGAACACATTACATTTCCCTTTCTCAGCCTGACGTGCCCTTGTTCCTCAGCCAAGTCACTGTGAGGCAGGAATGTAAACACAGAAGACATCCTTTCTTGACATGACTCATCTTCCTTTAGTCCTAATATAAACAGCTTTTCACACTCTCTGGTGCATCTTCTTCATGGTCTGGAAAATTAAAAATTTCCTTTTCTTACACCACAGGTAGATTAATACTTCAGGACTTGCCTTGATTAAAATTATGTTGAAACAAAGTCTAACAACATTCGTAGGTGTTTATATTGTAACTATTCTGCCCAGTTTTTTGTTAAAAAAATATCTCTTTTGAAACACACTTCTCTTTGATCTGGATATACTTTACTAGCAAATTTGATCAGAAAATGATACACAGGAGAATATTATACAAAAGTGATCAATTATTAAACTGTGGCCTTAATCTTGTAGCAGAACATGAAGTGAGTTATAGTCTTTTTTTCTTTAATAATATATAAAGCATATACCATAATTGCACCATCTCTGTCTTTCAAGTGGATGAACCATAAAGGAAAAAGAAAGTCTTTAGTTTTCTTATATTGTTTCTAAACATTATATGATCAACCTTCAGTGATTTGGTTAATATTTTTATTCACTTGCTGGGTTTAGGTGGGCAAACAGAAGTCCACTGGTAGCTGTTGTCCTGTTGATGACCTTTCTTCAGACTAGAAAACCCATTCTCCAGGACCTGACTTCTGTTTCTGACTTACTCCTATCTCCTGTTGGTAAGCCCCATTTGACATTTAATAAATCTCTAGTTCAGTCATTTCTGTGATTCTTCTTCCCACCCATGTTCCTCTAGCCCTTTGTTTTTTAGGGCAATTAGGCTTGAATCAATTAACACACCTATTCCATACACAAATCAGACTCAAAGAGCAATTCTCCAGAGGATCCAAGCATTTTCTCTACATACACAGAGCTATGAGTGCCTGAGATATAAGCAGCAATTATTCAAAACCATTTATGAGTCTGGGAAGAACAAACCTGCTACATCTCAATGTCTTTGTAGACTAGCTCTCTGAATGTTATGGGTAGTGAGACATTAAGAATTTTGAGATATTCTCCCGGAAAACTGTCAAATCCGTAAGACCTTGCACACCACAGTGGACTTGCACGTCTGTGATAAGGGACAAATACACTCTGTAATAGTGCTAGTGGAAATAACTAGCTAACCTAAGACTCATGTACTGCACAGACAAATGCAATAGTAAATGTGCACCCTGAAAACCACTTTGGTTCCTTTCTCCAGTGAAGAGAATGGAAACTTTCAGCCAATTGGAATAATTTTCTACAATCATACAGAGGAAATTACATAGCCTTGTCTGAAAAAGGGTGGTGGTGTTTTTAAGTAACCATCCTTCTAACCCTCACTATAAATCCTTTCTTCTTCCACATCATAAGGCATGATTAAGTTGCTGTGTAAGTGAAAACAGATATGTTTTCAAAAATACATTAGGAAATTAAGAGTATCTTAATGCAAAGAACGTTAACTGATATGAGTATGACATTGAAAGTCACAAAAATAATGGTGGCATCAATAACATCATTCATGTTCACAGTTTTGGCTAGAAATTTGCACCATGTTTAGGCCTAGTACATGGGCACAGTAGATATAGAATTTTAATGTTTGTGAAAAATTCTAACTAGAAAAAACACTTCTCAGCTGTGTGCAAGGTAGTGGAAGTTCCACTTGCTGAGCTCATGCTTTCTTGATGAGCCTTTTGTCTTCTGGGTGCTGATGCAGTCTGGGTACAGTTAAAAGCAAACTACTCCTGAAACTTTATTCATCTATGTGTGTATTAATAATAATATTTTTTCAGAACATCAGTCCTCTGACCATTTCCTAGATAAGATTAGAGTTTCCCCTGAGAAACATTGCATTTTACTCTTGCAGTTAAAATAAAGCCTTGTCAAAGTAACCAAGTTCCAGCAAAGAAAATCCAGCAGAAAGCAGTACTTCTTTACAAACTTTTGAAATATTATACTAATTACTTTGTGATTCTAGACTCATTTATTTCCATTATACTTTATAATCTAATATGATGTGTTTTTCATTATTCCTAAAGCAAAGATGATATAAAAGTCTTAAATAGTTCTTAAATTCTTTTTTTCTTTGTCAGTTTCAGTGAGAATAAAGAAGACTTATGTCTAAAAGTCTGATTTTCAGTCAATTACTTTAATAGCAGTTCAATTGCTTCTCTAGGATGTGAAAAAAAGTAATTTCAAATTTTTATTTATTTAGAAAGAGCAGAAGATCATCTTAGATCAGAGGGGCATTTCAGATAGTACACTTTTCATAGAAGTGATAGAGCTGCATAGTGTTTTTTATATGCATCTTGAATTACAAGAAAGTAAAAAAAGAAATATCAAAAATAGGACTTCAACCTAAATGACAATTATTAGAAGAAATTAATCCATCTGAAATTACTACCCCAAATATGGTTTTACTAAAAAAATATGATGATATCTACCTAGATCATATTCTTGTTTTTAAAATCTCAAGAGGGCCTATTTGCAAACTGCAGTTATACAAATACAACCATTTAGCTAGGCAGGAGAGCATTCCTGTGGCATTGTACACAGGAGAAAAAATGATGGATGATTTTATTGCAGTTGATGAAGTGAAACATACCATATGATAAATGTTTTTCAAAAATGAATTACTTAAATTAATTCACTGCTATGTAGTCAGATTAGATAGACAAACCCACAAAGGAACATGAACTAGGTCCACAAGAGCATGGCACTGACCAGTATCTGGAACCTTGAGCTGAGTACTATTCAACCTTCGAGTGGGAAAATAAATGTTATTCCACGTATAACAACAATGTTAAAAATTTATTTTGTGAAGAGGTCCTGGATGCGAAGTGGATGACTACAGTGACAGGTGTTTCTCCTCCTCCCTGCTCAAGGAAGTTATCTTAACCCCTCCCTGTGCATCTCTGGTGATGCATCTTGCTGTGATTATTCCTTCTCCATCACCAGAGGATGGATTTTTGGAAAAGGACAAGGGCTATGTTTTAAGGATAAGTCTGTGTGAGTCAGCAGCCTTTTCCAGCCCCCTGCTCACAATTGTCCTGGCCTGCTTCTCCCTACCAGTGTTATCTGCAGTCAGCAGGAGGAAAAGGCTCTTCAGCTGGCAACTCTCCAATCTTTATTCCCTGATAGCTCAGCTCCAGCCAGGCAACGCTCCCGCACAGCAACAGCTATGTCACTGCTTGACTTCCCTCCAGCCAACACCAGTAAACACAGTTGTGGCACACCTTTTACTGCAGCCATGACTGCCAAGGAAAACTGGGCCTAGCAAACCCCTGCCATTATTCTCACAGGAAAGAGATTACATGATAAGATTGTACAATCAGTGCTGTAAATGCTTGAAACAAAAATTCTTCCTGTTGTCCAGGACAGCTACAGTGAGAAGGAATGCTATTTATCTGGTTAAAAAAAAAACCCCAAACTCCTCTTGCATGTTTCTCACAAATCAAAGCATTTCTAGTTACATACTAGACCAAGTCACATCTCAGTCAGGATGGTCAACAGAATACGGTGCAGCAGCTCTCACACATCTCATCTTCCTTATAAAGGCACTTTAAGCACTGTAACATTCTTAATCAGAACTCAGAGGTGGTGAAAGACCCGGAAAGGATCACTCTGTCTCTGTCCTTCACCTGTTTATCTTGCCGAACAGCTTTTGCTGAAGTCTCAAGTGCAGATTGTTGTGAAATTACACATCGCTGGAGCTAACCTCAAGAGCCCGTCTTTCCTTGAAAGTTTAGATAAACTTCCAGGTTACAGGTGGGACATTTTCTCCAAGGCTGTTTTACTAGAAGTCCTACCTTGACAGCATCTGCAAAGGAGTTATTCTAGCCTAGACATGATATTTTGCAGTGGAAAATGTGGGTCATTTATTTCAGAGTGAGAATGACTACAGACATGCTACTCTGTGGCCTTCCACAGCTCTTCAGGGAATACTGTGTTTTCTGTCTTTGACTCTAGAGACTGACTGGACGGAGAGCTTCTGGTGCTCTTTGGAACCTACCATCTTCCCTGCGTGCCAGATATGACCACAAAACAGTGCACAAATAGGAAATGTTGGCAAGCATCCTGTTCCAGATCCACATTACATGAAACAGCTGGAGAAGAGCTTCAACTGCAACAGAAGTGGTTATGAAGACAGCATAAGCAAGCCCACAAGTATGAGGAGCTGGTGCATCTCCACCAGAAATGTCCCTAGGAGCAGTATGAAATGGTGACAAGGCACAGTGACTCAAAATGGAGGTCCCTAGTGAGTCCAGAGGGCAAAGACTGCAGAGATGAGAGTAAGACTGACAAATATGGGAAGTAGGCTTCTGCCCATTTCAAAAGCCAATGTAGTTACTCTAATCAAACCAGAAGCACAGAAGGAGGCTTTCCTCTCCTCTGTTCGGTTGCAGATGCCCATGACAGCAGACTGCTGGGCATGGCCTTCCTGACTCTGTGTTAGCCTTCCTTCTGAAGAGGCCCACTCAGTCCCACCATGGCCTTCAGCCTCTAAATGAGACAGAAAGAGCAGGGAGGAAGGGTGGGGAGGAAAGAGAAAAAGGAGACACTCACAGGTTTCACTCCATATAGGAAATTTAGAAATCTATGAATACACAGGTGCTTCTACAGTCCGAAACTATGAATTCAAACAAAGCAGAACAATTTCAAGGGGTGGATTGTAAGAAAAGAGACATTATTATATTGAAGTTTTATCTTCAGTATGTTCTTGTCACGTAGGCTTAATAAGTTTGTGGCAATAGTATGTAATGTATGCTTTTTGCTGTCATGTTGAGGTTGTTCTGCAAAATTTATTGCTCCTCTATTCCTCTTCTCTCACTCTCATTTTCACTTATTCTTTCACTATGGATGCTACGTATAGCACAGTCTACTTTGCCCCCCCTCTTCCTTCTGCCTTTAGGTCTCTTTTTAGGCAACTGTTCTGAATCCTTTCCTAGCTTTATTTTCTTTCAAATAATTACACTATATCCCATATTTGCATAAATAACTGTCAAATGTTTGGGGTTTTTTCTCATAATCTCTCATTGTCTATACTTTTTTCAAGAAAGCTGCAGTCTTTCTGTTCTTTGCAAAGTGTTTTGGCCATTTTCTCGGCTAAATCAGTAATTTGTAATGAAGTGCTAAGGAGGAGATCCGCAACTCATTTTCCATTTGTCTGCCTGTCAGTGTTACATATTTTATCTAGCTGGTATGTTTGCCACTGACTCATTAATGTGTGCAGCTCATATCATATTAAACTAAATCCGTGCCAAGCATTTCCCACCCTGATGCTATCTTGTGGTATTTTAGATTAATTGGAATTTTGGATTAAGTGAAACCCTGAGGCATTTAACTAGCAAAATGAGATTAAAGTAGGCGGAGTCTGTTTTTGAGAACTACTACACTAAAACCTCAGGTGTGTAGATTACTCGTTTTTTCAGCATATAGATGTGCTGACTGTTTAAAAATAATTAATTTCACCTACTACCAAATCTGGCAAAACTTTGGAAATGATGACAAGTTAACAAGGAGCCAGCACTGTGCTCTTGTTGCCAAGAAGGCCAGTGGTCTCCTGGGGTCCATTAAAAGGACTATTGCCAGCAGGTTGAGGGAGGTTCTCCTCCCCCCCTACTCTGCCCTAGTGAGGACCCATCTGCAGTACTGCATCCAGTTCTGGGCTCCCCAGTTCAAGAAAGACAAGGAACTACTGGAGAGAGTCCTGTGGAGGGCTACGATGATGATTAGGGGACTGGAGCATCTCTCCTATGAGGAAAGGCTGAGGGAGCTGGGCTTGTTTAGCCTGAAGAAGAGAAGGCTGAGAGGGGATCTTCTAAAAGCGTATAAATATCTTAAGGGTGGGTGTCAAGAGGATGGGGCCAGACTCTTTTCAGTGGAGCCCAGGGACAGGAGCAGGGGTAACGGGTGCAAACCGAAGCATAAGAAGTTCCATCTGAACATAAGGAAGAATTTCTTTACTTTGAGGCTGACAGAGTACTGGAACAGGCTGCCCAGAGGGGTTGTGGAGTCTCTGGACATATTCAAAACCCACCTGAACGTGGTCCTATGCAGCCTGCTGTAGGTGACCCTGCTTTGGCAGGGGGCTGGACTAGATGCCCTACAGAGGTCCCTTCCAACCCCTACCATTCTGTGATTCTGCGATTCTGTGATCCCATTTGCTGTTGGATGTATCATTTGTACATGCTGTTTCCTGATATGTTCTCTCTCTCTATTCGTAAATTATATGTTTGTTCCATTAATTATGAGTTCTCCTTTCCATCTCATCCAATCACAAAGCTGTTTCAAAACATTCCTGTTGGACTAAACCTTGCATCCAAAGCAGATGCAGACAAAACATATTTGCTCGTACATTTCCAAATACTCACAATACCCAGTCTAGGAGTGAAACTCCCATTCAGAAACCTGCATTGCTTAATTTATACAGCCTCTTCGGCATTCTGTGGTGGGCATAGCTCCATCTTTCACCTTTAATTATAACTCTGATACAAATATTTAATTATTCACTCTTCCAGATTGTCAGAAAAATAAAAAAAATCTGTTGCACAATGATCACGACAGTTGCACAATGATCATAGCTTGCTCTTTGGTTGCGGAAAGCAAACAGTGAACAATTATTTAACAACGATTGCTGGCTGATGCAAAGATATTTTCAGTCTTCACTGGTATTTTTCATAATCTTAGGGTAGTAAGTATAAGGAGTGTTGTGGAATTTTGAGTAAGAAGTTACAATTCTGTTCCAGCTCGGTCATCCATGTCTACTCTTTAATACCAGAGAAATCACTAAGGGACTGATTTTTTTTTTTGTTATTTTTATATTTATTTGCTAGACCAAAGCCAAGAAGGTGTGCAATGTGCTGTCAAATTATGTGGACAAGAAAAATCAATGTAAATCAGTGTCTTGAGAAGAATAAAGTGGAACACCCTGCTTACTATCAAAATCATACTTCACTCTGAAGTTGCAGTTGACATTTACAAGCTAACATCTAAATTAGCTCAAGAGACCACTGTGGACAGAGTGAGTATGGGATTCATTTACACTGTACACTGCAGTAGTATACTTGTTCAGGTATCTTTTGAATTTTCTTTTGGATTATTTAAAATATGGACTTTACAGTGAACAAAAGACAAGTTTCAATAATTAGATTATCAGATTACATTACTGAATTATGGTGAATAACCATATTAAGAGTTCTAACACCAATCTGCTTTATGCGTGATTTTCCCATTAAAATACAATACTAGAATAGCTGTACCTTGGGTTTTGTTCTCAAAACATTACTAATTACTAGGAAATGTATTACAGGTAAAATGAGAGCAAGGCACTAGCTTTTATAGTTAAGTAATTCAGCATTTTCTAAGGTGCCTATATGCAAAGGCTTTAATATTCATATCTCTTATATACACACTTAACTCCAGCTGCCTGCAGAGCCCTAGTAGTTGGGAGTGGCAAGGTCCACAAAAGGACCTGCAGCTTTTCAGTCCACAAAGGCCCTGTGTCATGCTTTTGGCACTGTAACAGCTTTAGATCCCCAAGTTTGCACTTAAAAAATCCTCACATCAGTGTGCTTTCCTGTGCATACAGCCTAACTCAGGATCTATTTGTGATATTTGTGATCTGACTCCTTTATATGTCTGTCAAATTATTAGATACCACGGCATCCAGTATCACAGTGTCCACACACCTATGCGCTCAGGGCACAAACACAGTTCTTTATCTGGGCACATGTCTGTTTCTGAAAACAGCAGAGATGAAACAACACTACTTGAAAATACTGCCTTTAATATTAATGCTTGTTCCTCAGTCTCACTAAAAAGTTTGTGATAAAGTCTGAACTCCAGAATCCTGTAAGCCTGTCCCAAGGCAAATTATATAAAGAAATATAAACTTGCTTTCATTATTTTCATTAGCAAGTATATTTTACACTGCGGTTGCTGATGATATGTATCAATGTTCTACAAGAACATTTTGTGGGCGTGCCATACTTCTGAGGAAATTTAAAAGATGGAGAAAACTAGTGTAGGCACCATACAAAAAGCTCAGGCCCCACTTAATACATCTTGTAAGCACATGCTTAAATCTCAGATCTGTCTATGCTGAAATGTGTTTGAAGCTGTTTTTATTTGAGTTAGACTGTGTGATCACCCCCAGCCTAAAACTTTCTGATCAAATATCTAAAATATGCACCTTTTACCAGCTATAGTAGTAAGACAGTACTGTAGTAATACAGTAACTGCACACATTCCTTCACCTTAGATATATTTGCACTACTACTGCTGGCTAAAATAATTTAAATCAATGTTTTAAAGCAAAATGTAGCACTTTGGAAAAACCTTTTTTTGTACTGCTTTGGCTTTTCATCAAACAAAAATTAAACATTTGCAAAGAAAATTGCAGTGAAGCGTGAACTATTAGTTTCCACCTTTTTTCCCAGGGATAAATAGTTTCCCAGTCCTATTGCAAATTTAAAGTTTTTAAATTCTTACAGAAACCCCATCAATCTCACAGCTATCTTTCCTCCCTTAGATGCAGTACTGAGTTAAAAGACAAGCTTAATTCAAAGTTCCCCCAGAAATGTTTTGGTTACTTTTGGCAAAAGCATGCAGATTCGTTCATAAGGAGTTTTAAGGAATACTTTTTTTGCATGTAGCTTTTGGTCCAATCACTCTTGACTAGTTATTGCTGTGCAAGTTTTAGTCAAGTCTAAAAGTTTAGGGAATTTAAATAGAAATGATTGTGCTAATTTTGTTATTAAGCAGTTTCTTATTCAAAACATAACAAACAACTTTAAGAATAGGAATTATAATTATTTATGTAAATGATCTATTATGCAAAATCATGTGCCAAATACTTGAGCTGATCAATTTCTGAACAGCCAAGGATTAAAAAATTATTTGAAAAATATTTTCTTACATTTTAGTGAATATATGAAATTAAAATTTATTACTAAATGACTATATGGACAAAGACAGTCATAATAACTATGATTTGTAGTTAATTACTTGCCTTTTTTTTTGATCAGGACTCAGATTCCTGTTTCTAGGAGCAAAACCAAATCCTTCTACGAATGTATTTTAAAAGGAAGAAGAAAAAGGCAACAGAATAAGCAGGAGTTTTTGTGAAGGAAAGTATGGTAATTTTACAGGGAAAAATTTACATGACAAAACCGCGTGGTATGCTACTAACTGGTCTAAATGCTAACAGCTCTTAACAGGGTCTGTTTCCAGAAACTTCACATAAAATACAAGAAATTGTAATCAAAGCAACATTTCTCCTGGGCTGAAAAAAGGATCATAGTTTATATTCTAAGAAAATAAGATCCAAAGTTTAAATACTCAGCAATCCTCAGCATCTACGTGGAAAATTTAATTTCTTCAGTTTTGTAAGAGACAGAAAGAAAACAAAATTATCTAAGGACAGCTATGCATTGTATTTTGAGACTGCTTTTTTGGTGGGTGAAGACAGCTGCCAATTCTTGACATGGTATTTTGCGATTTCTAATGCGTAAAGGAAGTTCTTACATGCCTTTTAATCCATAAACAAAGGTTCCAGAAGCAGTTATGGTGAAGGTTGGGACTAATTGTGTCATTCCATTGTGTAATTCCACTTTTTTTTTTTTCTCCATGGGGACGTATATTCCCATCAGATATCCAAACAACCTTCAGGTAATAACTGTTGCTTTCTTTAATTTGGGATCCTCACCCATGAACTGCTGAAGGTCATGTCACTTATTGCTGGATCTCCCAGGAAACCTCACATGCTGCACCTCAAGGAGTGTGCAATATGTGGAAGACATCATTCCTGGAGCTCGGAATCACAAAAACCAACCTGTTTTAAAGGAGTGATTTAAACTATCGATGACCTGCAAGGTAAGGAATGGGTAGAAGCATAGTCTCAACCTTTCCAATGACTTCTAGATGGTTTATAATAGCACATAAGCCCAAAATGAGGTGGGATTTAGATTTTAGGTTATGGTAAATGATATAGAAGGGTACTGCACTCCATCCTCTGACACTTTTCAGATACATAAAATATCTTCAGAAAATGTATTTTGTGATAGTACATATTTTCAGCCAAGTGTATGTCCATATGCTGACACAAATTCAACATCCTGTGCCCAAATTTTATGAGACCACAGACCCCTTATATCTCTGAGCCTCTTATTTACAGACTGTTTTATGGAGCTGATCATAATAAATGTTATCTCTATTAGAACGAGGAGCACTGACTATTAGCATTTCTGTATTCTCACCAAGTTACTCAATTTCAAACTTGGACCTCAATCCCAGACTGTTGTCTTTCAATTTATTTTTTCCTGTGTTGGTTCTAATCTTTCTGTCCTTCCCCTCATCGGAGACAAGAGATCTTAATGTCAGGATCTATCTAAACACACATTTACAAAGTTTGTTTCTTTGATTTTGAGGCATATTCAGTATATGTTTGAATCTCTTCTCTGTACTAAGAATCTCTTCTCCATACTAAGAATCTTTTCTCCATTTCCTCAACATGCCTTTCTAGGATTATGTGTGTTTATGGGTGGTGTTGCAATTCCTTTAATTGTGGATGAGGTGAGCAGCTGCGGCACTGGGATTCCTTGGATAAAGACTGAGCTTGTAAAGCTCCTGCAGCTGGGTACACGTTTCTAATTCTAGTTATTCCCTGCTTTAAGGAAGGTAGCATATTGTTGTAAGTGTCCTGAATTCCTGCATATGTAGGGAGATACACTAATTATTCTTTAGTTGTAGCTGAAGGTCTTGTCCTACGAAACTATGACATTCCATTCTTGGTGTAGTTTCTTCTGTAGGGTAAGTCAGTCTAAACTGTTTGGTTGTCTCTGTCTCACAAATGAAAGCAAAGCTTTTGACCTTACCTTTTTATGTTCTGTTTATGGTTCTCTCAGCTGCGTTCATCACAATCCCAGCCACGTGACAGTGGAGCAATGGTTGCATTTGCACTTCAGAGAGGAGGCATAGTGGGGAGACATGTATAAGGTCACAGTCTCAGAATAAAGCACTGCAGTTGCCCGTTGTGTACAGATTTAGACCTGACGAGGAAAGACAATCCAGTGCTACTATAAGAATATGTATATCCTGAATTGTAAAAAGTAGCATGCTTTCACCAGAGGCCCAGTTTAAGGGACTTGAAAGCATTTGTTTATCACAGGAGATAAGCAGATCATCTGATCTAAGCCCGTAAACATATGTACTTTGACAATATTTGTCAAAGATACAGAAGGTAGGGGCGATTTGCCATGTAACACAGTGAGCATGCGGGTAAGACTTGTTGTGGTGGCTGTATAAATAACCATACATAAAGATTCTTGTACTATATTTTGAAAACTGTAAATTTTCACCCTTTATATGGCAGATAGACCTTCTGTCGTTGTTCAGGGACCTTACGGTGTCAATGGGAAGCATCTGATGCTCTTATCATTTTGTGTGGTTAGCTCCTATTCTAATTTCAATTTTTGTTTCAGGACCACTCTTTCACATTCATTTCATTTGTTCTCAGTTTCATAGCCTAACTCTCTACTTTATCTACTTTAAATGTTTTCCTTTAACACTGTTACTTTATGCTGAAGCTAGACAGATAGCTTCTGTGTCTGAGTACGGCCATCTTTTCAGAGCACCAAAACTTTCTGGTGATTGAAATGATATATGGAATTACAACATTAAACTTTTGCAAGAATATGTGGATTTTAAATGAGAATACTAGGAAAAAAATGTTAAAGCTTGCGCATAGTTTTCACCTGTTGCTGTAATGAGTGAAACACTTCAGTTTAAGTCTTCTTTTTACTGGCTGTGCATATGCAAGCAGCAATGCCACACTTTATTTTATTTCAGTTCATTTTTGGTACATTTTTTATTGACCTTAAATTCAGGGTAGGGGAGACATGGAGTCAAATCAAGTTCAAATGTTGTTGATCTCCAGCTAAAACCAGGCTGAGGATATGGAAGAGATGGAAACCACTATAATGTTCCAAACTACTTCTGCAATTCTGTATACAATAGCGTGGGCAGTTCCTTTTTCTGTGACGTTTTTGAAAGTAGAAAATTTCCTCAAGATGTCAATGATCTTCTTTGTCCATACTTTCAGCTATCCAAATCCCACCATTTATAGAGATGCTCCTGAAAACCAATTGTATTCCTGTCTATAAGTCTTATCTTTGTGTTAAACTGAACCGCATTGAGTTCTGTTCTTTTTGAACTTTCATTGCAACCCTTCAGTACTCTCCATTTTTTTTTGTAAGATCATATTTGTTGATAACTCTCAAGTGAAGAGGTCTATTCATAAAGGTAAAGCACATCCTGTCCTAGAGGAAATATTTTCTTGCAGTTAAAAAGTAATCCAGGAACAAAGCCAGTTT
>Ga0065711_1005414_pt1 | contig 21540 bp, 22 predicted proteins | sample Hoacrofraction12_FD_59098 | JGI IMG/M metagenome (GOLD analysis project Ga0065711, IMG submission 59098) | Hoatzin crop microbial communities from Cojedes, Venezuela - Epithelial fraction 12 v2 (version 2) | ecosystem: Host-associated > Birds > Digestive system > Esophagus > Crop | place... | reverse complement strand
GAGGGCGGGACCGGGAGGAGCGAAGCGGGGGGCGGGGCAGCCCGGCCTGCCGGGTCCCGGCCCTCCCCGGTGCACGCGCGCTATGGGAGACACGTGTCCTCCCTCCCCGCCTCCGGGAGCGGCGGTAACGGCCCGGGCCTTTATTAATTTAATTCATTAATTAGCTCCTGCCGCCTCCGAGCCTCCCCGGTGTGGGCCCCTCGGCCGGGCCGCCGGGGGTTTCGGTGGGCGGAGGCAGCGCCGGGTCATGGCAAAGCGAAGCCCCGCGGTGTCGGGGGGGGGACGTCCCCACGCCCCTCGGTGCCGCTGTGCCAGCACGACCAGCCGGTAGCGGCCTCCTGAGAGCTGTGGCCGTGGTTCCCCTCTGCTGCTGACCGCGCGCTTCCCCCGGTGCTGCCCGTGCAGGGGGTCCGGGGGTCCCGGGCGCTGACCCGCGGGAGGGCTGGGGCGTGGGGACGTCCCCCACACCAAGGCTTTGGGGAAATGGTGCCAATAACGGCCGCGTGACTGCTGACAGCCCGGAGCTCCTGGGAGATAAAGGGGAGATCAGCCGAGGCCACGGGGAGTGGGGATTTCCACAGGGGCGGCTGGGGGTGTGCGTCCACAGCCGCTAATTCAGCCAAGATATCTGGCAAACAAATTTCAGTCTTTTTTTAAATGTAAAGAGGCCATCGAGCTGGGGAGGGTGAGTTTGCACACTGAGAGGCTTTAGTGGGCTAAGAAGCAAAATACAGTATATGTGAATATTGATGTACATGTGTGTATAAATGCACGTATCCGTGCATACCCAACTTCCTGCCTCAGACGGATCTGAAGAACCGCGTGGGTTGTCGGGGTGGGTGTACCTCCAAGGTGACCCGAGAATAAACAGCTTGCCCTTTCTTCACGTAAACCACACAAAGGCCCCTTCTGAAAACTGGGAGTTCAGGAGCCGGATCTCTGCAAAAGCCACTGGGTGTTTTATCTGGGAGTCGGTCACAGGGCTGATTTCTGTACGGTCCTGGCACAGACACAGATAGGGAGCACAAAGAATAAAGGCTGCTCAAGAGACACGAGGTGGCTTGGAGTGATCTGTGGTCTCACTGCTCTTTCTTCTCTCCTCCCCTTCTCCCCCCTCCCTCCCCCTTTCCTCCACAAGCTTGTGAACACGTTCTTTAGTTTCCTGAGGCGTAAAACAGATTTCTTCACCGGTGGAGAAGACGGAGTAGCAGAGAAGGTAAAGAACCCCAAATCCTCAAGCTTTTATGTCTTCTGACTTACATGCCAGCCATGTCTGTGCTATGTCAAGACTTCCCTGCCTGAACAGCTCGAGGCATTACGGTGTGCTTGGGGACCGGCGGCCCGCGATGCTGATAAAACATATCACTGAGACAAGGTAATAACGAGCTGCCCCTATCTGAGGCAAGGCAGGCACGATTGCTTGATTGAGTGGTACCAACGGTGCGGGTGTTTTGCCACGCTCTGGCCAAAGGCTTGTTTGGTAAGCAAATCTGCCAGACACGGTGACTTAACGGTGACAGACACCACAGTGTTGATAACCCCAGGTTACCGTGTTTGTTCATCAGAAAAAGCACAAAGTCCACCTCTCTGCACATGCAGCTGCACCTTTGTCTCGGGGCTGCGGTGCCCAGATGGAGCGGGCGCGCTGGGGAGCCAGCGTGGGGGTCCGGGCAGCCTCGCTGGCAGCCTGAGCATCTCCTGTCCAGCTGGTATTCCTTGCCCCAGCTGAAAAACAAAATTGTTTCACTGTAGGGAAATAACCAGAACCAAACACGAACTGGCCAGATTTTCTGAAGGTTTCTTGCTCGTACTTAACCAGTATAGCAGCTGCTCCCCTTCCTGGAGTACTGGAACTGCCCCAGCAAAGCAGGCCCTGCTGCCGTGTTGAGTGTGTTAAGGCAGATGTTAATGGCTAAGGCAGTGTGTAACGTGCTTATCTAGTGGCAAAACGAAGGCAGGTAAGGCATGGGAAAGAGGATGCTTTCAGGGTAAGAAAGATGAAGCCTACTGTCGTTTTCTTAGACTAGAGAGCAAATCTCCCCAAATTCCTGGGGACTGTGTGCTCCCAGGGCGTGAAACGCTGAGCAGCATTTCAGGGACAAGCACTGGCCAGTGCTTTTGGAGGTCCTGTTGGGAATTCCGTAGCAATCCCGTGTCTGTGCCTGTAGAATAAAAGTGTTCGTGTCCTTGGGTGGTAGCTGTTAAAATGCTTTATGGCTTTCTGAAAAAGGTGCTCAGTACAGAGTCCCTGACACCGTAGTAACCGCAACAAAAATTGAAGAAGCTGCTTCCCCAGTCCTGCTCGCCCTTTGGCATGAAAGAGAAAGAGGGGAGGGTGGGAAAGTCGTTGTCTTTTCTGGTGTGCCATTTCAGAAGCCCTTCTGGTGTAGAGTGAGGGGCTGTGGTGGGATGTTGAGAGAAGCGTGGTGTGTACACACTGACAAGCTTGGGCAGTGTAAATAGTTTGCTCACAGTGGATCACTGCGCAGTTAGGAGCAGAGGCCGGGAGATGTGCGTCTTGAATTCTGTATCCTAGGAGACACCGGACTCGCGTTGTGTAAATAAATCTTGCTTTCCCCTTTAAAACAAAGCAGAAATACTTGGTTATTGGTTACAAATGTACAAGGCGTGGATGCTTTGAGTTGCTCTGGAAAGGTGCAGAATCCCCCTAGAAGTTTCTGGGACATAAATAAATCAGTACCTGAAACCCCTGTGGAAGAAATCACTCCGATGCCTTTTCTCAGGTTCTGTCTAGATTGTTTTCTGGAGCAGACTTCAGTTCTCATACGTGCTGCTGTGCACAGCGCTGCTGGCGTTATCGACCACGGGGCAGTTGCTCTGGCTGCCTGCCTGTGTACGCAGCTTTCCCTCCGAGCAGCACAACCGTTGGCGTCGGAGACCTTGAGATCCTGCTTTTCATACTCCCAACAACATGAGAATTTGGAGTGAGGTTTGAAGCAAAGATTTACTTAGGAACTTGCCTCCAAGTGTAAAACACCGAGCTTTTCAAATGTTTCTTCTCTAAATCAAGACAGTGAATTTCCATCCTAGTGCCCAGGGAAAAGCCCAGTTGCAGGCAAGGTCAGAAGTAGGTACAAAACTTAGGTCCAGTGTCTCCATTCTTCCAGCTGTCCTGCATGGACTGGGTTAGGCCTCCGCTTATCCTGCTGGATTTGAACAAAGGCCAGAATGAATGGAGAATCTTTATTTCTCTGTTACCTCCATGGAAATGCACTCCCTGTGTAAGGAAGAGCTAGGAAGGGCTACATTCAGGTATTTTGAGTTTTCCCTTACTCTAGATTTTCAGTCAAAAGACTAGAATGGAAATGAAGGGAAAGGCCACAACATCTGTATGACTAACAGATGTTCTCGTGCTCCTCAGTAGACAGTGAGCTGGCTTCATTTTGAAAAAGTGGTGATTTTTTAAAACCCTTTGATATGTGTTCCTGCCTTTCAGCTGATCACAGATACCTTCAACCATCACAACAAACTAGCTCAGAAGGAGCGGAAAGAGAAAAAGGCTCGTCAGGAGGCAGAGCGGCGTGAAAAGGCAGAGCGGGCTGCAAAACTTGCTAAAGAAAAGCAAGAAGCAAACGAGCCAAGGATTAAGGAACTTACAGACGAGGAAGCAGAAAGGCTGCAGCTGGAGATCGACCAGGTGAGAGCGATGCCTGGCGCCTGCAGGTACCAGCTAGGTTGTCTCCTCCGTTGGCCTGCCTGTAGCTCGGGTAGCAGCGAGTGGTTAAAGCGGCTCCAGGCTTGTTCCTTTGCAGTGTCTGGGCCACCAGACTGGTGTGCTTCAAAATTAAATTAGCCTAGGCCAAACCATTGCATTTTCACGCATACTCTCCCATAACTCAGCCTTTCTGCCTTCAGCAAGCTCTCTGATGGTGGCAACACCCTCTGCTACAGCCCTCAAGGTGTGAGGACCGAGCGATTCTTCCCTTTGGCAGTACCCTTTGCTGTGACGCTGTTCTGAGGGCTGAAACCCCCCCAGTCTCGGGTGCGGTTCCGAGTCCCACTCTGTAGTTTCAGCTGGAGAGGCTGGGGCCACCTACTGTCAGATCAGCGAGTTACACCAGGTGCCTGCGGTGTCTGAGCATGGTCATTCTCTTTTCAAACAGAAAAAAGAGGCACAAGGACAGATCAACAGTGTCCCAGTGAAACCCTCGGAGGATGAAGGTGAATCTTCGGATTCTAACAAACAGGTAAAGCTCATCTAGGGACTTTATTTTAGTCTGAGAGAAACAGGTTTCTGTTCAACCATGAGAACTCCTGTAAGCATGAGGGAATACGTTGAGAATACACACTTAATTCTGAGAGATTTCAGTGGGGGTGTTTCTGTGTTTTGTTTATCTGTGTTGTAATTATGTTGTAACAGAAACAGCTATTCATTTCGGGCTAAATTTATGTGAATATCAAATACGTGCAGCTGACCTGAAATTCTTACAAAATCCAAGAAATGTTGTTACAGGTGATATATGGAAACTTGGAAAGCTTCTTTCTTTACACTTTAAATTGTTTGCTTAGGAAACAGACGACGAAGAGGAAGATGAGAAGGATAAAGGAAAGCTTAAACCCAACTCTGGCAATGGAGCTGACCTTCCAAATTATAGATGGACACAGACTCTTTCAGAACTGGATGTAAGTATTGTCTTCTTACCAGGATCTGAGGAATCTGAGATAGGAAATGAGAGCGGGTGCTGGGAAGAATGGTGAAGCCGATGCCCTGTACCTCAGTTGCCTGTGGAAGGTCGTTAGTTGTGCTTAGTGGCAGCATTTGAGTAGCTGAGAGAGAGCTTGGTAACTAAATAAAATTCCCAGAAGCTGTAGTTAATTTTGCCAAACCTTGGTCTTGTTTAAATAAGACATTGAAATCCAATTCCTTTTTTATGATCCCTTTGAGGTGTTGGCCATCCTGTTGCCAAACTTCCTCTTGTACCCTTTCACCTCCTGCTCACTCAGTGCCCCGAGGAGAATACTGCGTGCTCTGTCTCACTCTGTTGAAACCAAGGCAGAAAGTCTTAGAACAGCAGCACAAGAGGGTAAGGAGAGACTTCAGTGCTCAGCTCCTCAAATCTGATCCTTGTCTGGTCCAGCTGGCCGTCCCTTTCAAGGTGAACTTCAGGCTGAAGGGGAAGGATGTGGTGGTGGATATCCAGAGACGGCGCATCAGAGTTGGCCTGAAGGGCCATTCGCCTGTCATTGATGGAGAGCTTTTCAATGAAGTGAAGGTGGAGGAGAGCTCCTGGCTGATTGAGGATGGTAAAACAGTCACCGTGCACCTGGAGAAGGTAAAGCAGAAGGAATCAGAGAGGATTCGGACTTGTCTGCCTCTTCCCTGGTGAAATAAAGAGTCTGACAAAACCTGTGAAAGCCCTGAGCTTTGTCAGCTGAAACAGAAGAGCCGTGCTTATCCTTGGGGCAATGTCAGTGATGCTATTGGAAATGGGGTATTCCCAGTTCCCCCCGTCTCCAGCCTAACTTCATGCTAATCCAGGCTATCCAACCGATTGCTCAGCAGTTTGGGAAAAGCTGGAAGGAAATTGGTTAGCGACATGAAAACCCAGGGACAGACCTTATTGCTGCCAGTGGCGCTCCTGGGCCTCTCCAAGTGATCTGTTTGTAATCCTGGTTACGGCAAGCCAAACGTGACATCTGACATGCTCTCAGATTTCCCAGCTGTGGAAATTCAGGCTACCTAAAATGGTTAGGAATGAAAGTTATACCCCTTACCCATGGTCAGATTTTACTGACATTTAGAAAACGGTCAGATAAAGTTTGATTTCAGCAGCTTTTTCCTGTGACTGAGACTTAAAATTCCTAGAGAAAGTCCAGGAAAATTAAAACTTTTTTGCTTCTTCATTCCTTCAGATCAACAAGATGGAATGGTGGAACAAACTAGTCTCCACAGACCCAGAAATCAACACCAAGAAAATTAATCCAGAGAACTCCAAGGTAAGAGCTCCCCCCATTGTATTGAATGGAGCCTTCTGGTAAATGTACTCACCCTCGGCTCGCGTTCAGCTTTGATGTCTTTGTTCTACCAGCATAAAACCAATACCGGGAGCACTGCTGCATATGATGCCATCATGGAATGTAAAACTTCAGATGCATGCAGCTGAGTCTATAGATTAGTGTCTGTAGAAGTATTTCAGCAGGCCATGCATGCAGCATAGCATAACTCCAGTGTATTCATGTTCTCTGCAAGCAGCGTGTGTGTGTGGGTTCAGACAAGTTATTTCAGTTTTGATAGAAGTCCTTGCTTTTAGTTGTCAGATCTGGACAGCGAAACTCGCAGTATGGTGGAGAAAATGATGTATGATCAACGACAGAAATCCATGGGCCTCCCCACATCGGATGAACAGAAGAAGCAAGACATTTTGAAAAAGTGCGTAGACCTCATTAATTTGTGGGTATTTGCTTTCCCGAGCCCCTCTGCTCTTCCTCTTTGACACAAATACGTGAGCAGAAAACAGGTTGGCCTTCAGTCCTGCCTGCAGTAGTTACGCAGTCATTGAATCATTGGCTGGTGGGGGTAGAAAGGATAACGGGAAATTCTGGGAAGAGCCCAGCTGTGGAATTGTCTTAATCTGCTGATCTGAAGTCCAGAAAGCACGTTTGGGCCTGGAGGTGCCATCTCTACTGAACTTTAACATGGTCGTGATTGTTTCCTAATCTCCCTCTGCTCGGTAGCCCAGATAATCCCCGCTCCCTGCACACCTGCAGCCAGACAGCTGTCTCCAAGCCAACAGCACCTTTATGTCTTTATTGCCCTGTTTGGCATAAACGCACCTTGGCAGGGAAATTACTCACGGAGCTGCCAAGGCCGTTTGGGGGAGGCGTGGAGGCAATTCCGGATCATGCAGCTTCTTCAGCAGGTGCAAACCCACATCTTATCTGAGGCTTGGAAGGAGGATTTAGCGTAGCTGACTCCTTTTCTTCCTTGGCTTATCTGTAGCGGCAGAAGCTTTGTTCTGCCAGCGCGCCGAGCGCAGCATAGCGTGCAGCTGTTTGAGAGCAGAGAGCGGACCGCCTTAGCGCCTGTGCTGGGTTCGCAGGATGGGAGGTAGCCCGCTCCTCCTGGGAAGTCCACGTGCAGGGCACCGCGTTGGCAAGGCCGCTCGCTCCGCGCTCTGGAAGTTTGGCTTGCGCGCAGATTGGCTGGTGAGGAACGGAGAGGAAGTTTGGACTTTGTTCGGGCCAGAGTAGGCTCAGTGACACCCAGGTGCGTCCTGGTCTCTGCCAGTGGAGCCCTCCTGGCCGCTAAACAAGGACGCTGTTCTCGCAGCACGTATTTCCGTGGAAATGGAAAGTGGAAACGCTGCGGTGGCATTTCAGGGGAAACCACGAGACGAGAGCATGGAGGAAGGCAGAGGCCAGCCCTTACTTGCGCATTGTGCGTCAGTCCTCCACATGGCGAGGTGTTGTATCCCCTGGGGAGCTGCAGGGCAGAGGAGGAAGCCGCGAGCTGCTGCGTGCACTGATCACTCTTAGGCATGGTGTGTTGTTCTCGGAACTTTCTGATGTGGCAACCCGAGTCCAAATAGCCCTGTCTGCTGGGATTGTAGTACATCTGAAATCAGGTTGCACCTAGTCTGAAAACAGATTGCTCTGGTCACGTCCTTCATGAGTTTTCACTGGTGCAGCACTGGAGATACTCCCCCTGTCCCCAGTAATGCTTAAGGTAACTCGATTGAGCTTAAATCGTACCCTCGCAATCTCCCCTCTGCCCCACAGTCAGTATCAGAGCTGCTACGTGTCCGTCCGAGAGGTAACAGTTAAAGGGTGTGTGTCTGATAATTAACAGCTCCTGTGTGCCTGGACTTGCTGACCTTGAGGGCTGGCAGGGTTGCTGATACCACTGACCCGAGGAAAAAGTGTCTGTAGGATGGGGAGTGCGTCCCAAGGAACTCGGCGAAAGGAGGGCGGGGAGAGGAAGCAAACTCGATGGTGCAGGAAGTAGGGATGCCTTACGCCCCCAGACAGAGCTGTTCTGTGGCTCCTGCTGACTCATACCCGAGCTCTTGTCTTTGTTTCCCTTGCAGGTTCATGGAGCAGCATCCAGAAATGGACTTTTCAAAGGCTAAATTCAACTGAGCCCTCCCCTTCTCCCCCCCCACTTTCAATCAGCCCGTCGGATGGGGCAGGACAGGTATTGTTGGATATGTAGGGAGTCCTTACCTTGGGCAAGTAAGCACTTCAGCGTCCCCACCCCAGCCTGCTGCCGAGGCAGCTGCATGGAGTCATCCTCCATTGTCCTCTGTCAAGCAGAACGCAAGGCCACAGAAACTGGCCGGAGCCACCTGTGACACTTCCCAAACGGCGCTTAGGAGAGGAGGAGGGGCTGGAGCAGAAGTGTGTCAGGGCTACAAGAGCCAGGCTTGAGAGGTTTTGGGACGTATCCTTGATGTATCGCTTAGCTTAATCTCCTGGCTCTTCAGAGCTCCTAATCCACTCTTGGCCATTTCAGGTGGGCAGCAGGTACTCCTGAGTTTTCACTCCCTTCCCCTCAGCTTTCTGGCTCTCCTGTGAAAACAAGGGCCAGTTCATTTTGTAAAATAATTCTTCTGCCTTCTTGGCAAGGGAAAACACCAGACTGAAAAAAAAAACCCCAGCTATTGCAGTAGAGACAGGCTCTGCTCCTCCTTGCTGCTGCTTCTATTCTTGCCGGAGGTGGAACAGACTGAGCCCCGTGGGACTCAAGGGAGGGCTCCCATCGCAGCTGGAGAGGTGGTCCTGCGGCAAGGGAAGGCTGGGGAGTCTGTGGCTGTGGGCAAGGGAGAGGATGAGGGGGTCTCTGGGGGTGCTGTTCTTGCTGGGAGCGTGTCTCCTGCCTCTTTCCCGAGAGCCTCTCTCCCTGCTGCCTACTGACAGGCATCGCTGCGTTCTGTTCCGAGCTCCCGCTGACGGGTGGCAGTACTCTGCATGTTCATATCTTTGTTAAAACCGCAGTGCAACATAAAGAAAAAAAAAAAAAAGTGGTGTATTTCCCAGCGGAGCGTGTGATTTCTCCTGCAGAAGGGATCCAGGCTGCGCCTGTGAACGAGGGTGCCGGGGGGCTGCCTAGCAGGGGCTGGGGGCCATGCTCTCCGCAGCTGCCTGCGAACACGCCTTGGGCTCTGCTCTGGGCTGGTGTTTGCTCCGTGCCCAGCTTCAGCGCTCTGGGATGACCACGGCTCATTGCTCCAGGATCCGCTCTCCACGTAGCAGCGCGTGACTGCGTGGAGGAAGAAGCCACCCTTGCCCCAGATCTTGTGACGAGCTAACGAGGACAGTGGCACGGAAGCCCAGGCTCCTGTCTGTCCCTGACAGGCCACCCCGCATCCCTGCTGCTGCGGCTCCTGCCTCAGCCTCCCTGGAACATTTCTACCTCCTGCCAGAAGGAGCGGGCACAAACGGCTGAACATCCTGCTCGGGCAAAGTTCAGCCTGGCAGCGCACCTGGTGCCTTTGTTTTTATTTATTTTTTCTTTTTTTGAGTAGTAGGACATTGTTTGCTTTCAATCTCCCAGTTTTACAGGCTCTTGGGGTCAAAAACCAGCACCCATCCAGTTAAGCAGTGACCTTGGGGGTGAGTGAGGACCCAGCTGCCTCTGGACTGCCCTGCTCCGGACCCTCCTGCCCGTCCGTTGCACAGCTCACCCCGCGGGTTTGCCTGCGCTTTGGCCCTGATAAAACAACAGCGTCTCCCATAAGAAGGGCCAGAGCGTGCTGGTGCGGTGCTCAGCCCTCAGTGAGCGTACCTGCCAGCCTCTGTGCTGAGCGGCCATGCCTGGGTGGATGAGCCAGGAGGGCTGAGCTGTTCTGGGGGGGGTGTGATGAGTTTCACCCTGTTCTCAGCTGTGTGTTGGAGCTCCTGGAGATGGGGGGAGATGGTCAGGCTCTGCACCTGCAGCGGGATCCGCATCCAGCCACCAGCCCCTCCTGAGGAGCAAGCACAGACAGGCAGTGGGGCAGCAAACAGGGGCTATATGTGGTTCATGGCACCCCCCCAAACACAGCCCGTAGCTTCGTTATTTCCTCGTTACTGCCTCAGCTCCGTAGCTGACACCAGAAACCCCCGCATCCAACCCTATCCGGCTGCCAGCAGCTGCCTGGATCAGCGCGTCGCTGTTACACAGCATTGTGCTGCCTGTTCTAAAGGCCGAGCTCCCTCAGTGTTACCAGACTGAAATCTCAGGGGCTGTCTCTGTTCTCGGCCCCTGCAGGGTCACGGCTTGGGCGAGCCATGGCAGTGGCCAGGGTAAGCGCGACGGTGAAACTCCTGATTTTCCAGTTCAGGCGGGTTATGGTACTGGTCTTAGGTCTGGTTGGTGTGGAGGCAGGTCGGGCAGCGGCTGGGAGAAGACAAGAGTTAAGATGGAGAGAAGGCAGTGGCAAGAATCCCAGCGGCAGCTGGGGGAGATTTTTTGGGAGGGTGAAGGCTCGTCCTTTTGCCTTTCAGACGGGTGAAGGGAAAAGGCAAACAGTGCTGGGAGATCGGGGCCGTAACTGCGGCTCCGAGCCCAGCGGCAGGTGAATGCCCGGGGCTGTGTTTGTGAACGGCGGCTGATCCCAGCACTGCCCCTGGACTTCAACCCTGCCGGCCAGCGGAACAGAAGGTGTTTCTCCTGACGGCCTTGTCCTCTACAAACACCCCGCTGCCCCTGACTTTGGGCTGAGCTGAATCAGAAGCACCCTTTTGCTTCCAAAAGGCAGTTTTCCCCCCCGGAATAAATCGGGGCAGGACAGCTCTGGTCCAACCAGCTGCAGAAGTGGTGTAAAGAAAGTGAATCCCCACTGCAGACTGAGTTACCAGAAACCATGGCCCGTGGCCTCATCCTTGTGACCGCGGCAGGGAAACGCCGCGCACCACGAGGGACGTTGGGAATCAAACCCTACACACACATCCTCGACTCCCAGATGTTTCCCTGCCCAAGCCCAGCAGGCCAGGGAGGGCCGTGCTGGAAGGTGGCAGGCGATGAAGGTCCCTTCGCCATCCCGTGCCCACATCACGTCACCCAGGGAAGCCGTTTCGGTGCTGCCACCCGCCGGAGTTGGGGCTGCCAGCCCCGCCCAGAGCTCTTCCACCCGCCTGGCCCCTTCTCATGTCCTTTAAAAGCAAAGACTTGAGGGTACACAGGCTCTGCAGAAGGCTTTCCATATGCTAAAAGTTTCCCTTCGGCTTTTTTTTTTTTTTTTTCTTTTTTCTTTTTTCCCCCCTAACAGCAGCTCTTGGCTTAGCGTTTACTAATGAATATTGCGGCTCAGGCTGTTTGGGAAATGGCCCCGGCTGCGGGACTGCTTTGGAAAGAGCAATGAAACAGCAAATCCCCAAAGAGGGAAACCGAAGCACTGGATATTTAACATTACTGCTTAATTTGAGGAGAAGCTACAGCTCTGCTGTTACTGCTAAGGACCAGGCTGTAAAGAATCAGGGCCAACCCATCCGCTTTCCAACTCCTACACCACACTGAAATAAATCATTTGGTAGTTCAGGGTGTGGATGGGGAACGCGAATTTCTTTAACCCTCCAAGCCTCACGCGCCCATTCACGGCGGAGTTACTGATCTGCCCTGACCTGAACCCAGAGAAGCGCAGGCAGCGGGGTGGCTTGGGCTGTGTGGCACGACGGAGCCTACTGGAGTCACCCATGCATAGCGCGAGTCTCTGGAGAGTCTCCTGGCAAAACCAAGCCCCATAAAAACTAAAAAAAAACGCCTTCAGGAAAAGAAAGGTGCCGAGTCAGTCTCACAAGAGGAAGTACCTGGGCAAAAAGAGCATGTTTACATGCATGTGGCCAGGTAAAGGGCTCTCGTGTTCGTAAGATCTCCACTTGGGCAACCAAGTCTTCCTGCCAGATCACTTAACACTAAAGCTCAGAGCAAAAACCACTACAGCAACAGCCCAGACAGCTTGATCGACAGCAAACACGACCTTCAGCAGACAAAAAACCGCGTGGATGCATTCCACCCACGGCTGTGGGCAAGGAAACCCATGATCTGTGCAACAAACACAAAAGCAGGAGAGTGGCTGAACACAGGACCGACAGCAGAGACAGATCGACCCCAGCATCACAGTTTTACATGCAAAGTCTTCAAATCTTTCCAGAAATCGCAGTGATCTTGCAGCAGGAGCTTCGAAGCAGCCGGCTAGTTAGGAAGCAGCGCTTTGGGGCTGGGGACGAGCTCCTGTGCTGTGCACCCAGCAGAGCCACACTGAGCAGAAAACGGACCCAAAACCTCCAGAAACAGCGTTTCCCTGTGGATTCACCATGCCCGAGAGAGGCAGACACAATTCTGCGTGTTACAGCCACTCGGTCACTCCAGCTGCTTGAATAAGCGCTGAGGAAGGACCAACCTCTTCCAGGAAAAGCAGTGGAGAAATGAGGAAGGGTAGGCAGAGGGCAGAAAAACGTGGCCCAGACTTGCAGGAGGAACTAGCAGGGCAGCTTAGGAGCAGCTGGGGACAGCAGAGCCGGCAGTGACACAGCCACATCCCCGCACAGGGCACCGGAGATTGGCCAGCGAGCTGCTGCCGGCAGCCTTTGCTTCACTTCCCTGGGGCCCCAACCAGCTGGTTCGAGAGCTCCGGACACAGAAGCACCTCCTCTGGAGCCCCTTCCCAGCCGAGGGAAGGCAGCGTTTACCTGTTCACGGCTTTAAAATCCTCCTAGGAACCACACAGCTCGCACAACCGCAGCAGATGCTGCCCGCTGCCAAAGGGTGATCGGCCACGTTCAGCTTGGTTTTTGTTTAATAAAATTGGGACAGAACAGGCAGGGGACGATGCACAGGACTCAAGTTTGGGCTCAGTCTTCTGCCTGTCTGCACAGACTAGATGAGAATCGCAAGCCCTTAACGGACCAAACTTGAGGAAGAAGGAAGAGGGGTTAGTGCCAACCCTTCACGCCATCCGCCCGCTTACCTGGCGGGGGGGAATACCCTCCCTCGACCCCCTCTCTGCCGTCCTCTGCCCCAGGAGGGCGAGGGAAGGTCAGTGGCAGGGAATGGAGCTCCGCAGGTTATCAGCTGAGTTTTTGAAGTGAAATTACAAAGTGCAAAACTGGTCCTTCAAGTCACGGGGTCAGAGACTGAGCCAGCCTCCCCCCCCCAAGCGGAACCTGCCCCGCCATCAGCTCCGGAGCATTTTGTATTAAGTGTCTACACCACAGGGAATGAGCTGGAAATTCTGCCCCCAGGCTCAGTTTTTCCAGAGCTCAGTTCCAGCATCGCCCCTTGGGAAGGTCCAGGTTTCCCTGCATGCAAACAGACACCTCCCCAGAGGCTCCTTTATCTGCACCCAGCTTCCCTGTGTCCCGCGTACCAGCCTGGCATTCAGCCCTCCAAACAACCCCCCGGGCACAGCAAGCGCTGCCAAATAGATGAAAGTATCTTTGTCCACGTGCTGCTGGGCGAGCAGGGATCAGCAATCCCCCCGGCCTGGCAGAGGGAAGCTCTCCCTGAACTGATGCAAGCAGGAATGTAAAAGACAGCACAGGTAAAGAGCACATCTTTTGCTTTATAAAAAAAGACCGAATCAGACATTTAAGGCCAAGGAGTGCAAAAGAATCCCATAAGACACCACAGGTGCACCAGCTTCAGGGACCACTGAGTTGACAGTCTCCCTTTTTGTGAGGTTTTTTGGGGGAGGGGGTTGGGTTTTGGGTTTTTTTTGCAAGCTTAATCCATACACATTCACTCTTCGTACACAGACTAAACATTAAAAATGAGCTATTGCCTCTGTACTAGCGATTGGCAGCTCTTTGCAAGTCCGTCCTCACCCCTCGTCGCCAAAGCTCCAGCGCAGACCACAGAGCCGCGTGTCAGCGTGACCCATGCCGACGCCTCAGTGCACAGGTTTAAGTAAACTTGTCCAAGTATGTATGTACAAATCCCTTCGGAAGCAGGAAGCCAAACGGGTCCATCGGTACATGTGGCACGCAGGAGGAGGTGACCAAACACAGCTCCTCTGGGAGTCCCGGGCTGGTCTTGCTTCAAGTTTATTCCTTGCATAAACAGGGTTTTCCACAAACCAACAGCTTTAAAAACAAAGCAGGGAGGGGAAGCCAAATCCAAGTCTCAGTCTCTCCCCTTTATTTTCAAAGCTCTCTCCGTCAGTGTCTCAAGGTGTGGTCTCCGTAATGTCCGTCATTTATGAAAGCATGCTCTGAAATGCGAGCAGTTTACAAAAACAGGCTCTAACAGGGACTTGAACCGTACATTTCAAAGGGCTTTGGGCAGTTAAATAAGCCTGACTACTCATGTGAGGAATTAAATCCTTTCCCCCCTACCCAACCCTTAGAAGAGAAATCACAGGCTATGAAATAAAGGCACATTTCAGTTCAATTAAGGCACAAAAACACAGTCCACACCAAAGCACGGGGCCTATTTTGCTTTCTCTCTCCCCAGAAAACAGTGGGTGTGTTTATTCTGTGGCTGGTAAATTCAGCCGGCCGATTTCTATTCATGTCCAAGGGCACCCGAACGTCTTAACAAGCCCCATGGCTTCACGTGTTGACTTTCTGATAAACAACCAAGTGGCAACACCAGCCAGATACAGCTTCCTCCTGCGGCAACGCTGCAGCCCTCAAGGTCGCCTGGCACCGTGCCCTCTGGGTAGCGAAATCACATCTCCTGCTTCAGACCGGCTGTCAGAGGGGAGCGAAGGGAAGGGGAAGGCGCTGAGTGCCCGCAGGGGAAAGGCAGGGCCAAGCGGCTCCTCGCAGACCCTCTGGAGTCACCCTCGTTTCAGGCTTTCCTTTTGAAGCAAGCCACTTCTAAAGGAGTTTCTAGCAGAACAGTCAAACAGCCCAATTCTTAATTACAAAAACCTAAAAATGAACCGACTGTTTCCCTCACCTGCTACAACTTGAGTTGAAGGCTCGCCCCAGCAGTCAGCGTGACACCGAGTGTGACGGGGAAAGGCAGAGGGCTTGGCAGATGAGCGAGGAGGCGGCGACTGGCATGCAAGGCACAGGTCAGCTCGTGCAATTGCTGACACCTCACACCCGCAGGTCACATCAGACTGGCGGTGACTGCAAAGCCGATCCCCATGGTCTGCTCGGGAGACGAGAGCGGGGCAGCTATGCAGGCCTCCCACCCCCGTGCAGCTGGCACTGGCTCGGGAGACACACCAAGACGCCAAAGATCAAACGAACCACGCTACCTGAACCTTCCCCATGCAAGGCAGCAGGAGACGACACCGCTAAGGGTCAGCAGGAAGATGGCAGATCTGGCTACTGCAAACACCACGGAGACAGAACTGAAGGTTTTGGGACCAACACAGCCACTTTAAATAGAGATTTGGGTCCCTGGAGAGCAGGCACTTGGCCTTCACCTCAGCATCAGCACAAACACAGCGACACCATCCCTACCCAAGTTAACTTACACAATGCCAGAAAGCAAGAACTGCAGAACAGATCCTCAAAGCAGGGAAAGGGCTGGGCCACCGAGGTTGTTGAAGCTAAACGTGAAGTACAGAAATCATAGAGGCACAAGTTATCTGATACTTCCTTGTCCATCTTCTCCTCCCTGGGCACACACTCCACCTCCCAAGTTCATTAGCTGCACAGTTCACTTCCCTGATGTTCTATATTGTCCAAAAAAAAACCCCAAACTATATATATCCAGTGAAATTCAGACAGCAGGAGAAATTTGGCTTCAACAAAGGACTGGGGTAGACTGGGGAGGAAAAAAAAAAAGTGACATAGCACACTCCATCTTGAAGGAGGATAAATCCGACTGCAGCAGCACCTCGGAATGCCTGCCTGCTGCTTGGGTCCTTCTCCTTAACAATACACCTGAAGCAGAGGTGCCCCAGATGAGTCAGTCTCTGTGTCTTGGAAAGAGGAATCTCTGCTTGTTGGAGAGCCTTGGAGAGGAAAGAGAAGAGATGGTGACATTAGACAACGTGAACTATAGCAGCTGAGTGCCTGGCGGTTAGGCAAGCAACTGCCACAAAAGGCTTTGTGTATCATGAGGGAGGAGAAAGCCACACAAAGCCCACAGGCCGGGAACAACCCTGCCTGCATTGTAGCCATCTTCTAGGACAGATCTGGTATTATGCAGGAGAAAACTTGTCTTTTAGCCCCGGGCTGCTCTTTGGAGCAGAGCATGCATGTCACAGGGATCAGAGCTCAGGGGACAGCCCATCACTCTCCCCCGCTTCCCTTTGGCACAGTTCCTTTTGTTCCCAGTATAACCCAGCTGTGACCTTAGCCGGTCACACCCCAAATACAGCCCCAAACTTTGTCAAGGCACCCGGAGACTGAAAGCTCTCAGGCCAAGTGCTCTGCGTGGACAGGGAGCACTCCATGCTTGGGTTTCTCTCTCTTCCAAGCAGGACCCACCAACACAGGCAGACCCCAGCCTTCTAAGCTCCCTTCACTCCCAAAACTCCAGAGAACTACAATCCCTTACAGTAACCCAAGCAGCAGGCGTCAGCTCAGCCAAAAACTGAAGGCACACATAATACAAGAGGTTCAGGGCATTCCCCTCACTCCTGCGATGCCGCTGCAGCTAAGACCCCCCGGCCAGGTACGTTACCTGCGCTGCTATGCCGCCTCATATTCCTGGCTATCACATCTGCAGGGGTTTCTTCCGATATTTGCACAGCCAAATCTGGAACGAAAAGCAAGAGGGCCTGAGACAGGAAAGGATGGGCAGCTCTGACTCAAGAGGAATGCACAGGGCTCTCCTTCAGAAGGCACCACCCTCAGGTAATAGGAGCGGTAGAGTCTGATTCTTCAGATTGCTTCCACCATTGTCTCGCTAATCTGAGCTTTGTAGTCCTTAAATGCCAGGAAGCAACAGCAGCCTGACTGCTCGGCTGGGAAGCGCAACAGCCACCCGGTCTCCTCCGTTACTTCTGGGTGCCTCCTTGTCCCCACATTCTCAGCTTTTCAAGGTCTTTCTACAACAAACTCTCTTAGAACCTGTTCTGGAGGTCAGTCACTTCAGGCTGCTCCAGACAGGGAGGAGAGCACCCCTGAGAGAGCCATGAGGCACTCGGGCTGTGGCAAGAGCCCTTCCCTCCTCCTGGCAGAGATGCTGACTCCTCACCCCACCGGGTAGAGGAAGTCTCGGCTCCAGGGAGGCACTCTGTCACGGTAGTCTAAGGGTGGCATTAGCAAAGAGCGCTGGTAGAGCATGAGGGAGAGACCCAGCTTAGTAACTGGACATACCAGTTAAGTTTGACTCACAGTCTTCCTGCCTAGCTTAGAGGTGCGGAGGAAAGCCAGAATCATTGCAGTAGCAGCAGAATAAGCCCTCACATTGCTCAGCACAAACTTCACTGACAGTGAAAGATACTATCAAGAAAACCACAGCACAGTGACTGGTGAGCAGCAGAGGTCTCCAGTAACGCGCAAGGACCTCTATTCACACATCCCAGGAAAACAAGCCCCACCTCAAGACAGACATCAGCTTTCAACCCTGCTCCATCGCCACACCTCCACGGCTTCGATAAAATAACTCTCTCGTGTGGAAGCGGTGACACCAAGGAACCCGCACGTACCGTCCTGGCTGATGACCATGGACTCCAGCATCGTTTCATTGCCGCTGTCTGGTGCGTTGCCTCTGCTGGACTTCTCGTGGCTCTGGCTGGCTGGGATAGAAATATGGGGCCGGACCCTGCTTTTCCGGGTGCTGATGCGTATGATGCCTCGGACCAGCCTGCATTCAGCATCCTGCTCATCCAGGTTGTAGTCCTGAGTTATGCTATTGATGAGGTCCGAGATCTTGTTGGTCTTCTCCAGGAAGACTGTGTCTGACGTGCACTTGGCCAGCTCATCGATCTGGTGGACGCTGAAGAGCTCCGTCAGTTTCTTGAAGATCAGGACATCGATCTCCCTGCTGGACATGGAGCCGTTCAGCTCACTGATGTCCAGGTCGGACTCGTGGAAGGAATAATACTCCTCTGAACTCCGGTGGCTGCTGGGGAGCGGTGGCTTTTCTATGCTGTTCCTGAAGGGCTTCTCCGGCAGCAGGTCTTTACAGCACGAATCCGATTCCAGGTGGTGGCTGGGGCTCCTGTTTTGATAGACAGGAATGCCCTTCAGTTTCACATCTGGGTAGCTGAAACTGCTCCCCATGCTGGACTTTTTGATCTGGTTCCCATTCTTCTCAGTGGGAGAGACGTTGGCAGGGCTGTTTGGCAGCCGCCCATTATAATCTCCGATCTTTCCGTCATCAGTGGAGGTCTCAGTGGGCCCTGGATAGGGGACACAGACACTGCAGTCCTGAAAGCAGCCTCCACAGGTCACTATACAACAGAAAACAGCCTTGTATGTGTTCCAGGCCTGAGACAGAGAGGAACAGCAAAAGCTCTGGTTTGGGGGAGCCTCTGCTGTACCAGAAATAAAGGTAATTGTTTCTGCTTCTCTCCCGTTAGAGTCTTTGAGGTCAGCTTTGCGCCCTTTCCTGTCCCGCGTCTGCTGGGCTCTGGCGCGGCTCTGCTTGATTTCAGGCGTGGAGCCGCCAAACACCTCCAAGCTGACATCCGTCTCCTTGGCGGGTCTGGGCCGCAGGGGCACAGCCTCCTGGTAGGGCTGCTTCAGCTGGCGGTGGCTGCTCAGGTCGCGGGGGAGTCCTGCTTTCCGGCCCAGCATGGCTCACCGCTCAGGCACCTGGAGAACAAGAAGGTCTCAAATCAAACAAAGCATTCGTCACCAGTCTCACCTCAGCGAGGTGCTGATCAACAGAGAAGGACCTGGCATTCAAACTCAGGGATTCTCCAACTCAACTTTTCAGTTATTTACAGAAATATTTTGCATTAGGACTCGTGCTGTTCTCAATCGCCGCACAGAGAGGGAATCCAGCCTGCGTTTCAGGGTTCTCCGACTACTCTAGCTTTGCTGCTTCCTCTTGGGAGATGTCTGAATCAGAAGAGAAATGTTTCCAAAGGACTACTTTTAAGATCTCATAATCCCTGTAACCTTCAGACGAGGTTTCCTCAACACACCTGGAAGACAAGTCAGGCTCCAGAGCCGCTGCTCCAGAGCAATAAATGAGCAGCACAGCCGGAGGTGGAGCCAGCTGACCGGCTCCAAAGGGAAAGTATCTGCTTTTAAACAACTTCCCCTTTGACTCACATTCTTTAGGATTAAGCTGGGCCCTGACAGCACTTACCCATTTCAAAACACACTGTGCCCAGGAGGAGATGACAGGCAATCCATCTTCCTGCCAATTCAGACTTCAGATTATTCGATGCTATTCAAATTTAGAGGATTTAGCAATGATGGCGTTACTAACACTGATGATTTTTGCTAGTCATGCTAAGGCCGTGTTATGTTACAGACCAATGTCTTCATCTGGATTAAAGAAAAGATCTTGTCAACAAGTTAGTCTCAAATCACTCCTCATGGGAGTAAAACCTTTACCAAGCCCTACTACCAAAATCCTACAGCAGACTGTCTGCTCAGGTGGGTTTCTCAGTGCCACTGTACAAACCCAGCTGCCCCAGGTCTGCATACGGGAGTAAACCGTTTGTACAGGGCACTATGTCACACTTTAGCTCCACAGATCCAACACGCAGAGTTTGGGACATTAAATCTCCCATTTCTGAAGAAAACCCGGCACCGGGCAAGAGCGAGGGAAGTCAGGTCGGGGCTGTCACTCTCCACTTCTATCCCAGACTACGGTGGGCCCCTAAATTGTCCACAGTTGCTATGCTTCTTGGCTAACACTGCTTTCGCCCCCAAGAGATCGTTTTAAATGCTAATTAGGCTAATTAATAAGCAGTGAGAGCCCTGCTTAAGTGTTTTTGGACTGTCCCTGCTGCTCTACTATATACTTTCTATAGGGCACCTCAAGCATGAACAAATAAATCTGTCCTACCTTGTCAGAGCATTGCCTTTTTTCCCCCTTTCGTACAACAGACAGTAATGTTGCCCCCACAAAGAAACAGGCACAGACTGAAAACCAGGCAGTCACAGCACACCACTGCTTTCCAGGAATATTTTGGCTCCATTAGCTTATAAGAATTCATAATTAGTGCATGTCCCAGGAGCTCCCTTTGCACATTCCTGGACAATATGTTAAACAGAAAAGCCCCAATTTCAGTGCTGAGCAGGCAGAGCTCCCGAGACTCAGCATCAGCAGAGAGTTTTGATTGCTTTCCCTTCAGAACAACTGGCTTTTTTTCCTCAGCTTCATCATTTTTATAACGCAGTTCAGAATTTACAAACAAACCGGAAACATTTGAGCTGATCTAAGCACAGAACTCCTTACTGGGATGTATCTCTCAAAACTGAGGCCTCACCAAGAGATCGAACACAGTCAGTGCCCACGAACAGCAACAATAATTTATGTAACAATATATACTGTTCTGAAATTTCAAAGCATCTTTGATGCAGGGAAGAGCATCATCTCAGCTCTACAGAAAGAGATTTGCAGGCTCAGAGATTCAACCACTTGCCCGACACGGCACAAACCCCCAGCCGCGTCAGGCAGCAGAGACACCTCGGGCCCCGCACGCCCAGCTCGCCCCCTTCCCATCCCAGCTCGCCCCCTTCCCACCCCAGCTCATGCTCCAGCGACCACTGGATCACACGCCCGAGGCGTTCCCGGGAGCACACACAGAACACAGCTCCTCCATCCAGCGGCTCCTCTGGCACAAGCAACGGCCTGGACCGAAACACGCAGCCGGCTGCTTAACGCAGCCATCAACAAAAGCTTGGAGTAAGACCCACAGCCGAGTTGATACTCACAAGAGCGTCGGGAGCTTTCTCTGTTCTCACGCAGGCACCGGGTGTGAGTAGGGAAGATCCTTCTAGAGAGCTTCAGCATCGGCTTCAGAGGAGCGAGGGGGGATTCACAAACAGTTTGCGCGTCTCAGAGTTAGCCGGGGTCTAAGATCTTCATTGTTCAGAGGACGGGATTTCCTTCGAAAGTTTTAAAAAAGCTAAATTAAGTTGTGACTCTACCTAATAACGCCACATCAGTCTGCCAATAACCATATTGCCACCGTTGTTAGAAGCTAGGAAAGTCAAAGCGTTGATTTCAAAAGGGGCCAGAGGACCTACACTCAAGATACAGGACTTACACACAGACACAACTCCTCTTAGGTACACGGCAGCATCAGCAGCTGCTGAGTTTTCTCCATGGCCTTGCCAGGAGCCGAAAGCCGCCCTGCAAAGCACCCGCGCTCCCGACTGCTCTGCTGGCACCGGGCAGCGAGACAGACCCTGGCCCAGCGTAACGCGGCCCCGGGCTCTTCTCCGCGCCCCTCTCTCCCCTGCCCGGGACACAGCGGCCTCCGCCAAGGGGCTGCCTCTCGCTTCCCCGTCCCCCGGCCCCAAACGACCCCGAGCCAGCCGAGAACCAGGGCTCACGGCGCAGGGGAACCAAATCCGGGCGCTGCAAGGGGGAAGACCCGGTGGGTACCAAGCAGGGTGTCCCCCCCCACCCCGGGACGCGGCTCTGCGGGGAAGGGAAGCCGGCAGCAGGCACAGCCGCTGACCCGGCCCGGCCCCACCGCGCTCCCCCCTCAGTTTCTCACCCCTCGAAAGCCGAACCGACCCCCGCAGCGGGCAGGGAGACCCGAACCGACCCCCCCC
>Ga0065711_1005027_pt1 | contig 21540 bp, 11 predicted proteins | sample Hoacrofraction12_FD_59098 | JGI IMG/M metagenome (GOLD analysis project Ga0065711, IMG submission 59098) | Hoatzin crop microbial communities from Cojedes, Venezuela - Epithelial fraction 12 v2 (version 2) | ecosystem: Host-associated > Birds > Digestive system > Esophagus > Crop | place... | reverse complement strand
GCCTGGACGCGGTGCTGTGCAGCCTGCTCTGGGTGACCCTGCTTCGGCAGGGGGTTGGGCTGGGTGACCCACAGAGGGCTCTGCCAACCCCTGCCATGCTGGGATTCTGGGATTCTGTAACACTCTTTCAGGCTTTGCGGTGTTCTGAGCTCCGCAGCCGTGTTCACACCCGTAGCTCTGCGCTGCCTGCCTCCAAGGGGCAGATGCGTGGAAGGAGCATTGTGCTGAGGGTTTTACTGGATTAGGTGTGTTTTGCTGCCCGCGCTGTTTTGGGCAGCGTGTCCAGAACAGGGCAATGAGGCTGGGGAGGGGTCTGGAGAACAAGTCTGACGAGGAGCGGCTGAGGGAGCTGGGGCTGTGTAGTCTGGAGGAGGCTGGGGGGGACCTTCTCACTCTCTGCAGCTCCCTGACAGGAGGGTGGAGTGAGGAGGGGTTGGTCTCTGCTCCCCAGTAACCAGCGACAGCACGAGAGGCGATGGCCTCAAGCTGCATCAGGGGAGGTTCAGATTGGATATTGGGAAAAATTTCTTTACTGAAAGAGTGGTTGGGCGTTGGACCAGGCTGCCCAGGGCAGTGGTGGTGTCACCATCCCTGGAGGGGTTCAAAAAACGTGGATGCAGCACTTCAGGACATGGTTTAGCAGGCATGGGGGTGTTGGGTTGATGATTGGACTTGATGATCTTAGAGGTCTTTTCCAACCTTAATGATTCTATGAGCCAGCCCCGGACTGTTCAGGGCTTTGGACAAAGTAAGTTGGAGCATCTCAGTGTGGAGCCCGTGTCTGCCATCACCGAAAAGCCGGGATGGATTCAGGAGCCTGTGAAGCTCGGGGAGGCTCTTCCTTTGGTTAAATTTAACAGAAGTTGTATCCATTTGCTTAAACCACAATCCCTGGTGCGGAGTCTTTTATCTTCTGTTTAAAAATGGGCTTTTGTTGATCTCGGTGGCCGTGCCAGCATTGCCTGTGTGCTTACCACATGTCCAATGGGTGTTTATCCGAGAGACCAGAGTGAATCTGGGGGATAAGTATGAGACTTAGCTGAGAATTGTCTTGCTTATGCTGGCTAAGGCCTAGATGAAATGGGATTTTAAGTACATGTATCACATTTTATTGGTGCTAGAGAGATGTTTAGCTGGTGAGAACGGCGTTATTTCATGTACCAGCTCAAGGCCTGGCCCAGGAAAGAACCGGAAAAATAATTAAAAACAAACAAACAACAATTTGCTAATCCATGTTTCATTTTTCCTTTAGCCACTTAAATGGTATTCAGTGTTTGAGGGCAACCAGAGGTGGTTTAGCCCCTGTGCATTTCCCCTGATGTGTTGCTGAGAATCGATATATGGACTGGAATAAGAGTGTGGGAGCTGCTGCTCCCGAGGCCGAGCATCACAGCGGCACCGTGTGTCAGCGCGGGCTGCTCTGCAGCTGTGGGCGTACGTGCAGTAAACACCGTGCCACGGAAAGACTCTGCGGATGATGCCACCCGCTGCAACATGCAAAATTTAAAATAAACCCCTGGGCACTTGCTATCGCCCACCGCTTTTTGCAGGAACCGCTTTTTGCAGGAAAACAAAGCCAAGGTCCAAGCGAAACCCTGCAGGCGTGCCGCGTTCCAGCCCGGCTGTCCTGCACGCCTCGCAGCCCGCCGCACCCGCAGCCCGCGTCCGGCTGCTCCTCCTGCCTCCGCTGCAGCCTGCCAGGCACCAGGCTGTTCTGGACACCCGGCGCACGGTGACATGTTACTGGGGGAGGGCTTTGGCTCTGTTGTTTCGGGACCGTCGGATCCCTGCATATCGTGGGGCGCAGCTAGATGCAGAAATACTTTTATTTATCTGAATGTGTTTAATAGATACGTGTATAGGTTTATCACAGACAAATTGTTAGATATCATATGTATATGTAATATATACACTCGTTAGTTTGTACATACAATATAGAGGTTATTTGGGATAGAGATATATAAAAGATAGAAGAACCCAGTAATTGCCTTTAAGATCAGAGCACAAAGCATTACCTTGGATTTTACAAGGCCAGCGAGCAACAAAAGAGCAGTAATTTATGAGCTCAGCGTAAAAGAATAGCATAATTGCATTAAAAATTAATGCTAATGAACACTAAAATGGGGAAGGTGGTTATGATGAAAGTTTGTATTCATCTTCCCTGGTTTGAATGATGGCTAGTGGCTTGATTAATGGCTTAATTTCTATCAATTAGCGGGGAAAAATCTCCTACGAGACAAGGGTAAATTGAGCATTGAATTACATATCTTGCTTTTGTGTGCAGAGAAAAAAAAAAGAGCGGCGTATCTCGGGTATTAGCCGCAGTGACAAACGCGGCGTGCCCCGCGCTGGCTCTCCCGGGGGGGCTGCCGGCGTGCGGCGGGGGGCAGCCGGCAGACGGCCAGCCCGCCCTGGTCCCCAGCCCCGTCAGCCCCTCCGCCGGTCCCCCTGCTCCCGGGAAGGGAAACACCCAGCAACTTCAAGGGTCTGGGGGCCGTTTCCTACCACTCTATCAGCCAATTTTGGCTTTTTCCTTGAATGTTGTCAAAAAATCCCCCGAAATGCCTCAAAACGGGAGCGACCGTAGGAACGGGCACCCGTGTGAGGAGCGCAGCGGTGCAGGTAACCTGCCTGCAGCCAAAATCCAGGTGTGCTTGAATTGCCTAAATTAAACGTTCTTAAATTCAGAACTCCGTTGCGAAAGCTTACTGCCTTGTCTTCAGCTTGATTTTATACCCCGTGTCTCCATTCTTTTTAGAGAAAAAGCTATTAGTGTCCAGACTTGTTTTAAAATACTGTGAAAGCCGGGTTATAATTATAATGTATAAAAATAGCAAATTGTAAGTATTCTACTAGTGTCTCTAGTACGCTCTCTAGTAAGTACTAGCGTACTTACAACACGCTATTTGAATACATTATAATTGTGGTACTAGAGTATTTACAGTTAATTCTGAAGAATGGAAATTAGCAATGAAAACTTTCCCCGGGCACAGTTGCTCGTTTTGGAGCGTGTTTTATTGTTTCTCCAGCTTTGGCTGGAAAAAGTTCTGGCTTTGGATGTCTCGGGAGCAAGGATATAGTGTGGCCAAGTGTGGGAACGGCGCTTTGACACGGCTGTGGGGATCTGGAAACAGCGGAGACATCGCGCAGTTTTCGTAGAATCATAGGTTGGAGAAGACCTCTAAGATCATGAAGTCCAACCATCCGCCCAACACCACCGTGCCATGATCCTGACTTCAAGCTGTTGGAGGGAAGCGGTGGTTTTGCAGTGGGTTTTGGTGGGTTTTGCAGGGGTTTTATTGTCTCCTGTGCAGAGGAGAGATTTGAGGAGGGGAAAAAAAGCCCTAAAAAAGAGCCCTCCAAGTTCTGCAGAGTCTAGAGGTGATGCAAATGAAGTGAATCTCGCCCATCCTGCTGGATTCTCCCTCCTCCTCCTCCTAGTGCTTTCATTTGGTTTAATATAAATAGTTTGGTGCAACGCTCTGTAGAAGACAGTAGGTCTCAAAGCCACGTCGAGTTTTGTCACTTCCACTGGCAAATTGTCTAGATGGAACCTTCATTTTTCTTTGAATATGTCAGTTTGCATGGCTTAAGCAAAAATAGGATGCAATTAAAAAGCACTGTGCACGTGAAAAGCCATAGTTATGTTGGAAAAGCCTGCAGCTCTGTGAGCAGTTGTTCCTCCATCCAGGCAGTTGTACGTATGCACGTGTTTAAAAATGATACAGTGTCACCTAAGCTAACCCTAAGTAAAATGGGATGGAGGGGAAAATATTTTCCTCTTTAGCTCGTTTATTTAGTCTGGTATCTATTTGTGTTTTCTTCTTCTAATCCTCAACTCATGAACAAAAAGCAGAAAAAACAGCAACGTTTTGTGCACGTGTCTCAAAGCGTATTACTTAAAATGTATTTTAAATGCATTGATTAAATTAACCAGCTATATCCCTTTAAATATAATTAGTAAAATATGAAGAAACATGTGTTCTGAGGAGTATTTTAGGCTTATTGTGTCATTGCTTTGATTCTTAAGTTAGCCCTGCTTGAAAGAAAACTCTTTAGGTAGAGGCGTGGGTTCGTTTTGACGGTCAGGACTGTAGGTTAGCCATGAATCCAGTAAGCTTGACAAATCTACACCTAAAGATTATACAAGAAATACTTAAAGTACGTTTTCATTTAATGGGTCATTCACAAGATATTATCCGTCATTTAATGCTGCTGTTTCAATCTTTGTTCAATTCTTAACGGTATTCATCTTTGTCTTTAAAAATAAGCAAAGAGATGGAAATATTTTATGCTGGGCTTGCAGGCAAGTTACTTTTTCTGTTGTCCGATTCTCTGGTGTTTCTGATTATTGTGTGTGTGAAATTTAGGTGGCATTTCAAGGATTAATCTGGCAGAGGTGTGTGTTTTATTTCTAAAGTGGCATTTCAAAGTGTTGCTAACAGGGACTAATTCTGTCTGAAAACAGCAGCTCCAAGATGTGTGTGTCCGTGTCTGCAGATCTGGTTTTGATGGAAGGTGTAAGACATTGAATCCTCTTGGAAGGACAGCGTTCCCAGTTAAATCCTCTGTCGCTGGGCTCACTGGGGCAAAAATCCGAAGATTTTTAATAAAACGGTGTTCGCTGAATGTTCTCCTACCAGAACCGGTTTGACGCCGAGGGGCATGCACAGCGCTGTTTGTCAGCCCGGGCCGGGGGGCAGCACCCCGGTGACAGCGGTGGTGACCGTGACTGCTGCCAGAATTGCCTCCTCATAGAAAGCGGCCTCAGTAAGCCCTAATACAAGGTTTGGTGTGTTTTTTTCACTCTAACATGGTAGAAAGACTTGCTGGGCAATGAGTTAGTATTGATTTTTTTTTTTTGTCTGTAGCCTCTTAGCTTTCTGACTCCATTATTTTTGATTTTACTATGAAATACATATCCTTTCTACTGACATCTGACAAACAACATATGGAAGTCATTTTATCTACCAATAATGTGTTTGTCAAAAAAATCATACGCTAATGGGCTATGCTTCCTCCAGTCCATTTTCCCCAAGTTAATGTCACTGATGTAATTCTAAACATCTAGTGATTTTTGCCCCCTTCGTACTTTGTCATTCCCATCGGCTTGTGTCAGATTCATGCACGGTGCTGTGACAGGCTGGGAACTGACCCTAGGCTTCGTGAAATGAGAAACGCTTTGAGATCTGCGCTCACCTGCCTTTCTCTGGTACCTGGCTCTAACGCCGTGACTGCCAGGTACGCTTACCGTTGCTTTATTTACCCGCAGACCAGACGTACCCGAGAGCTCGATGGTTCCGGTTTCCTCGCTCTAGCAGGGCATTAGTATATTTGTTGGTGTACTTCCTATGGGATCCTTAGGAAGCCTTTTTTAAAAAAGAAGACTTTAGCAGCGAGGCAACAGAACTTTTAAACGCAAGCTTAAATGTAAGCAAGTGATTTTCCCTGTGAATTCAAAGGAGTCAGGCTGAAAGCCGTCCTTACAGACCTGGCTGCAGCACAGCTCCATCCTAAGCCTTGCCAAAGCCAAAACCATACTGAGGCTTCCCCAAAACCCTTCCCAATTTTTCTGTTCATCGTATCCATAGAGACTAAACAATATCCCCAAATAACTTTTAAGCAACAGGGCGGGTTCTTGTTTGCCGCTCAAAAGTGACGTCTCTTCCTATCTTTGGTCAGGCTTCCCTGGTTCATGAGCGCTGCTCCCAGCGACAGCCGGCGGTGGCTCCCTGGCGCAGAGCGTACCCCGCGTACAGCCAGCGGTACTCAGAAGTAAGGGGAAAATCAGCTGGTTAAAAGTTTAAACGAAAGCATGCTGTTAGCAGAACGAATTCAAGACTTGCCTGGCGCTGCAGTGAGATACAGAAGCGGGCGAGGAAGGTGAACTGGGCTGTGGGTCTGAAGAAGCAGCAAACGAAAGGGACAGCGGAGCACATGCTTCTGTGTCAGACGCACCGCGGTCAGCCAGCCGGAGCACACAGCACTGAAAACCCAGCAGTTCTGCCGTGCGACCTGTCGGTAGAAAATGAGGTCGTTAATTTAGCATGTCCGTTCCAGGAGCGCTTCTGAGCTGCTGTTAGTTTATTTGCTCATCTGAAGCTCCGCTTGTCATTAAGATCTGAAATGAGTTTTCAGCGGTTAGTCATTGCAGAGGGATGTAAGTTACATATCTTTTTTTCTTGTGCAAAAGAGAAAGTATTTTGCAGTGCGCGTGTATATCCACGTGAATTTGGATTTAGAATTTTGTATACGGAGAAAGAATTTGGCACATCCGAATTTCTGAATAATTCTGCAAGCTCTTTTGGTCTGCAGGCACTTTTCCTGATTTTAGATATACTGTGGTGTCTTTAGAACAAGAAATTTAACCTTTTATACATACATATGTATATACTACAAATATATAATTACAACTGGTTTTTTATTTAAATTTGTGGTTTATATAGTGTTTAAATTATTCTTGTGTATTTGTGAAATTTTTGCTCAAACTTCATGGCTACGCTAAGTGGCTTTTTCCTCATCTTTCTGGCGATCTCCTTTTTACTTTGTCGCTCGAGCCCGCGGTTCTGTGACTCCTGAGCTCCCCTCCTTGGGAGCAGCTCCCTCGGCCCCGCAGAAGCGACCTGCCAGGGCATGGCCAGGCATGATGGCACTTTCTTTCAAGCTTTCAAGGAAAACCGAGTTTCTGCCGGTAGCGTTAGCAGCCGGCCGGCCCCCGCGCTCCGGCCAGAGCGGATAGACCAGCTCTGGCATCAAGCCCCCCAGTACAAAACCTTTTGAACAGAAATGTGCGTTTGTACCAACCCGCCCGTGCATGGTGCTGCTGCCGCCACGTGCGAAGCCCGAGTTTCTGAGACGACGTCCTGTTTTGTTGGACCGTGGCAGGAGTGGGAACTTGCACCTTGAGAGTGAGCTGGTTTCGTCCCGTAGCTTTCGGCGAAGGAGTAACGCCCGACCGCGCAAGAGGCACGGCAGAGAGCGAAGTCAGACCGTCCCTTTGGCAACCTGGGTCAACGCAGCTGTAATGCGGAGCTTCACTGTTGTCCATCAGTAGTTTGATTTTTAAAAAGAAGTGTATCTTGCATTATGAATGCTCTTCACTTCCGACCAGTGTGATCTATCCAGGAGATGGTCTGGCTGAGCAGTGAAAGGACGGGCAAAGCCTACCCAACAGCTACGTGCTTAGCAGCCAGGGTTGGCAGGAGCTGCCCCTTTCACCCTAACGTCAGCTGCCTTTGCTGTGTCAAAATAAATAAACTCTCAGCCTGGGAGTCAAAGATATCTTGTGCGATATCTGTGCACTGCAAGACCTCACAGGACGGTGAAGAAGCAATTTAGCTCATTTGATTAAACAGCGGCAATTTTGTCACCTGCGAATCGTATGAGCACACAATATTTAGTGGGTATGGTAGGAATATTTTATTACCAAATGCTAAGATTTTGGTTTTTGGTCAAATTTACCTAACGATGTAACTTTTAATGCCAGATTAATCCCATAGCTTGCCCTGAGAACACAGATGATGGCACATCTCTGAGGACACCCGCAGCAGAAGCCAAATGCTCCTCCGTACAGGCAGAAGGAGTTTTGCTGCTACGTACAGATGGTACTCTGCTGAATAGGCTGCACTGTCCCCAGGTCTTCTTCAGGAAATCCTCCTGCCATAAATCTAGCAGTTATCCCGCAAGGACACCTCTAGCAAATTCTTAGGTTAGCATCTTGAAGGATAGCATACGTTGAACAGTGACAGCCAACTCACTGTTGCTATTTTTACTGAAGGGAAGAGTTTTTCTTTGTAACAGAGTATTTTGGGCTGCATTACAAGTTTTTCTTTCCGGTATGTACTCTTGTAAAATATATTCAAGGCATTGCTTAGACACGGCATTTGTCGTAGGCTTACACTAATGTATCCTGACATTACACCTTCTCTTTGTAGACCAAGCCACCCTAGTAGAGCAAGTGAAACGAGTAAAAGAAATTGAAGCTATTGAAAGTGACTCCTTTGTTCCACAGACCTTCAGATCAAGTAAAGAAGTCAAAAAGGTAAGTTTTCAATGTCCTTTCTTGGTGCATAATCCTTTCAAAGGCAGGTGGAAGCTGCGCTATTAGTACAGTTTCCGCTGATGAAAGAGCATCAGTGTTGACAATCCTAAATCCCACCAATGACTCCCCTGTGTTCTTGGGGTGGTGTTCAAAGAAGAACACATCTAAACGTGTAAGAATTTCAATCAAATCAGCTGTTTTGACAGTATATTCTACCTATGCTGAGCAACTCTGATTTTTAAAAATTCTTTTAAAATCGTATAAAACCATGAAGAATTTTTTTTTAGGAAAAGCAGAAGAGTTAAAATCCAAAAGGAATTAGAAATTTACATTGTAATTAAAGGTAAAGATCAGTATTTTTAATTCTGCTTAACTGAAGCCAGACTTTAAGACCATAGTTACTCCCTGAAACAAAATGGCATTGTCTTCAGACAGCTTTCCAAACACCTAACGTGAGACACCCAGATTTCAGAACGTAACCTGTGTTTTGGCTGCCAAGTCTTCTCAGGAACTGGGACGCTTTGGTCTTTGGAAGTAGGCAAGCAAAGGCTTGTTCAGTTTTTCCATCCGACAGTGAGGTGTTTTGAATTATCACTGCTTGTTTCCCCCAGAACATGCATTCTCTTGCTTTATTAGGAGCGTAGGAGAAGTTCACGCAGCTTCTTCAGAAAGTGATCAAAAACCCTAATGCTGCTGTTTTGCGGGCCCTCTCGTTGCCTTTGGCAATACCTTTTTTTTCATTTCATGGTTTAGTCTGAACCTTGGTCCATATCCACTGTGTTCTGCTAAGCACGCTGAGAAGTATTTGCATGAGGATCCTTTCGTGGGCACATGCTGCAGTGGGAAGAAAGCCGAATGCGCGGTGAAGGTCCTGCCACGTTTGGGAGTTTGAGGGTGAAACACTGAGATGCGTTTCTTTCTTCTTAGTCGATAGAGCCCACTGAGCTACAGTACGAACCGGTAACTGTCGGAGCAGCAACTGTGGATACATCTGCTCCTGAAAAAGAACCACCGCCTGCCAATATTCCTACTGCCATCAAATACCAAGATGATAATTCTTTAGCGCATCCCAATGTAAGTGTGCCGATATTTACGTTCTCTGTAGAACCAGACAGCCGGCTGCGGGAGAGCAGGTTCGTGTGACCTGACCTCCATTTGGCTGCCCTGCTCATCAAACGGTCTGGAGACCGTTAACGAAGGGGCCGCTCATTACACTCCTTGCATCATCCAGCAGAGGATAATTGCAAAAGAAGTTGTTCACTAGTGATGTAGTTTTAGAGTTACGAACAAACTTTATAACAAAAGTAGCACGCTGATTTAATGCGGGGGAATTTAAGATCCTGTTCACATCCATCAAAATGCGAGAAAAATTGTTTTTGGTTTATGTAGTTGGAAGCTTGGTGGAAGATTCAGCACTCGCCCACCTTGCCACATCGTAAAGCTTTAAATGCCTGACAAACTTAAGATCATTTTCAACATTGTGGCTAAACTTAGTCAGGTTCCTTTGTGAGCTCTTGTAATTGGAAATAGGAGTACTTACAGTAGGTTTTTTTTAAGAATTAGCAAGTTAAAAATGACTTGCAGTAAATCAACTAATGCGAGTTCTATATAACGAACATAGCTAACAAAGATCAAGCCCTGTACAATACGACAAACTTGCTGTTTCAGGAGGGGACTGAAGTTGGAATGTCTTGGCTTTCCGATTATGAAAAGTGTCTACCTTTACGCATGTATTTACATCACCTTTGGATTTTAACAGCCCTACGCAGCTGGGCTTTTTCTTTGGGCACTGAAATATTTGTATTTCAATGGATTATGACAAATAAAGAGAAAGTTAATGCGTTGTGCCTACTTTTCTTCCTCTCCCCCTTGTCCTTCAGCTGTTCATCGAGAAGGCGGAAGCAGAAGAGAAGTGGTTTCAGAGGCTGGTTGCTCTTCGGCAGGAAAGGCTGATGGGCAGTCCGGTGGCCTGAGCGAACTGTGGTGACCACCACGTACCAGTTCTCCACGAATGCTAAGAAATCCTGCCATGAAATTGTTTGATTTTTCTCTTTGGAGGGGATTTTAATACTCAGTATGAGTTGTACAGAGAAGAGGTATTTCACCTGAATAAAGAAGAATGTTCTATCCTCTGTTTTTCTCCCCGAACACATTGCTGGGTGACGTATCGCTGAGCTACCCGCCGTAGAAGGGAAGGCTATCAGAGCAGTGTAATTTTCTTTTTTTGTACTGAATTCCTGTGGGGTGCAAAAAAACCCTGACAGCCCAAGGAGACATAATTTTATACCTCCCAATCAAAAAAAAAAAAAAATAACCGTGTAGCAGTTTAAAGATAAATGAAAAAATAAGACTGTCAAAGAAAGTTCTGATTTACCAGCGCTCAGACAGTAGGAGTACAAGCGAGACCGCCCTGAGCCATTACATCTTCTGCAGCTGGAGGAGGATTCGGGGAAAATGCTATCGCTGTTATCTCTTCTTCCTTCCGTTCCGTGCTGCGGGAGCAGCTTTTGAATCCCAAACATCTGTGGGCAGTCTCCTTGCTGAGGGGCCCTTCTAAATTGATGCGTTCATCCGCCTGCTCCTGAGCCCGGTTCTTTGCTTCTGGTGGGCTGGAGCGGAAAGAAATGTTTTACATTTCCTTGAACATTTCCCCGCTACCGTTAGCATCCGGGAGTAGATGTAAGGAGAAAGTTATGTTATCCTTTTAAACAAACGTGTAATGTTTTCAGCAGGTTTCAAGAAAGATTGTTTTTTGAGCAATTCTAAGCACATTAAAATGTTCAGAAATCTGGAAAAGACAGCTTTCTATGAACTCTTAATGGGCAATGATTTAAATACCATTGTGTGTCATGGTACAGACCTTTGTCGAACAAGAGTAACGGCACACCTATTTCTGTACAGGGCGACTGTTTTCAGTCTATGAAGCTTCCGTTTGCCCAGGTGCGATTTTAAAATAATGAAAAATTAGTCCTATTTGAACGCAACAAATTTAGCCTGAGTATACTTACAAAAAAAAAAAATCTGTCCATCATCCACCTAAATGCCAGAGATCAATCGAATAAAATACAAAACTGTTCCTTCTGAGGTATCTAGCAAATCTGTGAGAAAACTTAAAAACTGTTACATCAGGAGAAGACTAAGCTGGGCGCTCCACCTGTGGACATGCCTCCTTGGCAATTACCCGCACCAGCTTTCTGGGGAGAGGGAAAAAATTCAGGTAGTGTTACTCTTCCTCGCTCTCAGCTCTGTGATGAAAATAAAAAAATGGAGGATGATTCTGGAAATGTGCTTTGGTTGTCTTTTTTTTTTCTTTAGATCACTGATGTAAAAGGAAAATGTATTCAGTTTGCCTTCTAACACATCTCTGTTTTTTCTTTATGAGCAGCATTAGTTTTGCTTGGCCCTGCATTAGATGGCTAGCTGTGTTTCCAGACTACCTTGTCCGCAACAAAAAGTGGAAAAACAAATTGCTTCCCTTGTTTCCTTTCAGCATTTTCAAATGGTAAATATTTGTCGTTGTTCTGTCTTGTGATCTCCTTGGGTGTTTCACAGTAAATAAAAACTATTTGATCTCCATGTAAGGTGCAGGTGTAAATTTCTCTTTTTCATGCATGATGTTGGATAATTTTGGTATTTTTATTGGATGCAAAATGTTCTTTTTATGTAATTCACAACCCTATAGGATATTAAATTCTACAAACCAGTCTGGTTTAAGTAAGTAAGATTTAGTGGTAGTAACAGGGTGTACTTACTGTTGCTTATCAATCCATAACTACATTTGTCCAGCAAGTCCATGCCAGAGAAGAATTGTGAGCAAGATCTGGAAAGAAAATGGAAATAGCATTTCAATAATCTGAATCGAATAGAAATACGTACCGAATATGCCAAATATAATTTGAAACACAGAGCAAATCATTATAAAGTTGATCTTTAGTTCCAGTTGCATATTCATGATCAGAATAACCAGGAAATAAATACTCAGAACTCTCTGGTTCTCATGAAATACGTTAACTTATTTATTGCCCCATATGGAGACAGTTCATTTAAAAAGAGGGGGGGGTTCTGGTTTAGGCCCTATATGAAGTTATTTGTGTCAGGAGATGCAGGAATTGTCAGGATGGAGTTTTCACCTGGATACCATCTGTTACAAATGAGACGACGTACTGTCCGTGGTGTTACAAACCTGCAGCTTCCTAGAGATGCCCAAAGCAAGTCAGCGATGCTCCAGCACGTGTCCTGGAGACGAGAGCTCACGTGGAGCTGACTTAGCAATGCCGCATGTTGGGTCTTACAAGTGAGTTCTGATCTTACTGTGGATCCCTTGCGGGCTACGGCTCAGCTGACTATTCCAAACACTGGTCATTTTGCAAGACCGGCTTGCAGGGAGGCTCAGTGCTTTGCAAGGCTTAGCCCTGTCGAAGGGGTGCTGGGTCAGCAGTCCAACAGCTTAAGCCTTCAGCAAAATTCAACGCTGTTCCACCGCGTTTGCTCCTGCAGAGTACAGTAAAGGTTGTGTAAGGCCAGGCATAGGGTTGTGAGAGTAAATGTTTAGGCTGCAGCACTCTTGATTCAAGTTGTGTAAACTGTTTTGCTTTTACTTGAATAGCATCCTGTGATCAATTATTCATTTTCCTGTCAAAGGTAGGCAGATATTCGAATATCAGAAATGCAATATGGAAGAAGGCAGCAACATCAGATATAAACTTCACTCTGCAACCAGCTATACACAACTAAGGAGAATTTTGACAAACTTACTGCTTGAAATTATTTTACAAGACTTGGACACATTATAGATGGATTGTATCCAAACACAGGTGCATGCCACCGTTCCACGTGTGGGGCCTTTTTGCTTGGGGAAGAGACAGAATGTGTTACCTAATCAGCCAGATACAAATTTAATGAACTATGTCATAACACGGACATGAAACTCATATCAATATGTACAAAGTAATCACCATTAACCTGGGAAGATGCACTGCTGACTCAGCCCACGCTTCTCCTGATCCAGAAAACAGGGACACCTTCCGACAGTAGTTATTTCACAGAAACACAGAAACTTCTCCTGCTTTCTTAGTTTCTTTGCTTCTGAGGTCTTCTGATGTTCGTACATTCAGCATTTAGGACTCTTGCCCATGGATGGTTTATTTTTTGGTTGTATTTTCCACTTTGTTCCATGCTCCTGGTGAAAATGAATGGATTCCTGACAAAGGAAGCGAAAGAAACGCCCGTTTGCTGGTTATCCAACTGAAACATGGGAGCACGCGGCGTGTTGTGCAGCCTGGAGGCAGCAGGGGCACAGCTTTGTCACTCGGCACACGCGACGGGGGCTCTGATACAATCCACTCTGACCCAAAGTTCCTCCTAATGCCAAACTACCTTAAATCTGGCTCGGAGGAGCGTTGCATAGGAGCGAAAAGATAATGCTGTAACTCGAGCCATTCCGACTTCTGGGAGTCAGCAAAGACCTCTACCCCTAGAAATTACATTAGCAAACTCATTTCACTTAGCCTGCCGAACAGCCACCGCCAATTAAAATCAAACCAGGCTGATTCTGATTTGATAACTTTTAGATAAAATGTTCACTAGCCCTTTCGGATTTCTTGAGTCATCCAGCCTCTCCACAACTATTTTTTATTATGATAATTACTTGAAAAGGAGCTGTGTTTAGTTTTGAAATTATGATTATTGTTACAACATTTTAGAAAGATTTTTGTGACTAAAATAACAGTGTCTAAGAAAACGCTGCCAGCCAGGAGATCAAATTCTGCTCCTTCTGCTTCAGTCGCTCTGATGTGAGCAGGACTGGATGATCCCGAAGGCCGTTTTTCCATCAGTAACCCAAAACCAACGTTCTTGATGATTACAGTTTTCCATTTGTCGGGTTACAAGAAGCAAGTTATTTTTAGTGGAGATCCTTGGACTCCAGAAACCTATTTCAGGAGAGAGCAGCTTGAACCCATGACTTAATCCACATATGACACAGGGCTGCGGCGAGTCTTCAGCTTGCAGCAGTAATAAAAAGCAATGCTAGAAGCATTATTACTCCAGAATTTAAAATCTTCACTGTTTGTGATTTTGACTTGGTGCAGGACTGCCTGATTTCGTTTTTCCTGAGCGTTACCTCCCCTCCTTGTCTCCCTCCTTTGCTAAGACCTAGGAAAAAAAGAGCAGCAGCGGCTGAGCTGGATTATGTGACGTTGGGGAGCAAGACTTAGACACTGAGTCACTTTGGAATTGCCGCTCCGGGGTGAGATGTGACACGATGCGTCTGCTCTTTCTGGAAGGAAGCAGGAGTTGAAGCAGGGCCCGGCGAGGGGAGGAGGGAGCTCAGGGCTAGCACCAGCGCCGAGCTGCGCTTCACTTCCACCCGGGCTCCCACCGTCAAGGTGGGCGCCTCGTCAGCTGGGAATGGTTATGCCACGATTTAAGCCCAGGGGAAAGTGAAAATCGCTACTTGGCTCTCGTTTTGCGTCTTCAGAAGCACAATATGGACTAGGGCTGCACGGCTGCAGGGATAGTAAAGAGATGAGAAGCCTTTTGGCCCTTGGGCATCATTTTTGCACGCTCTGTTTTGAGCAGGCTGTAGTTTAAAAGGTGTCGTCTCAGCTGAGCTGCCACTGTAAAAATCTCATTCCCACTAGATGTCTCTGCCGTCCCAGAGCAGTTGTCGCGCTGAACCTCGGTGCCGCCTAGAAAGGCCATACAGATGAGACGCACGTAAACCCAATTTGCTGTATTACCTCCGAACCAGAGCTGGAGGGAACGAGACAGAGCAGTTTGTCTCGTAGTTTGCTGGGGCCTTACATCTTTTCAAATAAAAAACACCACTGCAAAAAGGTAAGCTCCAAATTGTTACTGTCTGCGTGGCGCAGTCGCTGGGGGAGTTTATAGGATGGAGAAGCGGACCCTCGTCCTCTCTCGTTGGCAAAGCCAGCCGCCCGGGGCTCACCAGCACGGCCGGTTCTGGAGCTGCCCTGCCGGGGATGGCAGAGGGACGGGCACCTTCCTCCGGGCACTGCCAGGCTCCGCGTCTCTGGAGTCAGTGGCTGGATTCCCATCTTACAGCTCTGAAAGGAAGGCATGAACAAATCTCATTATTTATTATTACTGGAAACCTAAATGCAGCTAATATTTGTAAAAATGTCGAATTGCATTTTTTGATACCTTTTCAGTGAATTTCAGAATCTTTTTTTTATAAATTATTGTCATCTTATTTCAGTATTCATACAAGTTACAGAGCTGGGTGACTATGTGAACTGAATATATATTTAAATAAAATATTAATGTAAATATTACACATCTACCTCTAGTTGCTTGCAGTAGAACGACGCTTTTATCTGACATTTACGAACAATTTATAACAAACTGCCTTTGCAAAAGACTTTGTGCTGGGCTGACATTACAGATGGAATGCAATCAGCTTTGTAACAACACTGTCAAAAGGCCACTTCCACCGAAAATACGCTTAAGCCTCTGGAAATTGCACTGCATCTTTAAGCCTACCTGTAAAAGAACTTAACTGGAAGAAGTAAGGATACCTCATTTATGCCAATGCATTGTAAATTTAAATAGTAACTGCTGAGCCTTACAGAACTGACTGGGGATTGAGCACTGATTGTCTGAGTCCTCTCAAATTACCTTCAACCTTGCTTCTGACATTGCTGGGCAGTACGTGGACGTACACAGCCCAGAGCCCATCACAGCCCCCGAGTGCGCCGTTGCCAGTGTTTTCCAAAATAGTTCAGGAAAAGGATCTATGTTTAACGTACTGTGCTGGTTCTCAAGAGTTAGGTAAACAGCACTAAAACATTTTCCTACGCTTTTGGAAGTTAGGGGCTACAACAAATGTGATTAAAAAGGAATTGTGTAACGAAAGCTGGGATTTTTTTCTTTAGGTGAACAGTGAAAACTCATCCTGACAATTAATTCTTGCCTTGCCTGTGAAACTAGTCATATTCTGAGCTGTATAAACTTGATGTTCTGATAACTTGTGCCTTTGATATCCTTGTTTTCTACCAGGCTAATTTAAATATGGCTTTAATAATGCCTGCTCAACTAGCAAGATTCATTCTTAGATTTAGAGACGAGCAGCCTAAAGCAGGCGAGACCTTCTGAATTAGTTCAATGACTGGAGCACAGACAGCTCTGTCCAGACCACGGTCACAAGTCTTCAACAGTGGAGAAATCTGGCTTCACCTGCTGCAAACCACCTGAAGCAGGAAAGCTTGTTTTTCCGTTTCCGATGGAAATTGTCTCTCGCAGGCACTGGGTAAATCATGCAGTTCTTGCTGTCTGGCTGATTTATAGCCCTGGGTGTGTGTTGCTATACAGTTTGCATTTTTCTTTGGCTGATTTTTACAGCTTGAGGCCGTGGCCAAATTCTGAGCTCGATTTTGGCAATCTTCACCATTAACCTGATGAAGATTTTGCTCCAGGAACACATTTGCTGCATTTACCCCCACTGCCAGCAGTTTGTTATTATCTCTGGCTGTAAGAGAAATGCCCCCAACGCGCAGCCCGGCAGAGAACGGGGTCTCCTCTCTCGGTGCGCAGGTTTGCGGAGCAGTCTGTCATCTCCCACACGTATCGCTGCTGGCCAGACGCACTGCTGAACGGAGCATCAAGGCAGGATTGAAGAAATAAATATGCCATCACATGGAAGACTGTTCGAGTTCAGCATCTTCAACGTGTATTTTCTCGTCGTACGGCCATTAGGAATGGCAAAATGAAATAGCTGCAAATTACTGGATTAACTCAGGAACAAAACTCCCTCTGCTCCCTAATACTTTAATGTGTGCTGCCAAAGTTTATATAAATCAATAGTTACTGCACATGATGGCAACAGAGCCCATTTAAACAAATATTATTTTTGGATCAAATCCGGGAATCAATGGTAAGCACTCCCCCTGGGGCCAGGTCTTGACTGCTTTTTTTCAAAATGAGAATATGTATATTTATATGCCTCAGTTTTCACTCTGCTAAACAAAAAGAAAAACAGAAGATAGAGGGAAAGGTCGCAAAATTAGGGCTGATTAAAAGAAATGCTGTTTCACTTGATGGGAAATTAAACTCAGGAATTCATTGCTACAAGATGCAAGCCAAAACCTTAAAAATTCTCAGATGGATTACTGCTTATGTAGATGATTTGAAAAGTGACATCTGAATCATTTTAGAAAGAAACGAAAGCTTGTCCTGCAGGTCTTGGAAAGCAGTTTGTGCTACCGTGGTGTGCCAGGCCAAGGGCAGGCTGTGCCATGCACTGCTCTCGTTCACGTTCTGGTAGTTTCTTAGGAAACACCTAGATGGGGTAACTCGTGGGTAAGACACCGCGCGCCATGCAGACTTACCAGCTAATCCTATCCGGCAGTTCCTACGTTGCTTACATTGGTGTTTTGCAAACAGCTATTAAATAAGTAAATGATATCAAATACCGATTTTTAAAAGGGTGCAGATCTCTCACGTTTCAGTGACTCTAACAGAATACACTTCATCGTTTCTTTCAGCTGCCTCAAAGAAACAAAAAAATCTTCTTTTACTTTGCTGAAGCCTCACAGATACGGAAGACTTCAAATCTACTTGACACAACACGAGGACCTCTCTTGCAGTCTAAATGATATTTGTTGCCCTGACAACGGCACACAAGCATTATTTATTAGTCCATACATTATTGATAATCCTCTAATTTGTTTGTGATGGGAGGAAGCTAGTCTGCGAGTAAGTTATAAATGGAAGGTTATCAACAACTTGTAGCAGTCGGTGACTATCCTATATATAGCCAGTCCCAGAACACGCGCTGCGATGCCGCAGAACAAGTTTCTTACCCACTGGTGGTGCAAGCACTGGGCTAGGGATCTCCCGCAGCCAGGAGTTTCTGCCGCAGCCTATGTACAATAGTTAGCCAATTTTTTACAAATAAACTTCAAGGACAGAACAGGAGCTTTGAGGGATATTTCCTAATCATATTCAGAGCCCAAAGTGAGTCTCAAGGTGAACACAGAAATGTTTTTCATCACGAATTCTTGGATGGGAAAACGGAAAATTTGGGAATAGCAATAAAAGACAGAAATCTCTTCCTGTAAAAAGCAGGAATTAAGCTTCCCCAGTTTGCATCTTCAGGAAATATGGTTCAGCTTACCTACTTAACGCTGACAATGCACCTCTGAAGAGGCATTCTGTATTTCAACAGAGACAAAACAAAAACACCTCTGGTCGACACCGAGAGACAGTTTTACTTCTGTCTTCCTCCACGTACTTCAGTAGGGTAACTACCCCACTTTTACACCAGCTGACGTTTCACCAGTGTCAGACCCGGTGTCTTCCAGCACCAAGGAAGACGGAGAGGATGCCTCATGATTCAGATTAGATTTCAATAGAAAAATCTCCTGATAATGAGCTAAGGAGTATTAATCTTTCTTTTTTCTTGGTGTCTTCTTTGGGTATGCCAACCGGATATTTCTTTTTAATGTTACTTTTAAATTTTGACACGTCTTTGTTTGTAAAATAAAGGAACCTTGTAATTTAGTTATAACATTTACAGACTTTAAAATCTAGCTGGCAATATTGTCCTTCGGTGTACAATCTTAAGAGGGGTTTTGGCTCTCATTCTCACAAACCAGTTGCTGGCTGGCGCTTTGCCTATTTAAACATGTATGCAGGAATGCAATTTTCACCTCCAAGTGTTAAGCGTCCCTACTGGTTAAAAATAATCCTTGTAGAGAAACTGTGGCTGATGACTACCCAGATATAAAGGCAGAAATATTTCTGTATTTCTCAGCAATCGCTCCAAACGTTTTCCCCCTATTTTAGTGTATTTTACATAGCTGTGCTATTCTAAATGAGTTGATGGCAATCAGGATCTTTTTTCAGCATCACTATAATTGATTTGTACTCTGGATGGAACAGAAAACATAAGCCAAAGTGAAACAGCTGTGGACAAGAGCCACTCGGCATGAAGAGGTAAGATGAACACAAGTGTTGGTAGAAAATGTTTGGGGCAGGAACCCAAACACGTATCTTTGGAATGGAGAGAGAACAGAGAATTAAAAATACCAACAAAACATCAATATGGCAAAATGACCTTTTGTTCTAGATGAGTATGTTCAACAAAGCTCTGAAGTCTGAATCAGATTTAAATAGTCATATCACCAAAATGAGTAAGAATTAAGAAGGTAAATTAATTCCTAAGGGAAATCACTGTAGATCTCATTAGTTCAGGAACAAGATACCTTAAAACTTTTAATTAAAGATAATATTTACTGCAAATGAATAAGAGTTGGCAGGTTTCAGCAGAAACCATAATCTCATTTATGCAAAGTTTTCTTATATTAAGGCAGACATCATTAATCTCATTGGAGATGCCCTCCAGACTGACAGTGCTGCAGCACCGAGGTGATTTCTTACAGAAGTCTTTTTATCTACACAAAAGAAATCTAACTCAAGCAGACACAAACCATAAGAAGGCCTGAGCAATTAGAGATATCACTCTGTGCAAACAGAGTACTGACTTTATCGCGTTAGTGAGCCTCTCGTAATGAGCTCACTTCTAACGGGGCCCATCTTCCCACTAGCAGCCGAAAAATTAACAATAACTAGAACTCACTCTGCTTAGTTTTCTGCACAGTAATCCAGCTCTGGATCTGCTCTGACTTGGAAAGGAGTTTCATCTTTTGGAGCCGGAGTCCGCATAAAATTAAATAGCAAACTGCAGATGATCTGATGTAGTCTAAGCAGGTGTTGGAAGGCTCCACATTTCTGTGTCATCATCGTAGAGAAGAGGTTTCTTTTCAAAAGGCTGAATTCACACATGGGCTCCATGGCGCTAACTGAACTTGTAGTCAGGTTTGTATCCATGGTCAGAAACTAAATAAAGACTGTAAAATAAAAACCTTAGTTAGGTGTTGATAGAAGACTGTAAACAAGTTAATCGCACCGAAACAAACGCTTTGAGAAGATAAAACTCCAGGAGGGTAAGAATTTGTAGGATTTTTGTACTGAACGCGCTAATCGTGTTAAAAAAAAGAAAATCATCTTCCTGGTTTGCAGCAAGTAATAAGTGAACATTCTAGCACATCATGTCATGGATATTAATAAACTGCTATATAACAGCAAAAACAAATCGATCCAGGGCATCTGTCTATTAATCAAAATATAATGACAAGTAATTAATAAATGAGCACTGTATATGACCTAATCACTATGGCAAAGCTACTGCTTACGGCATTTCTAGTACAAATACTCTCTAGCTTCAGAGGAGTTGTAAAGAGCTTTAAAATCTGTGGATTGACAGACTAACTACAGCGCAGAGGATGATACTACTACAGCGTTTGTGGTATTTTTGTGTGCGGTTTGAAACAAAGCTTGAATTCTGTCTCTGAGCAATAAAAAAGTTCTTTGATAACATCATAACCGGCACAAGATTTCGTTATAAAAAGCCCCAAAGCGGCAGAGTTCACCTCCATGACTACCACCTGATTTGTTTTATTTGCTAATCTTTCATCAGCAGTGTACCAACAGTTCACAGACTTCACCTGGATAATCAATGGGTAACCCTTTTCCTGTCATGCTTCCCTGCCCACCAGTCAGTCAGCATCAACGTTCGCACCGTAACAACCGCTCAAACTTGGAGTGCATCTTAAGGCTGCAATATCACCACTTGCTAGGATCTAAAGAGAAGTCTACATCAGCAGACAGCAAAATCAATGCTCACCCGATTACAGATATTTTTCAAAAATATTGCAGGCTCAGTTCATTCATCTTTTATGTCGGTTTTTCCACTTTGGGCCAAACACCAGCAGAGCTGCTTCGGTGGCGTGATGGATCTTAGCGGAACGAAGGATCTCCTTTCATGACTGCCGTATAAATACTCTGATGCCCTCTAATCCCACCTGGTTATCCGGGGCACATTTTTCTACCTTCTCCCTAAAAACTGGGATATTGAAAGAGGTGTGAGGAGGGAAGAGCCTTCACCTGCCTCTCGGTAGGAGACATGGAAGAGGAAACAACCCCCAGGCTCACAGCTCTGCGGAACTTTGCCATCCAGACCAGGAGAATTTTTCCAAACACATTATGTTTTTCTCCCATGTTACGAAGGATGAAGGTGGGAGGCCTGTACCTCCGGTTCTTTCGAACCGCCCTCCTCCAGTTTTACATACAACCCCAGTTCTTACACACACCCCTACACGCTCACAACCACTCCCCTCTTCAGGAAACCTAGACAACGGTCCCCACGCATTTGCTCCATCCTTTTACTGAAACCGTCCTTTGACGGCCATTCCCAGTGACAGGGTTTGGCGAGGGCTTCCTCCAGCACAGCCAGCTGCTGGATGGCTGCCTCCTGCCCAGAAGACCAAGGGCTCTTTTCCCCTTTCTGTTTAACCAGTCATCCCGGGCTGGAGTACCTCTCCTACGAGGACAGGCTGAGGGAGCTGGGGCTGTTCAGCCTGGAGAAGAGAAGGCTCCGGGGTGACCTTAGAGCAGCTGCCAGTGCCTGGAGGGGCCGA
>Ga0065711_1036024_pt1 | contig 21541 bp, 10 predicted proteins | sample Hoacrofraction12_FD_59098 | JGI IMG/M metagenome (GOLD analysis project Ga0065711, IMG submission 59098) | Hoatzin crop microbial communities from Cojedes, Venezuela - Epithelial fraction 12 v2 (version 2) | ecosystem: Host-associated > Birds > Digestive system > Esophagus > Crop | place... | reverse complement strand
AAAAAAAAAAAAAAAAAAAGAAAAAAAGTGTCTTTAGTTCACAGATGCCACCTACATCCTGAGTTAAAAACAGCGAAGTTTCTCTGAACTTACTCTTGCATTGTCGCAGCAGGTCATGTGTCTCTTCAAATTCTCGCTCTGAGCAACTGGAAGCAGATATTATCTTGAAAGTATTTCTTTCGAGATAAACAAATCAAGTATAATAAAGCTCAGAAAGGGGAAAAATGGAGACTCATGCACAAACTCCAATTTTTTCATTTAAATCAAGGACTGACTTGAGTACACAGCCAGTCTGTGAATCCGTCTTCAGCCAGTATAAATTACTGGTTTGTGTAGTCTAAGCCTCCAGGATAAACAGACAACTCAAACAATTCATATCCAAGCAAGTCTCCCAGGCTTTTCCTAAGCCAGTACCTTGTCCTGGGTCCTCCTCCCACCACCTCAGCATATGTACACCTACAACACATCGGCACGCAGCGTTGTCAGCAATCAAATGGCATTGAATGAAGCTCTTTTACCCACTAACAACAGAAATGAGCTTATCCTCAGAGGCATGGATTGAAGATGCTGCTTAGATGCTGGCTGTAAAATAGGATTCTTTTTTGGGTGTTTTCATCATGAAAAATCCTCATTGTTAACTCCTCACTCCTCCAACAAAGTTTCCTCTATTCTCATCCTTAAATCAGAAGGGAGTGACCTTCTACTGAAGAAAGCAAGAAAGTTAAGGGCACAAAGAGCCCACAACAGGACAGAAAATTTTAAGAAATAAAACCAAAACCCACAATGTATGAAAGACATACCGCTCAATCTGTCCTTCACCGTTAACAGATTGTTAATCCCAGCATGAGAGAGCATGGCAACAGACCTGCGGTGGTGAAGAGCGGGGAGAGAGCCCACGCTTGCCACTCGCATGCAGGTAGATCCGCCCAGACTCCTGGGAAACACATCTTGATGGCTTTCAAAGAAGCTTAGGCATTCAGCTGTCCAAACTACTGGGTAAGTTTTATAGTCAAACTATAGTGGGGTGACTACAGGCAAGGACTCAAATGAGATACAGAGGAATTTTGTTTTGATACCAAAACCCAAGTTTCTGGGCTCCAGATACTGTCAAAGCCCACCTGCTTGAAGCCCCCTTGGTTCAGAAATCAGCAGCTTCCCAGCCCTACATGAGCACAGCTTGGAAAAGATGGATCTTGGAGAGCAGCAGTGATCTTACAGATGTATCAGCGCATTGCGTCATATTCTCTTCCAGGGAAAAGAGTATCTCTGGGTGGTTTTAAGAGGCTGGCAAGGCTTGAAGGCTACACCCTATTAGCGAGTAATGACCCTACTAGAAACCGAACATCTTGCTTATTCACTGTTGCTGTGGGCTGAGTGGAAATTAAAGAGGGTGGGAGCATCCCTCTGGAAAGGGTTCGGAGCAGGGGTTGGGCAGTCCCCGGGGAGAAAACCTGGGAGAGGCGCAGCATGGGGTGTGTGCTTGGGTGGATCCACGTTGCTTTATAACGAAGCACTTCTGTGAGGAAAGCCAAGCCCAAGGACGGGAAATGCCGCCGATAGAGCCACTGGAACGTGCATGTTTGCAGAAAGGCTCAGAGCAAGGACTGTGTCCACCCATAAGAAGCTTTGCTTTGAATAAAAACCAAATCAAACTGCAACAAAAAAAGGCCTGACAAGTAAATTGATCCCCATGCATCCTAAAAGTAACAGGGTGTAAATAGCAGAGAAGTAAATGTAACATTTAACTCTGATTACACGGTATTACCTTCTCTTCAACAGCTTTTAGGCCTTGTCACCACAACATTTATCCTGCAACCTCAAATATTTTTACTTTTCTGTTTACCCAAACTGCAAGCTCTGATTTGTAAAGGCATTGCTACAGCATGCAACAAAGAAACATAACATTAATTCATACTACTTATTTTATGGTAAAAGAAAATTGGTAGAATATCAAGTCAAACGTCCTGCTTGACATTACAGAAAAACCAAGCAGCAAAACATTAGACCACAACTTCATCTCGTGCTATTCCCTCGAAACACCACTGCCCGGGGCTGGGCGCATGGGAACATCCTGCCTCATTTTTGTACGAATAAAATTAAGTTTTGGCTAACAACACTCATGCTTCCACTCGGCCACTGTACCTCCTCAGCTTCCAAAAGGGTGCAGTGAAGTGCTTCGGTAGCTTTGCATCGAGTTGGGTTTTACACTTGCTCTTTTAAGCGTGTAACGCTTCCCGCCTGCTCCCGGTGCCCGACAGCATGCACCGGGCCGGTCTGTCAGAACGGTGCAGGACTTCTGCCCAACGCCAACGGCCGCAGGCTGTTTTCTGTCTGAGGGAGCACCGGCGGGAGCGTTACCCCCGGCACGCAACAGGCCTTTCCAGTAGCGACATACCCTCAGCCAGCCATGGGGAGAGCCTGGTTGTCATACCCCGTCTCTTCTCTTCTCTTCAAATAAAAATCCAAACCAAAACCTTACCTAATTAATTAGAAAGAGTTAACAAAACATACGCTGCCAATTTCACAACCCATTTTCACCACATTTTATTTTCCGGATTTTACTTGAGCGACTACACATTCACTTTGTCCATTCAAAAAGTGTGCCCTTTTTTATGATTAAACACCAAAACGTAGCATATTTAAAGCTAAATTTATTGTCACATTCCATCTGGAACTGGCCATTTGGCTGATTAAGTCGTACCATGCGAAGGCACTGTGACATGTACTATTAAGAAATGAGAAATGGCAGACAGGCATTTGCAAAGAACCATCAGCTTTGCAAATGGCAATGCTACCGCTGAACATCATCTACTGAAAATGCTTATCAAAAGGGGAGGATCCAGGCCCAGCGCTCCCCTCTGAACATGCTGGAGCATTCTCTCCCATGACTTTGGGACGGAGAAGTTTGCCTCTTCCAGCAATACACTACTTCATAAAATAATTCTAACAGCAGCATTGGCCATGCTGTTTCTCTAAATTTGAACCTTCTTTCGTCCTGGCCTGCGCAATCCATAGCCTTTTGTTTGGGCTCTGGACTGTTGTAAGGACAAGAGGGCCACGCACATACAGCCAAGGCTGCACCTAGACTGAAAATTAAAGGACTTTTAAAGGGAATTTAAATTAACTCAAATATTAATGCAAACCTAATTAAAATTTTAAAATAACAAAAAATATGCCTTCCAGATCAGGATAATCATTGTAGGATGGAGCTTGATATGAATGGTGTTACATGACGCAGCAGCCTGCAGTCCCAGGTCTGTGGAGGATCCTTTTCTGAATCCAGTGTCTCCCCAGGTGTCTCACAGGGCACCACACCACTGCATTCCCTCTGGAGTCCCCTTGGCTCCTTTCCTGCCTTTCTCTGCCTCCACATTCACGGAGCTCCAGGTGGCTTCACATAGCAAGGCCACCTTCCAGCAGGGACCACTGCCCAAATTCCCTCATTCTTCCCCTTAGCAAGCAGAAAGGGACGTGCTTCACTGAAACAAGCAAACAGGCAAGGAGGTCGTCAACCCTAGTTAAATAAAAACTTGAAAGGGGAAGCATTTAAGATACAAAATCCTTGGCCTGTGTGAAATGTCCCTCTACTTGCTTAAGGACTGCCACAGTTCAATTAGCAAAGGCAGTACCTGTCCGGTTACAGATTGCACAGTCCTTCAACCAGACATTTGAAGAGAACTACCTGTTTTCTTGAGGTGAAAGGAAAGAAAGAAGAAAACACAATGTTTCACCTACACAAAGTTTGGGATGAAAACTTCAAAACCGACCTCCCAGATGTGAAGAGTGACCTAAAGCAGAAAGCACTGCTATTCTAATCACTGATCTTCAGGACAATGGAAGAACTAGGTTGTGACCAAAAGCTATCACTCTCACACGGCACCAGTGCTCGCGAATTGATTTTCGCAGTTCCTCACTCTCCTGTAATTCTCTTAAAGCATTTCACCCTGAAGAGCAGACTTCCAAGCTATGCACTACTATACTTAATGCAGTTTTGCTGAATGCTACTGAACGTACCATATTTAGATTGCAAACTCTTAGAGACTAAGGTTATATCTTCTTCCTTGTATTTTTGCTGAGAATACTATCTGTACTCCAAAAATTGCACACTCTAAATAAAATATCTAAGGGAATACAATGGAATGCGATCTGTTACTATCTGTGTGCTGAGTAAGCGGCATTGCAAAAAGCAATCTGTTTCTCCCGAGAACTAAGAGACAGTAAGAGTTGTCCGTGAGTGACATAGTAACCTTGAAAATTCATAAAATAAGAATGCATTTGCTAAGAAAACTGCAGAGATTTTAGGAAGGCCAGACCAGCTCCAAGAGGCAGACGAAAATAAAACTTGACCCGAGGGGGATGAGAATGCTCTGCTACATATTCAAGTTGTATTTTTTTAAATGACACGTTTATCTGAAATTGAAAATCATGCAAATAATAGCAATGTGGGAGACCTGTGTTAATGTATAAATGAGTTTTCAACTGCTTTTAATATTAATTATGTTATATACGTATTCAAAGACATTTCAAACCTGTTTTGCTGTTTTACATTGAGCCTCAGTTACAGTTCCGAGGAAGACTACCTTCAGCAGCAGATACACCAGTGATACATTTGATGCTAAGGAAACTGCACACAGTTTTATTCATAATAAAGAAAACGACCTCAAAGGGTGGTTGCTTTGGCTTTGCCCTATTTTTGATTATCCTTAACAATTACCTTTGAAATATGCTTACTATCTAAGAGTGGTAAAAGCTTTTCTTAAAATACTTGCATACTGTGAAACAGAAGAACGGATGCAGTATTTCTGTAACAATGAAATATTTCTACCCAAGTTGGGCAGCCATAGAAACATGCCACGTCCCCCCAAAATAAGATGTTTAAAGAAGTCAGCCAGGCTAGAAGGAATGCAATGGAGCAACACTCCAGCGAAAAGACAGTTGAGACTTTAAACACCTAAGACTCTTTATCTGTCCTTTATCAAATATTCCAAGAGATCAACAGAATCTACTTAAACACTGAGCGGACAGAGCAGCGCAGGTGGGTTTCTAACTTTAAACATGTACATTTATTACCCAGGGAACCAGAAATAACAGAATCCCAGAAAAGTAAGGCTGGAAGTGCTCTAACGAAGTCCATTCCACTGCCCCAGGGCAAGATCAACTACACGTAAACCATTCCTGACAGACATTTGTCTAACTTGTTCTTAAAAACCCTCAGTGATGGGGACTTTGCAACATCCCTAGGCAATCGGCTGCAGTTCTTAACTATCCTTACCATTAGAAAGATTTTCCTAATGTCTAACCTCAGTCTCCCCACCACAGTAATCTTGTCTGTTACTTCATGCTCTGTCCCCAGCAGCACTAGAAAAGAGTTTCTATTACCTTCCTCTTTACATGAAATTTCCATATACTTTCAAATGGCTATCACATCTTCCCCCACTCTTTCACCGTTTAAACAAATAATGGCCAACTGGGTCATATGCAATCTGCTGGAGCAATTTATCTGGTCTCCCATGCAATCCCCTCCAGGAGGCTCCCTATTCTGGCACTACCACCCCCACACCAGAGACATCTCCACCCAAAACAGCAGTCGCACCAAGCAAGATGCGGGGAGAGAAGCTGAACTGAGCGGCGGGCTCTCAGACTGCTTCCTGCAAAGAAAGGTCCCACACAAACCAGAAGTCACCATGGAAAAGATAAGAGGAGGGCAAAGGTACCTACCCCAGAGAAGGGCAGATGAGGAGAGGAAGGGTTGAGTCTAGAAAAGAGGGGAAGAGGCTTTTAGACGACCTGGAATTAAGTTGTAGCGAGATGGTCTGCGAGTGGGAGAGGTCTGGAAACAAGAGAAGGTGAAGGAAAACAGTGAAAAGCAGGAAAATTACCAGAAGGCTAGGAAATCTGGAAGAGAAGTGAGATGAGACATACAAGTGGGGAAAGATGGAGGACCCTCAGTACAGAGAGAGGGGATTTGGGCACTGACGGGGGAAGAGGTGGAGAGCAGTTGGGAAAGCATGAAACACAGGACAAGAAAGGCAACAGAAGTCCTGAGTGCCAGGGGGACACAAAGCAGAGGTGGGGAGACTGGAGAAGCTCCACCAAGCTGCGTTCCTACGAGCATGAGGATCTCCTAATAGATGAGAGCAGTTTCTCTGCTAAAGCAGGGCCTGGGAGAGGATCAGCCAAGCTGAGGAGCTGTTCCTTGGGAGTAACTTGGCCTCTCTGGATACGGACCAAGGTCAAGCTTTGACGACAGTGACATAAGGCTGCAAGGGATTACAGAAAGATTTGAGGGTGCCATCACTTCCACAGCGAAAGGTGTGAGGGAGAAGATATGAAGCTATGACAGACTGGGATCAGAAGGTGACAGGAAAAGTCAACGCTAGACTGAAGGGCAGGGGCCCGCTGCACACAGCAACCTCGTACTATTCATTCTGGTTTCCATAGTGCCAGAGCTAACAACCCCTTCAGGAGTGCTGAGGGTCACAGGGCAGGAATGCCTCTGAGACAGCCCAGGTCTGACAGAGTTTGTGCCGAGACTGAGCTAATAAAATCCTGATGGACCTATGCTAACCTTGCAAGGTCAGGAGGCGTCATACACGGATTCCTAACCCATCCCATAGTGTTACCCTTATCCTTTGATCATCCTGGATGTCCCTGTGCCCCACAGTCCCCAGTGGTGGAGAGCCGATTTCAAAATCACACTGTCCTCCTAAACCAGCACTCAAAACACGCACTGGTGAAGAAAGCAGCTAACTGAAAAGACGGACCTTGGCTGCCCAGGATCACCACCACTGTCACCCTAGCACCGGCACAGCACCACGAGTGGCCAAGGCAGAAGGTGTAGTACTTCACGGCAGCTAAGAAGCATGCAAGCGAGGTGGTCCTTTTAACCACCGCACCAAAGCACCGCTGTATCATGGCCACATCTTGCCATGTAGCTCAGTGCATCAGACACACACCTTGGCACAAATCCCCACTGCTTCGTGGGAACATAGGAAAAACATCTTCAGAGAGTTTGAGAATTACCGCTCTAGTCTGAAAAAGACTGTTTTTTCAATTCTCAAGGGTTATGCTGTCTAGACCTCTGGCCTTTCATTTTGCTCTTCTCTGGATGCTTCCCACAGGCCCAAAGAGCGCTGCTCGGAGCAGAAATAGTACACCAGCCACACAAATGCTAAGCAGACTGGAGAAATTATTTTGCATGTCTTACATGCAGACTCCTGTCCATATATTCCAGCATAACATTTATGGCATAGTATTGTTGATTCATAGCCATATTCTGAACTCTTGCAACTGCCCACCCGTTTTCTGCAGACCTGCTGCCTCACCAGTTACTCTACATTTTGATTTGCACAGCTGATTATTCCTGCCCAACAACAACTTAAAACTTGTCCTTGATGAACTGCATCATATTTATTTTAGATCAGTTCTCCAATATACCACATTAATTTTGAATTCTAATCCTGTGCTCAGAGGGTTTACATCCTCTCCCTGGTTGGTGTCATCCTGAAATTTTGCATGCAGATTCTATCATCCAAGTCATTAATTAAAATATTGAATATTTTCAGGCAATCCAGGGCAGAATCCCACTTGACATATCCTTCTAGTTTGACTATGAATCACTAGTAATTATTCCAAGAATAGCTTTCCAGTCAACTGTGTATCCACCTTGTAGCCCGTATTGCCACCTTCTTTATGAAAGAGTGAAAAGCCTTCCAAAAATCAAGACGTACTGTTTCTCTTCTTACAGGGAAATTAGGCTCCACTGACAAGGTACCTTCTGGAAAAAACATGCAAATTCATTTAGCATATTATTATCTACAAGCTATTTATTTAAAAAAAAAAAAATCCAGTTGATTATTTTATTCAGATTTTTTCCCCCAATAATTTAAGTTATCTACTCCAAAGGGGAAGAAGAAAGACCCAAGAAAAGTTTACATGTAGGTGCAGTGCTTGCTCTTTCATGGCTTTTTTGAACCTAGACTGTCCTCCAAATGTTCTCCAGTGTAACCATTAATTGCTCAGACATTGCTTCAGCTATTTCACCCTATGTTGCAGAGATAATTCAATAAGCTCCTGCTTGTTCTAAAATACTTATTATCCTATCTCACTAGTTTATAATCATGTTTCTGCTCTAATTGGAATTCTTCCCTTTCTCAAGGTAGCAGCACTTTCCTTAGCACCTGATTATAGGTCACCCTTTTTGGCAAAGAACGATAAAAAAATGTCATTACTTGGTCCTCTCTGCACTATCAGATCATGAGTTTTGCCGTTCCCTCTCTACTAGTAGTCCAGAAACTCAGTCCTCCTCTTATTACTACTGATAACATAACATGTTTTGTTGTTTTCGTGTCCTTCATTAGCTGTACTTTGCTTTGTGCCTTGGCCTACCTGGTTTGGCCCTTGCATTCTTCTAACGTTCTTGTACACTCCTCTCTAGTAATGCACCTAGTTTCCCCTTTCTGTATGAGTCCTCTATTTTCAGATCATGCCATTTTGTCTCTTCTTACACTTTTTTTATTGGGACACCTTCTACTTGTGCTTTTAATATTCTGTGTTGTGACTGGCAAAGTTAGTTCCTTCAGAAATTGCCAGCCTTCCTGAATTTCTTAGGTTTGTTTCCCAAGAAATGTTACCTGTCAGTTCTATGAGCTGAATGCGATCTACTTTCTTGGATACTATTGCTTTTATTCTCAAGTTCTCTCTTCTCGTCTTCTGAAGAGTGATGAGCTCGCTCTTTCAAGATTGCTATCACTCAAATTGCCTTCTACCATCAGAGGCTCAGCCATCTCTTTCCTAATCAAGCCTGGGAGCACTTCCCTTCCATCGCCTTTTCTACATTCGGTAATCCTGAGCCTAGTATACTTGTATGATCTACTGAAATTAGTATTTAGCCAGTAAAGTAGTGAAAAAGCTCTAAGCACAAGCTGTTGTTTGGTAATACACAATAAAGTGATTGGATGAGCCCATCTCTTGGAATGGGAGCCATCTGCAAAAAAGAGCAGCTTTGGCCTCTGTGCCAGTAAAATCAGCGTACAGACAGGATCAAAATATCTCCTAGCCTTAACTGTAAGCCTTTCCAGGTCACAGTGATTAGCAAGGTGGAAAGGAGTTTTACAAAATACTGTGAAGGTAGCTGCACAGAGGCATCGTCCTCCCAGCTTTCTTTTGCCAGCACTCTCTGCAGTTGTAAATTGAAATGATTACTCCGACTGTTGCAATAGCTGCAATCACTTAGCATGGCTAGATTCAATGTTGACACTGCACAGACTTCAGATATGAAAGCTTCTTCTGTACAAATTAGCTCCCTTCTGCATGTGGTCATGCCCCCTCTGCCGCTAGCAGCTCCTCTTTTCTCCTACAGCTAAACCAGCATTCCAATAAAACAAAAGGAGCAGAAGAGCAAGGATCAGAGGAGCAATCTAATGCACCTGCCAGCACACTTTTATTGCAACTCTTAAATTAGCATAACACAGTCCAGTGAATTTCTCTAAGAAATACATACCTACCCACTGTTTACTGCTGCATTCATTATATAAATCTAACAAGGAACAAAAAAGATCTCCAAAAAGCAAATATGGAGATCAATCTGACGCAAGTTGGAAGAAACAGAAGTCCTTGCCTTCTCCTCATATACAGCAAAGATGTTTCAACCTGTTTCCTTTACAAGTCTCCTGTCCGTTTCCCTTACAGGTCTCCTGAACACATGGTGCAGCTTAACTCGATGTTTAATTTCTTCAGCACAGCTAGCAAGATATGAAAATGTTGACTAACATCTTCACCTGAGGGCAACTCCAGAGGAATGTAAGAACTCTTATAAAAAGACCAAGCAGCCTTCACACTGTTACAGTCTCCAGAACAGGTCTGAATCTGTTGGGTTGTCACCACAATCTGACTGTTGCCCTGGGCCTCCAGGGACCCCAGTTTCACCTCCCTGAATTTTATCCAGCACTATTTGCCAGGTCTCTTCCACCCAGCACCAGTCACAAGGTTAGCAGCTTTCAGACACCCCGCTGCCCAAGCACCCTGATCACAGTGCCAACAACCCCTACCTCCGGGAGCTAAGCAATAGCAGACGCTGTGGCAGAAGAGTGTAAAGCCAGAAAGAAACTAATACAGTATTGCAAGGGTGTTAAAGGTAGCAAGGTTTCCAGCAGAGAGCCACAGAAGGCAGGGCAGGTAAGGAAGAGAACAGATATTCACACAGTAGGGATTTTGGTGGAGAGCTAAGGAGTGGCAAAACCTCCTAGGAACGAGCTGAGGGCTGGCGGAGAGGGACAAGGGGGAAGATGCGCAAACGAGAACGGCAGCGAGGAGCCACAGGAGCGTGCTGCCGGCCAGGCAGAGGCCGGAGGGCCCTGCGGTGCTCCCAGACTTCGCATCTCCCATCGGCACTGGAGCACGCGTGGAGGAAAGCTTCCCCTTTCCTCTCCTTCAAGACACATCTCGCTGACACGCACGGAAACCGTGTTGTAAATCAAAGCGACACGAGGCAACGGAGACAGTTCAGAACTGCGCCAGGGCTCCGAAGCGATGTGCTGGTGCGGACAGCCGGACACGGAGCCGCCAGCCCACCGCAGCCAGAAGGGTGGGACCAGCCTTGGAGGAAGGATCTGCTTGGGAAAGGACAGGGTGGGAGCCTGCCCGCAGGGAAAGGAACAGTTTTGCTGTTCCTTCCTGGGAAGAGCTCCTACAACAGCAAGTAGCCCAGGGTAAAGCAGCCTGAGACAGAAAATTATCTTCCCGTACAGACAACCCACAACGCAGTAAACTTCTTCAAACGCAAAAATTTTAAATTACAAAACCAAACGTCTTGCACATCACTAACTTCCACTGTGGTACTAATCCATTACAAAGACCTAGTAAAGCAAGAGGAATATCCCGTTGATTCTCTACCCACTTCTCGCAGGGTCTCAGCTGTCTGGCAGATGTGGAAACAAAGCAGCACGATCTTCTGAGCCCCATTTCCTTCTCCCGCCTCTCACATCAGAAACCAGCCCAGCCAGGGAACACACTGAATGAACTCCAGCAGACTTTACACTAGAGGGAGCTTTCCTCAGAGAGACACTCCACCTTGGCATCCTCTTTCTCCTTACATTCTTTTCAACGCACCTACAGGGAAACACGTCGGACTCGGGTGAAACCATTACCGTTCCAACTCTCCGCTTTTGCCAGCTCCAGCCCTGCAGCAGGACAGCGGTGCTGGGCGGGAGGGAGTACAAGGAGAAGGCACCTGACAAGTTCTGCCCAGAGATGTGCTCTGGCTGACGAGATCAAGCTCAACGCTGACACGTTCCTGAGAAGCCTCCTGATATGAACCGTGTCCGTCCTGCGCCCTCGCCAAACTCCAGTGTTGAACACAAGAGCAACTTCACAGACTGCGCTTTATATGGACCCAGGAGGCCACTCATTGTTAAGCTGTTAATGAGTATTTTAATGAGGAAAGCCGAGACACACCTTCCCTAACGCTTGCGGCCGTCTGTTTCAGAGGGCCTGAAATATGGGTAACTGTGTTACTGTTAATACAAGTGTCGAACTGTTCCTCAAGCGAACTGTTTTAAAATAGTAAACTGAAAGTACTACGGGGCGCCAGGACCTGTTCCAATTTATTTTCTAAACTGCAGCAACCTGTACTGAAACTATGAGCTGAACTGGAACTGAAGTCCTTACCTGTGAAAGCATTTGTGGCCTGAAAACCAGCTTCCTGCATACTGCTCTCCCAGCGAAGCTTGAGATTCCCGTCTTAACCTGTCCTTGCTGGAGACAACTGCTGAGCTCGGAGCTGTCAAGTCACTTCCATCTTGGCTCGTCAGAGTCCATTTCTCTCTCCATTCCCATATTTGGCACCATCCAATTCCCACCTGATCCCAGGTCTTTCGATCCGTAGGCAGAGGGGATCTGCACTGAACCTACGCAGGAAGCATTGGACAGTCCCATCAACCAGCCAGCCAGAGGATTTGGGCCATGATGAATGTGGAAATGAAGCAAATCGCGTGCCAAGACTTTATTTCCCTTTTACAATTAAGTTCTAATCCTCTGTTCATCCAGCACCATTTTTTTCAGGTCTCGGCCAATGGTGATGTTCAGTTGTCTCTCCTCTCTTGTGCTCCTCTCCCCTCAGGCACGCTCACTGAGAAATTAAAAAAGAAGAGATTATGTTTCCTGATGACCTGTAGCAACACTAAAATTAACAGACTCCAGGGAACAAAAACCCAAAACACATCATCAGGGATTGACTGTACACATTAAAGGAGATCTTCAGAAGGCAAATATTGCGATTTTGCTGAGATGCAAAGTGTGACCACACAGCTCTTTGAAGTGCAAAGAGGAACAGTGCTGAGGGTGTCATATGCATCTCCGAGAACATGATACGATTTACATTTCAAAAGCCATATTTAGCAGAGACGGGGGCAGCAATACAATAACAAAATTGCAGTTAAAAGGGAAAAGGAAAAATACTCAAGGCTCTCAAGTCTAGTCTGTTCAAAACCACAGTGAGATTATTAGCATTTCATATAGCTGCTTCCCTTCTTTTCTGGAGCAGGAGCAGAGCACGCTGTCTGCCGACACTATATATGCGGTTCTAACAGTCTTCTGAGGTTCAAAACTTCTCTAAGTCTTGCTGACGATTATCTACTTAAAATCTCAATTGTCCCACAGATGACACAATTTGGGTGTCTTCAGGCATTCGGTGAGGTTAAAAACACCCACAAGAGAAAGGTGTTTAAATTTTTTGTGATACTGCTACTTGTGCACAGCACGGGTATCTACAGCTCACTGTAAAACAGAGTTGTCACACATCCAGCTTTTAAAAACCAGGATACATTTACTTTTATAGGGTGAAGGCCAACAGCAGACAGTTACATGTTTAGGGAGAAGATGATTTTAGAAAACAAGGAAGAATGGAGGACTTGGAGGAGAACCTACTCGCTCCCCAGCCATCCTCTTCCTTCACGTGGTAATGCTTGGCTCTCCCATTTCAATGGCACAGGCAGGTTAAAACTACGTCTGTGATGATCTTATGATCTACTCATGCATTTTAGCTAAGAAGTCTAGCCAGGGCTTGCAGTACTGGATTGGACCCGAGGTCCATCTCCTGGAGCAGCCCCTACCAGAGCGTGCCAGTACCACTGTCAGCCCCAGCATCCACCACTTCGGAGAACGGTGCAAGACCGGCCTCGGCAGGCAGGTGCAAGCAGCCCACCGCCTGCTCCCCAGCCCCGCTTCACCCTCTACCCTGCTCTGCGAGCCCCTGGGGCTAGACAGCACCCCGAAGCGTGAGGCTGCATCTCCCAGACAGTCCAAAACAGCAGAGACTCCCATGGTCACCCTCAGGGCACCTTTCACTCTGCCAGCAGCCGAGCCCGCAGCCAGCCAGCCCTCAGGAGACAAGAAGGATCCGTTGTTCGTCGCGGTGTCCCTGCAGCCAAGCCAGCCTCACACCGGATGGATGTCATCTTCCCTGGAACACGCTGCAGGGAAGCTAGCTGCTAACAAAGGCGAATTTTCTATCTTAATGATGCTGCTGCTTTTCTTCCCCCTCAATTTTCTTATGCCGGCATTACTGAAGAAGACACGTTTTTGTCTCAAAACACAGCACAGGACTGACTGATTAGTCACTTGTATTCAGATCTCATAATTTGCGTTCAAATCAAACAAGGTTACAGAACAGATTTAAGATGTTTTCCCCATTTCTTACCCAAACATCTCAACTTAATAGAGAAGAAAGTGGAAACTAAAAAAAAAACCCACAAAAACAACACCTTTACATCTAGTATCTTCCATCAGGAAAAAGCTGCATAAAAATTTTTAGAATAGTGTTTAGAATTGTAATATTCCTGAATGTCGGGTCCTGAAGATGCTTTTTCAGCCCTTCTAAGTGCTCTATACAATAACCATTTCCTATGAGGTTATTTTATTCCAAAACACATACAACTGAGCAAGTATAATACATATTCACCGCAGCACATATTTTGGCTCTTAACACTGTGCTAACTATTCTGTAATGACTACAGACGGATGCTGCACTCATTTCCCAAGCTTCTTCTCTGGAGGCCAGAATTACTTCTTTCTATAAGAGCAGGTCCATATTTGCATTCACATTTTCAGCGCTATAACTTTTGATTTTGATTTATAAAGCCACAATTTTGATGCCTTCTACTTTCAGTATTTTAATTTGTCTCTCCATCTTAGAGATGCTCAGCCAGTGTGCCTCATATCTTAGCATCTAGGGAAATTCTCTTCTTGCTACTTTCTTGTATTAAATATAGTAAATTTCTGATTCTTAAAAGAATAAAATATTTTACTTTCTTGAAAATTAACTTTTCATAAAAGAACAATTATTTTCCACATATTAAACATTTTTGCTAAACTAGTTAACAACCCAACAACACTGAAGAAACTCTACAACACAGGCACTTTCAGCGACCTCTGCTTCTTCAGACAGAGAGACGTAATTTTAACAACGTTATAGGATACTGAAACACTTACAGAGTTCATTCAGACCTTACAATTTAAAAGGTAGTGCACTGCATCAGGTTTAAATCCTCCCTTAAGGACTCAAATGAAAGGAGATACTGATAACTCTTGATTGCCCTAAGTGAGCATCTTCTCTCACTGCAGAAGCGCCCTTCTCCCTTGGCAGACAATGAATTCGGAGGTGGCTGGCAGGACGCGAGCACGGAAAGGGAGCAGGCTGCCAGGGCAAGCCTGTGCAGTGCTCAGCCCTTGCTGGGCCTCTTCACAACTCAAAACCAAGTTCAGTACTTCTAAAACGCTCCACACTTACGGCTAAGCAGGTTATTTAATGAGTATTTTCAACAGGCAGGCCTTTCATCAGTTGCATTTGCACAACAAGTTCAGGTCTCTCACATTTCTCATACATCCACATGAAGACGACAAAGCCACCCAGCCGATACCACAGCAGATCAGCAAAACGGCAAATTCCATTTTCAGCAGCATGTAGAGCTATGACCTTTCTGTTGTACTTTATCCAGAAATTTTCCATTAAAGCTGAACTGATGTTTAAAGAGTGGAGGTTTGTGTTGGTTTCCTCGCAGACTGGCACGTTCGCATGCACAGAATGGGGCACGGCTTCTCCCGACACATTTTGGGGTGGCTCAGCCAACTCTAGTGCAGCTATACGTTTATCCTTTCACACCACTGTGGTGCAGAAATGTTAAGCCAACCTCCCTAAAGGACCGAAAAGAGAAAATACGTATCTCAAAAAGAGAGTGGAAAGTAAACAATACTGATAGAACTACAATAAGGTGTGGTCTTTGAGGTAACTACTGTATTTTTCCCAACCTGCAGAGACCCCGGTGGGAACACGTCCCGTTATACTGATCAGATGGCAAAGAGAAAACGTAGACTAGAAAGATTGGAAGATTTTCTCTTTGCTCCATCTGTTACCTCCTTTCCAACTGCAACAGGAACACTGCTTCCACTTCTGCTTTCATTCATCCATTGCACTGTTATATGAGTCTCAGAAGCAAACCAAAGCAAAACGTTGTGTTTTATAAATATGTAGCTGTGCTATAAAGATTTTCGGCTACTATGCACTTACGTGACTGAATATCTAGAGAAAAATCACATCCATTTGTTTTCATCTTCTCCATTTTTCTCAGATTTGGTCCTGGGAGAGACACCACCATCTGAACCTCACACAAATTGCAAACAGAAAATATTTTGACTATTTAACACCTTATGTGAGTTACATGTTCTCATGGTATATTTAGCTAGTCAAACTGCTCTTCCTCTTTTCTAAACATTTGAAGATGCAGTATTAAAGGGCCAGTGTAAAAAAGAATCTGAGAGAGAAAAGTAGGCAATGAGTGCCATTAAATCCTGCAATAACAGCTACATTTTATGAAGTCTTGTGCAACCATCCATGAGGACCAAGCCTGGAGGAACTTGCTCTGAAAGAAGAAGTGAAATACTGCTTTTTCCAAGACTGATATCTCTGTAAAGTCTTGAAAAACTCAAAAGCACTGGCTGTCATGTAAATACTGCAGCTTGGGGTTTTTCGCTTGGGTTTTTTTCCATTTCCTTTCACTCCACACAGCTTGTTTCTTTGGCCACGTGCTGTTGGTTCCCACACAGGCATGAGGACCTCACTGGACACGTTGTCAGAAGGGCTACGGCCAGGGGAAGCGTTTCCTGTGATGGTCCCTGGCACTGGACATCCTCAAGGACAGCGTTTCACTAAGGTGTTTCACACATTTCACAACAGGAGTATCTGCAGAGTAAGCCCACACATTTACTTTTTGAGAAAGTCACTGCAGAGCTTGTGAGCCGTGGTTTAATTTAACCTCATCAAGGGAGAACTTGCTCCTTGAATTTCCAGCTTTCAGGTGAAAGAAGCGTAAGAAGGGGAGAGCGCCGGCGCTGAGCCGCCCGTCTCCAGCTGCGGTCCCCGCCGAAGGCAGGTGCCAACCAAGGGGCAAGCCGCGTAGAAGCAACGCTGGCCGGGCCGGCAGCATGATGCCAGCTCAGCGGAGATCTAAGCCTCTCTCCGAAGTCAAGGAAAAAAGTAATCTGACCAAAGCCAGGACAAGTACTGAACTACCCACATGCTTAAACACTTCACTGAAATCAGGCCTATACTTCCTATAGGTTACGGCAGCGTAGAATTGGATATATCTTTAAGAAGTTTCTGGCTGGTAAAACACTTTCAACATTTTGTTTTTACAAAACGATGTTTGTGAAAATATCTTTTGAAGTTGGCTTTTGCCACTTTAAAATGAAGCATGTGTGCATGCATATAGCTCACCTCTCTGTCCCCTTCTGGATTCACCAAGAGTTTTGCTTCTCATAGAGACTTCTAAACTAGGTATATTAATATCTACCAGTTATACCTACTCATTTTTAGATGGTAAGGCCTGCGTGTCACTATGCCATCCTCATTTATTTTACTTACTTCTATCTATAATTTGTCTTCCTTCTAACGTGACATTGCACCAGTGCTAAGTGAATCCTGGTTCTTGGGAAACACTATACTCCATAACTCAAAAGACCATTTAAAAAACTCCAGGCAACTTTCAACGGAGACCATATACAAATCAAACTGAAAACCAGACATTTAAAATAGGTTTATCACACACACATATACATCATTTGTTTTAAACTTCTATCACCAATATTTGTACAGGTCAGTTGTGACTTTTTCAACAGCTGTTGTATTTCATTTTCTTGGTGCATTTCTATGACATACAAAATGAGTTTGTATGTTAAGTTATGGGAAACATGTTTAACTTCCAGATACTCTTCAGCTTGCGTAGGAATAGCATCCAAGCTTCTTCTCCCTCCCTTTCTGTTACAGCATTCCCCAAACCGGAGTGAAGAGAGGACAACCAAAGCTAGGTGTGGTCTTTCTGTGCAAGGAAAGGGGTCTTGAGAAGAGGGCATATGGCCAAACCCAAGCATCATTTTTTCTAGCCTGTTAAGAAAACGTTCTAGAAAGCAAGATATATCCCCAACACCAACGCCAGCACACACTGCAAAACCCACTACAGACAAGGCGCGGTTTAAAAGAAAAAGGATGAATGTTTCGGTACAGACATTTCTTCTCCTCCTCCTCCCATTTGTTTCTTTCTTTTTGGAGCGAAGCAACAAACTGCAGCAATGATATAAAAATCAGTCAGTTTAGTAGCTTCATGCCAAAGTGAATAGCCTCTGGTAATCAGATAGCTAGGAATATTTCACTTGAAGAAATCCTATAAATAACTGATAACACAAAGGAGCATGCCACATTTCCTTCCATTAATCCTGTTAAGTGAAATAATTAATTTGGGTCCTTTACTTTCTATCTCACAAACAAACCAAAGAGCCATACATTTTCCCACAGCGATGCTGACAGTATGCAGTAAAACCCCAGGGGAAAAGTTTACTAAGATCTACGTGACAAGCTATTGGATTTGGATGAGGTAATTATTGGGAGAAATTGTACAAGCCGTGTTATGCAGCGCAAATGAGAACATTGCATTGTTTATTTCTGGACCTTAATAAAACTATAACTACCAGAAGTTGTCAAGATAAATCATTAATCGTGCTGCTCCGTGAACCTGACCAGTCAGAGAAAAACCTGAGCTCTGAATTTTATTTGCCAAAATAACAAAGAGGTAGTAAGAGCAGAATCCATTCTCAATTAATCTTCTTCCAAAGCCACACAGGGTCAGTATTCCAACTTGCAGAAGGCTGGTAAAAGCAAAAATCACATTAAGCACACTGGAGAAAAGATCACGAGTTTTTGACTGGTGTTCCCGTGACTTGTAGCAGTTGCCAGAAACGCAGGAGATTCTGCATATCTTGAGACTTTGAGTATCCAACATCCATCCAAAGGGCATTTAGCATCCCTGCACACTACTGGACAAACTGTGGCTGGGAGTCACAGCTGCAGAACCTGACCACCCAGACAGGCAGCAGTAGGACAGGGACGTCACTGGTTTAGCTCTGCTGAGCCACGTAGGATGCATGAGCAAGGAGGAAACACTTTAGCAGAACACAACATGGCCACTGCCCATCTGCTTTTAAGACCATCATCAACGTGGAGCCAAGCATAAGATGAGAGACGTGTTTCTCTCCTCCCCCTCTCCCATAGCAACCTGTTGCTGCTTCAACAAAAAGCTTCTTCTGGCTTCCTTTCACCTCATTTTTAGAACCCACCATACAGACACAAGCAATATATGTTGTTTACAAGCTCTCAATTTTCCAAGTGTACATCACGGACTTCTAGCTTTTCACCAGCCAACACCAGCTTCCCAAGTTCTTTATCTTTATCTAGGTTTTTAGGCGTAACAGGAGCACTTGGCCATTTGTCATCTCCACTGACAGACCTTGCATTAAGAGAAACAAACAGCCAAGGCTCCTTTCCTGCAGCAGATGACAGTTATGCCAACCATCCCCATCATCCCTAGGAGACCCAGCGGCACCCTTCCTCTCCCCACTGACAGCACCTTTTGGGTGCTTTCACCAGGGAAAGTGTGCACAGCCAAAACCAGCCTCTCCCACAGCAATGGTTAGAGCAGCCAAAAATCCTAATATAGACAATGCAGATACATGTACCGACTTCACTCATAAAAAGCAGACTCTGTGGATCTAGCCAAGCTGCACTTCATTTCTGAAGGCAGAAACATCTGCACTCTGATTGTTCTGGGAAGGAAACGCAGACGACGGTATCTCCCTCGTGAAAATCTCAAGCAGCGTCTGGACACGGAATGGTGCAGTCCTCCCACTGAGCAGTCCTGAGGACTGCGGACGTAACCATGCACGGGAATCTGAAAACTCAGAGATTTATAGGAGTTATCCACCATTACTCCAGCTTCTGTCAAAACACTCGGTACAAACGAAAAAGCACAGCACAACGCACATTTTGGCCAATGCAAAATGCAGAAGAGGACAGTGAACCTGTGCTAATCACAACGAAAAATGAACTGATGCTGAAGAGACACTGCAGGGGCATGGAAGTTGTTGAAGAATAAAACTGCTAGCCTGGAAAATAAAACCACTATCTGTATAGCACTTGGGTTTGCTACACACGCCACTGGGAAGCAAGGGTGGTTAGCCACTCTCCAGAAGGATATGGCATCCTATGCACTTGGGCCATGACCAAAGAAAATCTTCTTCTGCTTAAGAATAAAAAATGAGCTATGCAACTGAATTAGTATAAACTACCATCGTATTAATTGAAGAAGCTCTGATAAGAATTTGATAACTTTCTGGAAGGCTGTACTAGCCAGTGCTATCAAAGTCCATCTGCTGTGAGCAGCAGCTGTTCAGGAGGCCAAGGAACACAGGAGAACGGGCCACTAGTAATTCAGACACATTACTACCCAAAGCCAGTTCTAGTTTCCTGTAAATCAAGCCACGCCACAAGAATTCATCTGGGTTATTTACAGCATCAGTAGCCAGCACTATCTGCGTGCTGCACAAAGAAATCCAGAGCATTACCCAGACAAGCCAAACCCAGTTTAAAGAAACCGTAGACAGGACTGGGCACACCCCAGCGCTACTGTGAGCAGCCCGGGAGACAACGGCACTCTGCAGTACAGCAGCAGCCAGTGCACCAAGTCAGACACGTGTGTACACCTCTTCTAACCTAAAGAAGGTCTGTAATGATTTCAGACTGCCTGTATAGATCAGGTACTGCACACATCCAGTTTACTTCCAGTGCCACAGAAAACTTAAAAAGATATACAACTGTATTAAGAATGGACCCTTGTTATAACAAATAGCTAAAATTTCTCCTACAGAACTGCACTAGATTTTCGATGACTGAAAAATCCTCAGGTTTGCTGATCCATAGTCTACCAGTTTTGATTTTCAAGCTAAACTACAACAATCTGCATGAAGCAATAGAGATCCAAACTCCTGCTTGCCTCCACTAATACCAGGTCTCCCTTTTGCCCAGTATCTAACAAAACCAGCAAGTTTAAAACCTATCCCTGTCGTTACACTATGGCTGAGCTCTGAACTTCGTGCAACAATCCAGAGACCCAAACTGTTGCCTTAAGATGGTCCCCAGATGCTCTGCTTTCCAGAGCACCTACTTGAATTTTATCCTCTGAATGACACTAGACAACTAGATTAAAACAGAGCCTGTATCAGAAGCCATATCCAAGCAAAAGTTTCACCTGAGTCCACGATGGTTTTGCCCATGCCAGGCCACGAAAAAGGAACTCTGCTTTACTACTAAATAATCTTGACAACACTGAAGTGCTCCTTCAGCATTTAAATGTGTGTACTTCTAAGCCCCACAGACAAGGGGGCCTAAGTAACTGTCACAGCAATTCTTAGTTACAACCAACCACAACTTTTCTCAGACTTTAACCCGGAAATGAGAAAAAGAACATAATAATGGTTTAGCACCTCTCATATTTTTTTTGGACTTGCAAGATTGGCCTGTGTTTTTTTGGGCATGTTACCTGATCTCTCTAGGCTTCCGATCCCATCCATGAAGTGGACATAACTTCCACCTATGGAGAGCTATAAAATGCTTAGGGAACAGAGGTGTTACTGCTCAAACAGATCAGAGAGAAAATGCTACAGCAACACTTTGATTCATTTGATTTTGCTCTCGAGTGAACATATCATTCTGCAAATCCCGACCAACCCTGTTAACATTGTAAAATCACACCAGAGAATCCCTTTTAAACAAGTAAGAGGTCAGTGATTCTTTATTTCCAGGCAATACTGACAATGCATACTCTCCCTCTAAGCCTGGCCGCCTTCAAAAAAATCTGCTGGAAAATAACTCACGAAATTCAAGGGGAGAGCACAGCTGGGAAGCAGTATCCTGAGGTGATCAGCTAAATCTCATTTTCCAGAGAACTACACAGTTCATTCTCACAAATCCCTCATTACTCAACATACAAAAGCAAAGCGGCTATTTTTTCTTGTCCTTGAAGAACAGCTTTTCACATAAACAAACTGCATAAAGGCATGGGAAGTAACGCTGTTATCAGTTCACAGAATCACAGAATCACAGAATGGTAGGGGTTGGAAGGGACCTCTGTGGGTCATCTAGTCCAACCCCCCTGCCGAAGCA
>Ga0065711_1005026_pt1 | contig 21541 bp, 18 predicted proteins | sample Hoacrofraction12_FD_59098 | JGI IMG/M metagenome (GOLD analysis project Ga0065711, IMG submission 59098) | Hoatzin crop microbial communities from Cojedes, Venezuela - Epithelial fraction 12 v2 (version 2) | ecosystem: Host-associated > Birds > Digestive system > Esophagus > Crop | place... | reverse complement strand
CTGTTGGAAATGCAGCAGGAGGAATATGAATTGGATACAGAATCTTTGGAGAAATCGCTGAGAGTAGCCGCCAAAGAGGGAGAATGGCGTCCGCTCTTGGAATATCTTGCCGGGCGATACAAAGAGGGTACGTCAATTCGCGAATCCTCTGCCGGAGAGAAAGGCATACAGCTTTATATGACAGCTTATCTTAGTCTGAGCCGACTCTTCATAATGCAGCCAGAGGTGGAGATGAACCACGGATTCTGTGACATCTTCCTCTTGGGCGACACCTTCCATTATAAAGGAGTGAAACATAGCTACATCATCGAGCTGAAATACCTCAAAACAGATGCCACCGACGCTGAAGCGGAACGACAGTGGCAAGAGGCAGTGGAGCAAGTAAAGCGGTATGGAGCCAGCGAAAATGTTCAAAAGCTCACCGCCGCCACGACCTTGCACCTTATTATATTACAAATGAAGGGGGCAGAGCCGCTGAGGTTTGAAGAGGTATAAAGAAAAGATAAGAGAGAAATCACGAATGATTTCTCTCTTATCTTTATTTCAGCGAGACCTGATAACAAGTCCCGCGGTGCGTATCGCCATTCGGCGATATTCTCTATAAACTTAAAGTTCGGGCGGTGGCACGGCAGCGTGTTATTCGCTTGAACTTACTAAAAAGAACTTTTAAGAAAAATATAATGGGCGCAAGCCCAATCTTAAAATTTGGATTTATTGTTAATAGCCGATGCCTGTTGTGAAACCCGATAAGGCGGCACGGTCTTTCATCAGCCGTGTTAATTTTCATCTTTAGAAAGCCTTGATGTTTATAATAAGTTTCGCCGCACTCAGATTATGAAATCAGGGCAAGGCACAATATACGGCACAGGTCTCGCGACTTGTGCCGTTTCTTATTCTATTCTTCATTGGAAAACCATTATTTCAATTTTTCCTTCAAATAATTTGGCAGTTTGAAATAAAAGCACTACCTTTGCGGCATAATAAAAATTGAAAGTATGAAATATCCATTGGGAATACAGACGTTTTCTGACCTAAGAGACGGTGGCTATGTGTATATCGACAAGACAGAGCTGATGTATAAAATGGTTAATGAGGGGAAGTACTTTTTCCTCGGCCGTCCGCGTCGTTTTGGTAAAAGTCTTTTTGTATCCACTCTTGAGGCATACTTCTCGGGCAGATATGACCTCTTTGAGAATCTGGCAGTAAGCAAGGAAGAGACAAAGTGGGAGAAGTATCCGATACTTCACCTCGACTTCTCGGGCGTAAACTATACGGAACCGAACAAATTAAAAGATGTGCTAAAAGAGTTTCTTGATAAATGGCAACAAGAGTATGGCTGCAATACAAACTCTGAATCCCCGGAATTAAGGTTCAGCTCAATAATAGAATGTGCATACAACAAGACCGGCAAGGGAGTGGTGATACTTGTTGACGAATACGACAAACCCATTCTCGACCTTTACGATAACACGAAGTTGGAGGATGACAACCGCACTCTCCTCAAGGCCTTCTATGGCGTGATGAAGAAACAAGACCGGTACATCCATTTCGCATTCCTCACCGGAGTTACGAAGCTCGGAAAGGTAAGCGTGTTCAGCGACCTGAACAACATCACCGACATTTCGCTTCGCGACGACTACTGCAGTATTTGCGGTATAACGGAGAAAGAGCTCCACCAGACTTTCGATGAGGAGGTTGAGACGCTGGCCGATGAAAACGATATGACAAAGGATGAGTGTTATACCGAGCTTGCGCAGCAATATGACGGTTATCATTTCAGCAGGAAAAGCGTAGGCGTTTACAATCCATACAGTCTGCTTATGGCACTGCAAGCACGTTTCTTCAATGATTTCTGGTATGAGACAGGCACACCGACATACCTTATAAAAATTCTCAAGGAAAAAGGAGGAACGATACCCGACCTTAACGAGGTGCTGGCGACGTTTTCGTCTTTGGGGAAAATAGAGGTGTATAAGGATGATATTATCTCTCTCTTGTATCAGAGCGGCTACCTCACTATTAAAGAAGTTCTGTCGCGAAGATTAGCAAAACTGGGTTATCCCAATATGGAGGTGCAGAGGGGGTTCACGGAAGACCTCGCCTCGCTTTACATGGGCATATCCTCCAAGGAGGCTTCTATTTATGTGGAGCAATTCGCCACCGACCTCAAGCGAGGCAATGTCGAATCGTTTATGGAGCGTATGAAGGCTTTCTTCGACGGCGGCGACTACCGCATAGCCGGCGAAAAGGAACTCTATTTCCAGAACGTGTTCCACACCGTCTGCCGTATGCTCTCACTTGTCGGTAAGGCGGAGGAGGTCACGAGCAACGGGCGGCTCGACTATGTGCTGCAAAGCGCCAATTACGTTTACATCGTCGAGTTCAAGTATGACGGCAGTGCCGCCGAGGCCCTCCAACAAATCAATGACAAGGGCTACGCCAACCCCTTCAAAAAAGACAGCCGTAAGCTCTTTAAAATCGGCGTCAACTTCTCGTCGGAGACAAGGAGCATCAGCGATTGGGTGATAGAGTGATAATATCAGAATTTTTTATTTTGGGAAACGTATTCTTCAGACCCAATTGATGGCCGTATCTTAAAATATTATGGTAAGGAGGATTTGGGGCAAAGCTGAAAATATCTGTGGTAGATGAGCAAAAATATAATGCCGACAAGTCCCGGTTCTTAATCAGTGCAATATCGAATTTCAGCCGCAAAAGCAATATGGATGCCAGTAGGAGCTACTTGTACCTATTGACTTTCAAAGTTCTCGATTTCTTACAGGAATACGGAGACATAGAGCAAACTCTTAGCAACGATGAAATTAACGATGATTTGATAAAGGTTTGTAGAAACAATGAAGGGCGAGACCTGATAACAAGTCCCGCCCTTGGTGTACTGCTGTGACTGCTCGCATTACCGTGCCTGCAATCGGTTGAATTCCTCAACCACACGCTCGGCGATGGCACAATCTTGCGCTTCCGTGCCGCCACCTACGCCGATTCCGCCGACAATCCTACCATCAACGAACAGCGGATAACCGCCAGCAACGAGTGTGATGCGCGGGTCGTTGGTCTGAATGGCCATCAGCGAGCCGCCCTCCTTGGCCCACTCGGCCACGTCTTTCGTCTTACTTTGTGTGACGGCGGCTGTATAAGCCTTTCCAGGAACTAATGTAATGCTCAGCACCAGCGCATCGCCATAGCGGCGGTAAACGCGGGGAAGTCCGTGCTGATCACAGATGGCGAAGCTGATGTCAACGCCCAGTTCTTGTGATTTTTCGTGCGCAACCGTGCAAAGACGGTCGCAAAGTTCATCTGTAAGTACCATGTCTCTTGTGTTTTGAGCCCTTGCTACATTGCCCCATGAGGCAAGCATAAAGAGCATTGTGAATAATAAAATTGTATGTCTCATCTCGTTTTGATTTTGTTCTTCGTCACCACGCCAATGGGGAAATAACCCCTAATGGGAACGTTTTGTTTTCGGGTGCAAAGTTAGTAATCTTTTTCGAGGTGCGACACGTTTTTTCTACACAAGAGTTGCTCAATTCTACATTTCTTCTCTTCAGATTAGCGTGACAGATGCGATTTCAGGAAGGCGATATCCTCCTTCGGCGCGCGACCAAACATTTTTTTATATTCACGGATAAATTGCGGAAAGCTCACATAACCAACATCTTCTGCCGATTCCATCGCATTCTTGTCTTCATCCAGCATCAATCGGCGAGCCTCGGTCAGACGCAAGCGCTTTTGACACTGCAATAGTCCCATGCCAACCGATTTCTTGAATTTCTGATGCAGCGACGACACACTCATATTTGCCCTGTCCGCAAGTTCGGTTACACTCAGCGTTTGCCGATAGTTGCTCTTAATCCAACTATTAAGTTTATAGATGTCAGCAGATTCCCTGATGCCCGACACGGCTTGCAGAAACTGACGCCCCATGCTGCCGCACAGCACATGGAACAGTAGTTCGCGCTTGGTATTTCTCATCAGAAACGTGCGCTGCAGCGCGTCAGCTTGCAGCGTAATCAGACGTTCCGTGGCCTGCAGTACGTTTGCATCGGCACTGTCCATCTCCTCTTGCGAAATGCCGCCACCGGCTATGCGTTCGGCCGAGTTTTCCTCCATCTCAAGCATTACGCCCAACACCTCGTCGAGCGTGAATGGTATGCTGACAGCCCTGAAAAGTCCGTCTGCACCTAAGTACAGCACGTTGCCCGATGTCGGCGTGTCGATAGCCGAAACCGAGTACTGCCGTTCGGCGTAATCGAGAATGCCCGACGGCGTGTGCAAGCGCAATGAACCGCTAAGCACCACATAAATGTAGGGCATTGCCGATGCATCTGGCATCTCAATGCGCCCCGTTTCTGATGTCTGAATGATTTGGATCATAAGCGACCGTACATAATGGATAAATCTTATTTAAGCTCAACCTTATTCACTGGGAGTATAGAGGCTGCGACGGCTGCTCTATACTGCGCTGAAGTTTTAAGAATGCCACAGCTTTTAGTTTGAACCCAATAAAAGGGTTTGGGGGATTTCATATTGTTTAAGGCAGGGGCCTTCTGTATTAGCCACTGCTTAAGCCAGGCTAGTTTTGCAAGCACTACTCTAACGTCGCTGCTGCTTGCAGGGTGCACTTCTATGAAATAGGCCTTGCCACTATATCCGACAGAATAATCCCAACGATTCTGATTGGCATATAAGTTTTTTACCTCGCTGTCGATATCCAAACTGCCCTCCAAGCAATGAGAATCGGCAACTTTCACACATACAGAGTTCTTGCCTAAAGCCCTTAGACCCACGCAGTAACCGGAAGCCACCTCCGGGGTGGATTCCACAGCTTCCTTAAAGTTATTAACTGCCATAAATTAAGAGCTTAAACATATTTATATACTACGTCAGCAACCTTTGTGGAGAATTGCGACAAGCCGCCCCATAGCGACTCTTTCTCCTCTTCGCTTGAGGGGTTAAGGTCTGTTATGTCGTATGTTCTGACTTTATTTTCCTCACGGGCGAAATAGAAAGTTTTTATCTGCTTGCCGGCAGCACTCTTATAAAGTTCGGATAATTGCTGATTTGAGGCAGTATCGAAAATTTCTTGCATTGCTGCTACCCTGTCGTCAAGGGGAATACCCGAAAGGGTGTTGAATGCCCAGACGAATTCTAAGATAGTTGTGGAATGAGTTGATAAAACAACCTTGTACCCAGCGCTCATAAGTTGCAAAATCTCTAGAATTACAGACTGAATGGCTTGCGGATGGAGTCCCATTTCCGGCTCCTCGATAACGACATACTTATAATTGCCGCGCGATGCCACCTTGCGATGCTGCCCCGAGAGACAATAGAAAGCGATGAGCAAAGGCATAAACTCCTTCTGCCCGGCGCTCCACGACATAAAAGGTATCGTCATGCCGTCGATAAGCATTCTCATCTTCCTTTGACCCGACACATTCTTCATCACCACAGTGCCATTATGGAAAATGCTGGCATTAAAAGAGTCTTTCACTGCCTCTGAAAGTCCTAATGACAAGGGGAAGATATTCTCAGGACTGTCGAGCCCCTCCTGTAGGAACAGGCGGAGCGTCTCGCTAAAAGAACGGAGCACGTAGGGAGTGGAGATATCAAACTCCATAAAATTCTTCGGCCTCCCGTCGGAAATACTGAATATCCTTTGGGCAGGTATGTAAAACACCTCCTCCTCTTTCGTGGGCGACAGGCTCAGCAGCTCATCGGCATCGTATTCCTTGTCTTCGAAGAGCGCGGTGACACCTTTCTTCAGCGTTCCCGACATCCCCTCGCCGAAATACACGTCGAAAAGTCTGGCGCGCGTCTCGGGGTCGTCGAGGATATAATTATATGACTTCAGAGCCGACTGTATCTGCCCTTTGTCGATAATGTATTTAAACATCTCGAGGAAAAGGCTCTTGCCGCTCGCCTGAGGACCCACAAGCACGGTGAGGTCGCCGAAGTCAACCGACGCCGTGTCGATGGGTCCGAAATTATTCAATACAAATCTGTCCATAATATCTCTTTTACATTATTCCCAACCAGTTTACATTATTCCCAACCACCGCAGCACGTCATTGCCATTGGCGACGAGGAGCAGGAGGAGGATGATGGCGAAGCCGATGTATTCGGCGACGAGCATGAACTTCTCGCTCGGCTTGCGGCGCGTGATAATCTCATAAAGGAGGAAAAGCACGTGGCCGCCGTCTAGGGCAGGGATGGGGAGGATGTTCATAAAGGCGAGGATGATGCTCAGGAACGCCGTCATGCGCCAGAAAACATACCAGTCCCACGTGGCGGGGAAGAGGCCTCCGATGGTTCCGAACCCGCCGAGCGACTTCACACCGTCGGAGGAGAACACATACTGCATGTCGCTCACATATCCCTTAAGCACGTTCCAGCCATATTTCACGCCGGCAGGCAGACTCTCGAAGAAGCCGTAGCTAACCTTCGTGGGCTGATAATAAGTGAACACGCTCGACTGATACACACCCATTCTCACGTCGGGGGTAAGCACCATGGAGTCGATGGCGATAGCCTGACCCTTGCGGTCGATGATAAACGACATCGTGCGCAGTTTCAAACTGTCAGCCGGGCTCTTGGCACCTATCAGCGCGTCGCGACGGTGGCCGAGGATGTCGTCAAACTCCGACCACGACGATATTTCTGTGCCGTCGATGGCGGTGATGCGGTCGCCTTTCTGTATGCCGGCGGCAAGAGCCGGACTGCCCGGCATCACGCTGTCAACCTCCGAGGGGATAAACGGCCGGGCGAAAATCGGGTCGGCCTTGAGCATATTCAAAAGGTTGAGGTCGCCGGAGAGGGGTATCTTCACCTCCTTGCCGTCGCGCTTCACCACCACCTCGTGGGCCTTGCTGATGTCGCGGAAGAGGTCGCCGCCAAACTCCTTGAACTCTTTGCCGTCAGCGGAAATCAGGATGTCGCCGTCCTCAAAGCCCAAGGCCTTGGCCTCTTTGTTGAAGCTCATACCCATCGACATGTTTTTCACGTCGTAGTAGCTCTCGCCCCAGTGGAAGAGGATCATGGCATAGATGAAGAGGGCGAGGAGGAAGTTCACCAGCACGCCGCCAATCATTATCAGAAGTCTCTGCCAGGCCGGCTTAGAGCGGAATTCCCACGGCTGCGCAGGCTGTTTCATCTGCTCAGTGTCGAAACTCTCGTCGATCATTCCCGAGATTTTGCAATATCCTCCCAAGGGAAGCCATCCGATACCATATTCCGTGTCGCTGTTCTTCGGCTTAAAGGCGAAGAGGTGAAACCAAGGGTCGAAGAAAATGTAGAATTTCTCCACCCTCACTCCGAAGAGCTTTGAGAAAAAGAAGTGACCGCCCTCGTGGAGCAATACCAACAGAGAGATGGAGAGAATGAACTGTAGTGTTTTAATAAGAAAAATTTCCATTTCTAAATTTAATATTTATAAATACTATTTTTTAATCGGGACAACTCTTGACAGAGGGTCATCTAGTCTAACCCGGCCCAGCCGGGACAGCAACTAACGTTGAGTTTTTTCATCAGGACTAACCCGACCCTGTCGGGGCAGCTCTTGACAGAAGGTCATCTAGTCTAACCCGACCCAGTCGGGGCAGCTCTTGACAGAGAGTCTTTCTTAAGGACAATCCCGACCCAGTCGGGGCAGCTCTTGACAGAGAGTCTTTCTTAAGGACAATCCCGACCCAGTCGGGACTGCACCTGCCGGTGAGGCTTTTGCGAACGAAGTTCGCTTAATTGTCAATTGTCAATTGTCAATTGTCAATTGCGGGAACAGCGCCGGCAGGTGCGGTTACCGCAGGAAGCTTTCGGCGATACGCCGGGCCTCTTTGTCTGTCGCCACGTACACGTCGTAGTCGGGATTTTTGTCGAACGCCACGTTTTGCATTGTCTTTTCTATTATCTCCGCCATTTCGAGATATGCGCAGCGGTCTCGGCGGAAAGCGAGGTTCACCACTTCGTTGGCGGCATTCACGATGCACGGCATATTGCCTCCTTTGGCGATGGCGTCGAAGGCGATGCGCAGGCAGGGGAACTTCTCGAGGTCTGGCTCGAAGAACTCCAAGGGGTGCTTGAAGAGGTCGAGACGCTCGCCGGGGAGCGACAGACGGTCGGGATAGGAGAAGGCATACTGTATCGGCAGACGCATATCCGGCACGCCGAGCTGGGCTTTCACCGCTCCGTCGATAAACTGCACCGCACTGTGCACGATGCTCTGCGGATGCACAAGCACCTGTATCTGCTCGGGAGCGACGCCGAAAAGCCATTTCGCCTCTATCACCTCGAAACCTTTGTTCATCATCGTCGCAGAGTCGATGGTAATCTTCGCGCCCATGTCCCAGGTGGGGTGGCGCAAGGCGTCGTCTTTGGTCACCGTGCGCATCTCGTCGATGCTCTTCAGGCGGAAGGGGCCGCCGCTGGCGGTGAGCAGAATCTTCTCTATCCGGTTATCACCCTCTCCCACAATACTTTGGAAGATTGCCGAATGCTCGCTGTCAACGGGCAGTATCGGAGTGTGGTATTTCTGTGCGAGAGCGAGAATCAGCTCGCCAGCCACCACGAGGGTTTCCTTGTTCGCCAAACAGATGGTCTTGCCGGCCTTGATGGCGTGGATCGTGGGGCTGAGACCTGCGAAACCCACCATAGCAGTGAGAACCATGTCTATAGGCTCCGCCTCCACAATGTCGTCGAGGGCCTTGCTTCCGGCATACACCTTGATGTCTGGCTCGTCGCTGAGCAGCTGGCATAGCTCCTCATATTTCTCTTCGTTGGCTATCACCACCGCAGCGGGGTGAAACTGGCGGGCTTGCTGTGCAAGCAATTCCGTCTTGTTATTGGCAGTGAGGCAATATACCTCGTAGAGGTCGCTGTGGTCGCTAATCACTTCCAAGGCCTGCGTGCCGATGCTGCCGGTACTGCCCAATATCGCAATTTGTCGTTTCTTATTTTCCATAAAATCAAATACACCTTATATATTATTATACTTCAAGCTCGCAAGCGAGCAAATGGATAATGGAGAATGGATAATGGATAATTACGGCTTCGCCGTCATCGCCGTTCCGGCGATATAATTGTCAATTGTCAATTATCAATTGTCAATTGCCAGAAGTCCTTCTGGCAGCTTCATCGTCAGAGAGCGGGCTTCGTGGTCGATGTCCTCTATCCAGTCCTCGGCGGCGGGGATGAGCAGTTCACGGCCGTCGGGGGCGTTGACGTAAAAGAGCACGTTTTCGGTGGAGTCGTCCACGCTCTTCACTGTTCCCACGGCTCCGCTGTCGGCAGAGATGATGGTATATCCCTCGAAGTCGCTCCACCGCAGCTCGTCGGGGTCGGCGTCGCTGAGGGCTTTCGGGAAATACACTCTGCAGCCGGTGAAGCGCCGCGCGTGAGCCTCATCGTCGATGCCCTCGAACTTCATTATCGCCACGCTGTTGCTCTTGAACCGGTATTCCTCGATGAAGAACGGCACGGGGATGCCGTCGGTGCGGATGATGAGGTAGTCGGCATCGACACGGTCGAACACGTCGTCGGTGAAATTGAATGCCAACTCCCCTTTTACGCCGTGCGCCTTTCCGATGACGCCAATCTGGTATATGTCGCTCTCGTGTATCATCCTTCCCTCTCTATCTTTGCCCCGAGGCTGTTGAGACGCTGTTCGATATTCTCGTATCCGCGGTCAATCTGTTGTATGTTGGCGATGCGGCTCGTGCCTTTCGCGCTCATGGCTGCGATGAGCAGGGCGATACCGGCGCGAATGTCCGGGCTTGTCATCCTGCCGGCACGGAGCTGTATCTTATGGTCGTGGCCTATCACCACGGCGCGGTGGGGGTCGCAGAGGATTATCTGTGCTCCCATGTCGATGAGCTTGTCCACGAAGAAGAGGCGGCTCTCGAACATCTTCTGATGGAAGAGCACACTGCCGCGGGCTTGCGTGGCCACGACGAGCAATACCGAGAGGAGGTCGGGGGTGAGGCCCGGCCACGGCGCGTCGCTGAGCGTCATTATGCTTCCGTCGATAAACGACTCTATCTCGTAGCCCTCCTGTCCGGGGATTACGAGGTCGTCGCCCTCTTCCTCCACGATGATGCCCAAGCGGCGGAAAGCGTCGGGAATCATGCCGAGGTTGCGCAGCGACACGTCGCAAATCCTTATCCCCTGCCCCACCATGGCAGCCATTCCGATGAATGAGCCCACCTCGATCATGTCGGGCAGGATCTTATGGCTCGCACCGTGGAGGCTCTCCACTCCCACTATCGTGAGGAGGTTGGAGGAGATGCCGCTGATGCGCGCCCCCATGCTGTTGAGCAGGTGGCAGAGCTGTTGTATATACGGTTCGCAGGCGGCATTGTATATCGTCGTGGTGCCTGGTGTGAGCACTGCCGCCATGATGATGTTGGCGGTACCTGTCACCGAAGCCTCGTCGAGGAGCATATAACAGCCTTTCATGTCGCTGCCGTCGATGACGTAGGTGCCATGGGCATCGTCTTTCGTGAATTTAGCCCCAAGGTTTTTGAACCCGAGGAAGTGGGTGTCAAGGCGGCGGCGCCCTATCTTGTCGCCTCCGGGTTTTGTCACCACGGCCTTATGAAAGCGTGCTAATAGCGGACCAATCAGCAGTACGCTGCCACGGAGCTGCGCGCACCGTTTGATGAAGTCCATACTCTCGATGAAGTCGAGATGCACCTTATTGGCCTGAAAGGTATATTTGTGAGGCCCGGTCTTCTCCACCCTCACGCCCATGTCGCTCATCAGCGAGATAAGGTTGTTAACGTCGAGGATGTCAGGCACATTGTCTATCACCACCTCGTCGTCGGTGAGCAAGGTGGCGCTAATCACCTGCAAGGCCTCGTTTTTCGCCCCTTGCGGTGTGATGTCGCCTTTCAGGGGATGCCCACCCTCAATAATGAATGCAGCCATCTTATTTCTTTTTCTTCTTTAGTGCCGTCTGGATGGGATTTTCCTTATAGAGCATAATGTCGTTGGGGTCTATCTGCACCCTTCCGTCGGTGAATCTCGCCAGGTCGCTGGCAATTTTCTCCACGTCGGCAGTGCCGTGCCCCCATTGAATGAGTGCTCTTTGCATGTGAGAGGCCGTAGCTTGCACCAATGCGTCGTATTCCGGACCGTCGGGCATTTCCTTTAGAATGTCGAAGAGGTCGAAGATAATCTTGCCGTAGTGCCTCACCGGGATGTAGTTGGTGGGATAAGGCAGCGGATTGGGTTTCTCACTGATTTTCCTTGCAGCAGAAATATCGAAAGGGTAGTCGATGTCGAGCTCAAAATTGCTCATTATCGCCAAGTTGTCCCACAGCTTACGCTCGTAGTCGGCAGTGGCGTGCAATTGTGGGTGCATGAATGCCATCACGTCCACGATTGTCTCCGCGCATGCCTGTCGCTCTTCCTTTGTGGGCAGGGTCTTGGCGTAGTCCACCATTTTCTGTATTTCCCGCCCATACTCGGGGAGTATTATCTTCTCCCGCTCCGTGTTGTAGTCAAATCCTTCTAAATTCATATAATATCAAATCATTTTATAATCAAATGGATAATGGATAATGGATAATGATTCTCAAATCTCAAATTCTCAACCTGTCCCTGGCAACAGTGGCTTTGAAGTCTTTCAGATAGAACGGGGTGAAGTATGCCGTATCCTCGAATTTCTTCTCTCTGAAGACTTTTTCAGCTAATGGCAGCATATTGCTTGCCAACGGCAGGATGCCAGGGATGAAATGGGCATTGGGATGCTGTATCACATCCTTGCACTTCATTGCCCCCGGGCCGAAGAAATAGACGGGATGCTTTTCCAACTGCTCCCGATAGCTCTCACTGTCGATGATGTCGGCACCGGCGGCACGCTGGCACTGCAAAGACTTGTCGTAGATGGCGGCATACACCTCCATCCTCCTCGCGTCGATCATCGGACAGAGCAGCGCGTCGTCCTCCACATCCCTCTCCAGCAGCACCGGCACGCAGAGAAGCTCCAACGTGTCAACGGCAAGCAAAGGGATGGAACGCGAATAGCACAAACCCTTCGCCATCGACACGCCAATGCGCAAACCCGTATATGAACCGGGGCCGCGGCTCACTGCCACAGCATCCACCGACACCCCACTGCCAGAGGCAAAAGTGAGGGCCTCATCAACAAAAACACCCAGCACGACGGCATGATTAGGACCCTCACGGTCCACACGCTCGAAAAGACGCATACCATCCGCCGATAATGCCACAGAACACGTCTCAGTGCTCGTTTCTAAGCTCAAAATCGTTGCCATAAAACAAATTTCTATCAATTTTTGTGCAAAGTTACAATTTTTTCCGAAGAAATTTGTACTTTTGCATAAAATTAACGCAAAAGTAACTATGATACAGTCAATGACAGGCTACGGAAAGGCCGTAGCGACCTACAAAAACAAAAAAATTTCTGTTGAGATAAAAACTCTCAACAGCAAGACCCTCGACCTCAATGTCAGGGTGCCTCTCAACTACCGCGAGAAGGAGATGGAGATACGCCAACGCATAGCAAAAGCACTCGAAAGAGGCAAGGCAGACCTCTCCATCTGGACCGAAACCGACGCCTCGGCCGCAGCAACTCCCATCAACGGGGCTTTAGTGGCTGAATACTACAAACAGGTGACGGGCATCGCCAACGACAACGGCATCAAAGTGCCCGACGATATCCTCTGCACCCTACTAAGAATGCCCGACGTGATGGTGAAACAGGAGAGCAACGAGACCGACGACGAAGAGTGGCAGGCAGTGAGCCAGGCGCTCGACGAGGCCATCGACAAGCTCATCAGCTTCAGAAAGCAAGAGGGAGAGGCCTTGGAGAAAAAATTCAAAGAGAAAATCGACAACATCGAAAGCCTCCTCAACCAAATTGAGCCCTACGAGAAAGCGAGAGTGGAGAAAATCAAAGCACGTATCATCGAAGGACTCAAAGAGATACCCGACGTGGAATACGACAAGAACAGACTCGAACAAGAGCTCATCTACTATATCGAGAAACTCGACATCAGCGAGGAGAAACAAAGGTTGCAAAACCACCTCAACTATTTCCGCACCACCATGGCTGAAGAGCACAGCCAAGGCAAAAAACTCGGGTTCATCGCACAGGAGATGGGACGCGAAATCAACACCACCGGCTCGAAAAGCAATATGGCGGAAATGCAAAACATCGTGGTGAAGATGAAAGATGAGCTGGAACAGATAAAAGAACAAGTGCTCAACGCTTTGTAAATCATTAGAAATAAATAATATACACAACTATGAAAGGTAAACTGATAATATTCTCCGCTCCGAGCGGCTCGGGAAAGAGCACTATCATCAACGCACTCATGGAGCATAAAGACCTCAACCTGCAGTTTAGCATCTCTTGCACCAGCCGCGAACCGCGAGGACAAGAGAAAGACGGAGTGGAATACTATTTCCTCACACCCGACGAGTTTAAACAGAAAATCGACGAGGGAGCATTCCTCGAATACGAGGAGGTGTATGCAAACCGCTTCTACGGCACACTCAAAAGCGAGGTGGACGGCAGACTCGAAAAAGGACAAAACGTGGTATTCGACGTTGACGTGAAAGGCGGATGCAACATCAAAAACTATTACGGCAACCGCGCCGTGAGCATCTTCATAAAGGCGCCATCACTCGAAGAGCTGAGAAGAAGACTCGAAAAAAGAGGTACCGACGCGCCAGAAGTGATTGAGAGCAGACTCGAAAAAGCAAGCTACGAGCTCACATTCGCGCCCAAATTCGACCACGTGGTGGTGAACGATGACCTTGACACGGCTGTCAATGAAGCGTTACAAATCGTTTCACGATTTGTAAATTGAGAATTGAGAATTGAGAATTAAATCGCCGTTCCGGCGAAAAGCGAGCAAGCTCGCATGGAGAATGGATAATGGATAAGGTATTGACCGCGGTATATGGCGGGACGTTCAACCCCATACACGTGGGGCATGTGGCCATAGGCGAACAACTGCTGCTGCGCACCGCAGTGGCAGAGGTGTGGTATATGGTGTCGCCGCTGAACCCTTTCAAACAAGGACAGCAGTTGGCACCCGACGAGGTGAGGTTTGAATTGGCAAAAAAGGCTCTTAAAGGACATAAGGGCCTGAAAGCCAGCGACTATGAGTTTCAACTCACCAAACCCTCATACACCTGGAACACCCTCCAGAAGCTGAGAGCAGAATACCCTGAGAGGGAGTTCGCACTCGTTATAGGAGCCGACAACTGGCCGCGCTTCGGAGACTGGTATCATAGCGCCGACATACTCAGCACCACGCAAATATTCATCTTCCCAAGACAAGGCACCGACATCGACACCGCTTCCCTGCCCGAAAACGTGCAGTTCGTGGAAATGCCACTCGTCAACGTGAGCAGCACAGAGATAAGAGAGAAAGCAAGTAAGGGGGAGAGCATTCGAGGCCTCGTGCCCGCGAATATCGAACGAAAAGTTCAAAAACTTTTCAATTTGAGATTTGAGAATGGGCTTCGCCGACCTTTCTCACGCTCGGCAAAGTAAGCAAGCTTCCTTTGCCCTCACTTAACCGAAAGGTTGAGAATTATATCGCCTACGGCGATGGCGGCGAAGGGTCGGGTTTGACCAGAAGGAATTATATTATAAACTTTTACATTATATTGCAATGTTTGGATTAATAACCGCAATATGGAAATTGTTGGGATGGCTTTTCCTCCCTATAAAAAGAAACGGCTGTTTCTTCGTCATTTATGTTTGTCATTGGGATTCCTGTGCATATACTTTGAGGTGCCATCGAAGCTGTGCCCCTACCCTTTCGGGTGGCAGGAGCTGTTTCTCGACCTCTATATAGTTTGCGCAGTGATAGCCATATTCCCTAAGGCCATCAGGCGGTTCCTGCGCTTCATCGTCAGCATAGTGATGTATGCCACCACCATCGCCGACGTGTTCTGTTTCGTAAATTTCAACAAGTATTTCGACACCTCCGCCCTGCGCCTCATCAAAGAAGCGACGAAACAAGAGACACAGGAGTTTATTAACAACTACATCACCATCGACCTCTTCACCACCCTGCTCGGACAGGTGTTCATACTGCTCGCCCTGCATATCATCTGGGGAAGCATCATGACAGGCATAGACGAGAAGAAAAAGGGAAAGCACAACATGGGGCTCTCCATTATGGACGAAAGACTGGAAACTATAGGCAAGGCAGTGAACCCGATTTTCGGACTCGGAGTGCTTGGCGTGCTCGTCATCGCCCTCTGGAACACCGCCGATAACAAAAAACTCATGGCCAGCACTCTGGCAGAAAAAAATTGGACGTATGTCGCCACTCTGTCGGAGAAGGCGAAAGCCAACCTCTACCTGCCGATTTACAGGGTGCTGTTCAGCTTCTATTCCACCGACTACGCCTACAAGGAATATAAATCCAAACAAAAACAAGCCAGGAAACAGCTTGCACAAACCGAGCTTAAAGAGGTTACCGTGGACAGCTGCACATTCAAAAGCCGGAATATTATACTGATCATCGGAGGAAGCTACAACAAGCACCACTCGCAGCTCTTCGGATACAACAAAACCACGACCCCGAAACAGGCGAAATTCTATGACACCGGCTACGTAGTTACCCTGACCGACGCACTGGCATCGACCGACGAGACGGGAGAAGCCATCAAATCGCTCTTCACCGTGAAAACCAACCAGCAAGAGCAACAAGACGCATTCGCCGTATTCCCGCAATACTTCAAAAAAGCAGGATACCATATCACATACCTCTCCAACCGACAAGGGGATGAGGAGGGCTGCGACTTCCTGAGCAACAACAGTCTCTTCGACACACGCAACAGCAGTACACACCCGCTCGACGAAGGGCTGTTGGCTGATTACGACACGCTGAAAAGCCAGAATACAGACAAGCAGCTCACCATCATTCATCTTATGGGACAGCAAAAGGAATACAGCAAAAGATACCCCTCCAACAGGCAGTTCTATCATCAGAAAGACTATCAGCATCTGAATATCAGCGACGCACAGCGCACCGCCATGGCACATTACGACAACGCCACTCGATACAACGACTCCGTGGTGGCATGCGTGATGTCGAGAGTGTATTACGACGACGCCATCGTGATTTATGTGCCTGACCACGGTGAACTGGTGGCTGCCGACAGCACTGCTGCAAATGGCGACATCACCGCACAAAAGGCAAAAGAACTGTATGAGGTGCCGGCATGGGTTTGGTGCTCGGAGAAATATGCCAAAGAACACCCCGACATCTTCAAACAACTCTGGATGAAACGCAAAACTCCACTCATGACCGATGCCTTAGCACACACCTTATTATATTTAGCAGGCATACAAACACCTGACTATAAACCGGAACTTGACTTCCTCAACGGACAATATAACGAGAAAAGGCCGAGACTGCTTGAAGGAAAACAAGACTACGACAAACTTATAGCGCAACCGTAGGGTTTAATCCGGAAGCTTAAGCTTATCGAATTGACAATTAATAATTGACAATTGATAATTGACAATGGGCTGGGCCGGGTTAGACCTGATGACCATTCGTTAAAATTACTCCGATTTTAAGAGGTTAACAAAATATTAATTGTATATTTGCAACTAAAATTTGATTTTTTCGTTAAGGTAGTGAAAATTGTGAAAATTACGGCTCGAAATATTTGGGCAGTTCAAAAATCGGTTGTACTTTTGCAACATCAAAACAGAACAGAGTAATTTTTTCATACATTTATTTTAGTTTTAGGTTAGTAGTTAATATTTTTGTTATTCTATGCAAGCGTAAGCAAGCATATTCTCTCACAAAACTATTTAATAAGCGCCTCGCTGTGAAGCGGGGCGCTTATTATATATGCAGGTTTCTGCTTCGGGCCTGTGCTCGCAAGCGAGCAAATGAATAATGGATAATGAACAATGAAAAATTACGGCTTCGCCGTCATCGCCGAACGGCGATATAATTCTCAATTCTCAATTATCAATTGTCAATTTGAAAATCCTACCGGATTTTCAATATCCCGGGTTTTGTTCCCAGCCACTGTTCATATTCATTTGGTCATCTGGAATTGGGAAGATGATGGTGTGGTCATCGCCATCGTCTTCGTGGAAAGAGTATTTGGTGGTGAAATGCCCGTATCTGATGGCATCCTGTCTTCTCCACCCTTCCCACATCAGTTCTATCCGTCTCTCTTTCTCAATCTCGTCGATACCTATTTCTGTGGTATATTCCTTTGCTCCGGCTCTACGGCGTATTTGGTTCACCTCGTCGAGTCCACTTTCGCCTTGTCTCACCTTCGCCTCTGCAAGCATCAGCAGTACGTCGGCATATCTGAACAGCACGATATCGTTATCTGGCTGTTTGCCTTTGACATTAGCGTTTTTGTCGTGTTCGTATTTTTTCATTCTCGCACCTGCCGTCTTCTCATACTTACTGCCGGTAAGGTCGAAATCTGTTATTTCCAAGGGTCTGTAAACCAATGGTGTAACCCCGTCGTCCTCCATTATCATCACTCCATCCTCATACACGGTGTCGGCATAGAAATTATCATTGAAGCGGGGGTCAACGTTGTCGGTGCCATATCCGAAGGCTTCGAGCGTCTCAAGTGTGGCGCACTGTCCGTTTTCCGTCTTCTCTCCGAAGAAAGCGCCGTGGCTGTAATGCTTTGTGCGTACAGGATACACAAACAAGTTGGCGTATAGCAGGTGGTCCATAGGAATGGTGAATATCAATTCCGGGCTCAGGTGGTTGTCCACCTTGAAGTTGTCGGCGTATGTGTCAGCAAGTTCGTAATCTCCGCTGGCCACAATCCTTTCGCAGTAATCCTGGCATTCCGCCCATTGTGGAGTGCCGGTATATACCTCGGCGTTGAGCGTGAGTTTGGCAAGCACGAAGAGGGCCACATCGCGTGTCATCCTTCCGTAATATTCCTTTTTTGGCATCGTGCTTGTCTCGTCAGCCAAGAGCGGGAGGGCTTCCAACAGTTCTTTGCGGGTGAAATCATACACCTCTTTCCTTGTTGACTGTCGGAGGTCTGTGGCAACATCATCACTTGAGAGCAAGATGGGCACTCTTCCATACAGATCGAAGATATACCAATAATACATGGCTCTCAATGCCCTTAGTTCTGCTGTGTATTCACTCAGCTTTGCTGTGTCGGCAGGTTCACAATTCTTTCGGTATGTTGCGATATGTTCCAACGACTTGTTTATTTTTCCCACCACCATAAAAAGATACACCCAAGTGTCTTCCACTAAGTCATTGCCTCCTCCCCACTGGTGTTCGAAGCATTCTTTCCATAGTCCTCCGTCATACCAGTCGCCACCTCTTATAGGCATCATCTGCTCATCGGTGGTTAATGAATTAATGTCGTACACTCCTCTTCCTGTTCCTTGCAGTCCCAGCGACTCTTCACTGCCTCCGATGTAATTATAAATGCTCAGTACAGCATTGTTTTTCAATTGCGCCATCGTGGTGTAACCTTCCTCTTCGTAGAGTGCGCCTTTTGCATTCTCATCCAAGAAGTTCTGGCACGCAGTGAGAGCGGTTGCGATACCTATTATAATTATTATAAATGCTATTTTTTTCATCTCTGCTTATTTAAAAACTTATAGACATATTGAACGTGTATGTGCGGAATGGGGGATATATGTTTTTGTCATCCAGTCCGAGTGTAGAGTCAATCTCTGAAGAGTTAATCATCGGTGTTAGCCCCGAGTAAGAGGTGATTGTGGCCACATTGTTAATGGTTGCCGAGAGTCTCAGTGATTCAATGATTTTGTTTTTCTTCAATGGCACATTCCATCCCACAGTGATGTAGGCGATATTCAGGTAGTTGCCGTTTTCAAGCCAGTAGTCGCTGACAGCAAGGTCGTAGATTTGCTTTTCGCGCGCCTCTTTCAACACATTATAGAAGGGCAGTGAGCCCATGTTCATATATGACAAGCTGGTGCCATTATATATTTTATGTCCGAAGGCTCCGTTTGCCTGCACGGAGATGTCGCAATTCTTGTATCTGAATGAGATATTGGTTCCTAAGAGCATTTTCGGTGTCGCTTGTCCCACTATGGACTCCTCGTCAGAAACGTTATAATAATATCTTCCATTATCGTCGGCTGTCAGTCCGTCGGCATGCTTGAGAATAAAGATGCCGATAGGTTGTCCTACCATTTGATACACCACATCGTTGTCTCCTCCATACTGTCCGGCGCCTTGTAGGGTGCTGATTTCTGTTGCTGTTTCTGAAGCGTCATCACTAATGTATTGGTCAAGGGAAAGCAGTTTGTTGTTTTGGAACGACATATTGGCATTGATGGTGAGTTCGGCGTCTTTAGTTTTCAATGGTGTGCCTCCCAATGAAATCTCTATTCCTTGTTTTCCCATCTTTCCCAAGTTACCCACCAACTCCGGGTAGGTATATGGTGGCACGCTCACATCATACGGGTAAAGCATGTCGGAGGTGGTGGAGTGGTAGAAATTGATACCTGCCTGTAGTCTTCCTTCGAGCATCTCTGCCTCCACTCCGGCGTTTACAGTGCGTGTGGTCTCCCATTTGAGCCCTGGGTTGTTATTGGCGAGTTGGTCGAAGGTCACCACCGTTCCGCTTCCTGCCGGCACGACACCGTTGGGATAGATGAGCGACAGTGTGGTATAAGCGTCGATGCTGCTCTGGTTGCCCGAAAGACCATATCCGGCATTTAATTCGAGTTTGTCAATCCATTTGATGTCTTTGATGAACTTTTCATTGTGCATTTGCCAGGTGGCGCTTACGGAGGGGAAGAATGCCCACCGGTTGTCACGTCCGAATTTCGAGCTGGCGTCTGTTCTTGCAATGACCTCTATCGAATATCTGTCGTCGTAGGTGTATGCCGCCTTTCCCAAGAACGATACCATCGACGCGCTGGTGTAGTAGCTGTTTGTTCCATCCCAGGGTCTTTGTGCTCCTGCGCTGATGTCATCGTATCCTAATTCGTTGGTGGTGAAGTCTGTTACAGTGGTCTTAAATCCTCTGTAGCTTTCTTTTTGCAGCTCTCCCAAGGCCATGAGTTCCAATGCGTGTTTTTCTGAGAACGTATTGGAATATTCCACGGAAAGGTTTCCCGTATAAGTTTTTTTCTTGTCTGTGCTTCTTATCGCCCGGCCTTTGCTTAAAACTGTTGTAGGGTAGAATTGCATCAGCTCGTCGTTGTCGGAAGTATATGAGCCGAAGAGACTTGCTTTGAGACTGGGTAATATGTTGAATTTCAGCTTCGCATGTGCTGCGATGTGCTGGTTTTCGGTGTGGTTGTCGACATCTGTCACTGCCATCGGGTTTCCTATTTGCGACGCCGAAGGGTATTTGGCATATACACCGTTGATTTTTTCCGTGGACAGTGTGGGGTTGAACGCTGCCGCGCTGTAGAAGAGGTATTGTTCATCAGCAATAGACTTTTCCTTTTGCGTGGAGCCAATCATTCCTATTTCTATTTTCAGGAAGTCATCAAACATGCTCTGTGTCGCGTTCATATTCGCCATAAAGGAACTCATCCCCATGTTTTTTATCACTGTCTCGTCTTTAGTGTATGACAGCGACACCCTGTAGTTTCCATCTTTCCTGCCTCCAGAGAGCGACACATTGTGTTGCGTGAAAAGACCTTTGCGTGTTATAGCTTTCTGAAAATCTGAGGATGCCCCGCCATCGAGGTAATAAGAGCCTGTTTTCTGGCATTCTGCCCTGTATTCGTCGGCGGAGAGCATGTCGAGGGTTTTATATGCTGATGAGAAACCGAGGATGGCATTATAGTCCACTTTCGTTTTCCCTGCCTTTCCCCCTCTTGTGGTTATTTCGATTACTCCCGCTGCTCCGCGGCTGCCGAATTGTGCCGTCTCAGCATCTTTATAAATTTTAAACGACTCTATGTCAGTGGGATACACCGACTCGAGCAATGAGAGGTCGCCCATTACTCCGTCAACGATAATCAGCGGGTCGTTGCCTCCGGTGAGCGAGGTGGTTCCTCTGAGCCTCACAGAGCTGAGTGCGTTGGAGCCGTTGCGCTCCACGGTCATACCTGGCACACGTCCTTTTATCATATCGATACTCGATGCTGACTGCTCGGGGTTGTTGGTTTTTCCGCTTCCCACCACGAACTCACCGGGACGGGAACTGTGAAAAACCGAGTCGTTATTGTTCTGTCTTCTCGCTTTCCAAGCGTCGTAAATGTCGCTTAGGGCCTCTGGCGGCTGTCCGCCGTTGCCTTTGTCTGTTTGTGCCTCTGCTCCAACTGCAATGAGAGCGAGGGCGGTAGTTAATAATAGAATTCGCATGACTAATGAATAATGAATAATGAATAATGAATAATGAATAATGGATAATGGATAATGAATAATGGATAATGGATAATGGAAGGCGGCTTCGCCGCTATCGCCGGAACGGCGATATAATTGCCAATTGTCAATTATCAATTGTCAATTTTAACTTCCCCCTGTTGATATATATTCCTTTGCCAGTGGGTTTGCCATTGAGTTTTATTCCTCTCAGGTCATACCAATCGTCG
>Ga0065711_1036017_pt1 | contig 21542 bp, 10 predicted proteins | sample Hoacrofraction12_FD_59098 | JGI IMG/M metagenome (GOLD analysis project Ga0065711, IMG submission 59098) | Hoatzin crop microbial communities from Cojedes, Venezuela - Epithelial fraction 12 v2 (version 2) | ecosystem: Host-associated > Birds > Digestive system > Esophagus > Crop | place... | reverse complement strand
CAGGCTGCACAGGACCCTGTCCAGGCAGGTCTTGAATATCTCCAGAGAAGGAGACTCCACAACCTCCCTGGGCAGCCTGCTCCAGTGCTCCATCACCCTCAGAGGGAAGAAGTTCTTCCTCATGTTCAGACGGAACTTCCTCTGCTGCAGTTTGTGCCCATTGCCCCTTTACCTGTCACTGGGCACCACTGAAAAGAGTCTGGCCCCATCCTCCTCACACCCACCCTTCAGATATTTATAAACATTTATTGGGTCCCCTCGCAGCCTTCTCTTCTTCAGGCTAAACAAGCCCAGCTCCCTCAGCCTCTCCTCGTAGGAGAAATACTCCAGTCCCCTCCTCATCCTCGTAGCCCTCCTCCGGACTCTCTCCAGTAGCTCCTCATCTTTCTTGCAGTGGGGAGCCCAGAACTGGACAGAGTACTCTAGATGGGGCCTCTTTCTTGGCTGTTTCCTTTTCTTCTCTGACACTCTTTCAAGCCAAGTCCCAACTTTGCCTGGATGTTCAGAAAACTTGAATTAGCTGTGAGTGTAGGAATACACTCAGGTTCCTCACTCTAAACTTAGACTCTGTGTTTTCAGAAGAGGTGACCTACAAACCTCATTGATGTTAACAATTGGAGCTATGCAGTAAATAAACTTGCTAAACAAGTCCTCTTTCCAGATGAGGGTTTTTGTGCCTTACAGAAGTTGCATGAATGTACCAGAAAAGAAGAACGGTCATTGGAGTCATCTGTCTTTACTGAAAGGGGAAACTCAATATTTTGTGCTATAGCTCTCTAGAGCAAGGCATAATATTAAAAAAAGCAGCAGCCTTTCCTCCTTCTTTGAACATGTTGCTTCCTGTAGAGGCTTGGACCTTGCCATAGGTTGCATGCAAAACAGAGGACACTCACACTGTGCAAATAATATTGATCTAATTGCAGTAACAGTGCCACTACTGACTCCACAAACATTAGTTTCGTAGCCTTCAGTTGACATACATGTACAGATACTGCTGTCAGGGCTGCAGACATGGAAAATGTTCTTTCTGAAGAGCCAGCTTGTGTTTGCAAGGGGAAAGGAACTGAGAAAAACCAAGTCTTTGGTGTTGTAATGAAAGGAGACCGCAGCATACAGGTCTGCATTGAGGAAGAAGTTTAGTTAAAATATTCAGTATAAGTCTCCTCCCTAAAGGAATAGCACTTAATACACATTGAAATATAATTGTGTAATTGGGACTCAAGTGTTTGGGTTATGTAAAAGGTGCTGTAGGCGTATCAGCTTAGACAGAGGTAATTAGATCTTGTATATTAACATTTTTCCCTTAACAGGATAATCAGCAATATTTTTAGTAGTGGAGATACTTAATCCTAGGAACTTTGGAGAAAAAAAGTGTAGTTTGGACCTCTTCACTTAGCTTTGTGTTTGCTTTGTTCTTACCTCTGTCACTGACTGTAGTCTAAGAATATTTCTGAGTAGATTGCCTGCTCATTGCAACCCCAGCGGGGTGCCCACACAACGGCAACACTGCTACTGCTTTTGGTGAAATCAGCACAAAACTGAATTGTCTGCAAGCATCAGTCATGGTACTGGAAATAGGACTGGGTAGTGGCATTGAATAATACAATACTTGGCCTGTATATAGAGTAACAGGTCATATACTGAAGCCACAACAGAATTCTGTGGCAGGGCAAGGAACAGAAGAAATCAGAGCTTTAATCTCTCCTGGAGGCAAGGGTTAACATTTTATACAGAAGAAGAGTAAACAGCCACACATCACTGCTTAGCTCAGTCAATTTGAAAGATACAATAAAAACAAATATTATTTTACTCACAGTAAGTCAAACAACAATCAATGGCTTTACAGCTTTTGAGTATCAAATTGAAGCCCTTGAAAAATCAAGTGGATGTTCGAGGGGAGAGGTTAGTACTCCATCGTAGGAGGAAGATAGAAGGATGTCACTGATTTCTTGGATTTTCAAATACATTGCAAATACATTTCTAGAGAAGAGGACCCAATTATTTTGAAACCGGTATGCTGCATCTCTAGAAAGTGCAACAGCAAAGCACATATTCAAGCTGTTGGCAATTTTTTTTTTCTTTTTTTAAGATAAAAGAAGAGAGGTACTGTTTCTCAAGCCAGGAAAACAAAACAAAGCCAAAGGAAACACCCACATACAACGGCTACACCAGGTATTTTCTAATTTTATTTCTGTTATCCATGGTTGTCTTTTCAAATACAAGAAAAACATCCCATGGAGAAGAAATTCCAAGAGGAAAACCTAGACCTTAAGCTCGTCATTGAGAAGTTTGTACCAAATGTTGGAATCCAATAAAAATCTCAACTGAAATAAAGGGAAGCTTAATCCAAACTAGAAATATTTCCGCAGTTTCATACTTCTCCCTCCATAGAATGCCCACTGAAGATGGCCCTGTCTCTGCTCTACTCATACGAGGCTTTCCAAAGAATTTTCTGAGAAGAACAGTACAGATATCTTATTTCTAGGTAAGTCAAACCCTCTCTTGGTAAGTGAAGAGAAAAAAACTACTTTTTGGCTTTGTTCCTAAAGTCTCAAAAGTTCAGAACTTGTGGATTGAAAGAGCTGGGTAGCCTAAACAGAGCTCTCTCTTCAATGCTCACCTGCACTGACAATGAGAGGCTGGAAGATGCAAGGAACGGTCACCAAGACCCAAAAGACAAGATTTTCTGCCTTCCCTTAGTTCAACCCATACTACATATTCAACAAAGAGATGGATAGCCCTTTTCCAGAGGCATTCCCAGCACACATATCAAGCAGCTCAGCCCAGTTTTGCCCTAAGACTATAAGTTCTCAATACACAAGAATTTTTTAGAAGGCAGAGATTCAGATCGAAAAAGTACAACAACAATTACAGAGCTCCTTAAAAACTTCAGAGTCTTTTTCACTTGTCAGTTTTTCAAGGTACATTTATTCTAAAATGTGTTTTCTGTTGTGGGATTGCACCTGAAACTGGTCTTTGCAGACAACAGCCAAGCACAATGGTGCATGTGGGAGAAGGGAACAGCAGCAAGTAACATGTCTCTAAGCAGTCTACACGCTTCTTCAGGGTCAAGTGGGAGCTCAGCGGCAAGCTTCTAAATGGTTGTTTATATCAACTCCGCAGGCAAGGCCAACAGGTTATCAAAGAAGAGATGAAAACAGCTGTAATTGGTGGCAAACACAGCCAGAAGGCCACCACCACCTGAAGACTGGTTGTTTCCAACCACAAAGTTGCCAAGTCCTCAGGTGTCTCTGGGGGTCTCTGCTCATATTTATGGCGTTTAACGTGTAGTGATAACACACTGAAAAAAATAAAAATACTTTGCATTTCTTTTGAGATCTCACTTGCTATCCTGTACATATGATAGGTGCCTGCAAGGTCTTTCTTCTTTGGGAATGGCACTGTAACTTTAATCATTATATAGGCATGTGTTGGATGTAGAACTGTTTTGCTTGCACACTGTAGGCTCAAGAACATTATTATAAAGGGGAGAAATTAATTTCATTTTCAAAACTTCACACACAGAAAATGTAATTTGCAGAGTAACAAGTCCAAAAACTATTCAGCTCTTTCTGGGTTTTAGCACTTTCTCTTTTGAACAGGTACAGCTTCATTATTTTCTTGTTCTTTGCGGTACACACTAGCCTTTTAGATGAAAAGAAACCATTCCATATTAGTCACATTAGGAAAATGAATTTTGCCTTGCAGTTGGTGAATGGAGATTACCAGAGCTTTTATTCACATGCAGAAAATAACAATATAACAGCTAAGGAACATCAAAGAAATTCTGTGTTTACTGTAATTTATCAGTTTCGCATGCCTTGACTTGTACTCAAAAAAGCCATCTAATGCAGGACTAACGTTAGTTCTCTGGCAGATTTTGTGCCAAAACCTGTTGGCCCCAGGTCCAACTAAAATCCAAGAGATTCCAATGGACCACACGTAGTGTCGTACTTTATACTCACGTGATGCTTTGTGGAGCTTTTGTTAAGCTAATCTATGTATGATACGAAAAGCAAGAGAATCCAGTCTTCTAGGGCTTTGCACCCTTTAAAAGGGCAGCAATATTTTCAGACCAAATAACCAAATTTATTTTGGCATGAACTCTAACCAAGGTCTGAGAAAATTTTGCACATAAACATTTCTAATAAAAAGCTCTAATCCTAATTTCTGAAGCTAAACTACACTAAAGGATAGCCGTCTTCTCAAGTGCCATGCCTTGGTCTTTACATCAGTCATTTATGTGGTTTAGCCAAATCTGGAATTACTAATACAGAGATATTTCATTACAATATGCTTTATCAGTCTTATTTTGGTCTCTGCATCAATTTCTCACCATCTACCTAGGGGAATAAATTCTGTAGGAAATTCAAAGCAGAATCTGCTCCCTTTCCCATTCTTGGTTTATTTTAATTTTAGTTGCTCTTAATTCAAGGAGTTAAAGCCTTCTCAAGAAATAAATACTTTAAATACATTGGCAGGATTTAACTTATTAGAGTTTTTGACAACTAATCATGTTATTATTTACTGTACCATTCAAAGCCCTGTTTGACTTCTCACTCTTGCATAAGAAATTTCAGGGACGTGTCAACATGCATTTTCTATATAAGGCAAACAGACCTCTGTATCACAAACATTTTTGACACTTTCAAACGCAGCTTTACAGCCTTAAACAGACATTCCACTTCTCCCACCCACCATCTCACCCAAGGCCTACAGTCACTAAATTTTCAGAATTTATGAGTGGGAATATCGCTAAGGCACCAGGTAAGTGCAGAGTTTAGTGCCCTGTTTGTGTATATGTACATGTATGTGAGAAGGTATGGACACGTTTCCCTACACCTGTCTGCCATTTAGTCTAGAAATGTTCTGTTAACTTCATTTGCCTTCTCAACCACATCCAGTGACCTGGGGTCTAACGGTGAATTTTAAGCAGGAGCCAGCAACAGCAAAGAAAGCACATACACATATTTGAGAAGTAAAGCAAGGCAAAGTAGGAGATAAGGCACAGGGCTGAATAAATGAAGCACTGGAGGAAGAGACGTACCACGTGGTCAGATCCTTAGAAGGTGCTTAATTGCCATCAAAAGCCAAGGGGGCTGGTACGCAAGTACTTTTGAGGATCTTGACCTTAGAGCCTCACAAACTCTACCGGAACTTTTTTTCCTAACAGAGAAACTGAAGCACAAAAGGTGAAATCCTACCCTTGTAACAGCAGCCCCCACCATCCCAGCCCCTGGCAACACTCCCGATTTTATTGAAAGTGGCCAGATCGACTCTTCACATCTTCTATTAGATCAAGGGAAGAACAAGGAGTAACACCGTAGAAGATTTAACCTCCTTTGTCTTGTGTTAAATGCTGGATTATGCTTCCCAGATTTCCTTCTGATTTAGCTGAAGGCATATTTTGCCTGGCACTGCTTAAAAACCAAATTGTTTCTCCTGCAAAGTGAGGTGCATGACTCCATGCTATATCACCTCTCATTTCTCCTGCTTTCAGTGAAATTTGGATGAGGTGATTTATAGAGGTGCTTTCCAATCAACATTTCTCTGATTCTGTGATTACTTTGCACACATTCTTCTAATGTGAGCTGACCCTTTCCTATCTAGGCTCCTTTGTTTTGTGAATAAACTGAAGACAGCAGAACAAAAATCATCAGACTACAGAACAACTAATTCTCATTTAATAACAGAAACTTTATTAACTCATGGAGCCCTACGCTATCTCTCCTGGTGAACACAAACAGTCAAGAAATAGCTGGTGTTTGCACACTGAATGTGAATTAGTTTGAGCGCAGCTCTGTTTCTCTTGCTCAGCACACTGAACATTTTTATTCCAGTTACACAGGAGAGTAGTAGTTGCTAATGTTCTGTGAAAAGGTGCCGCAATCCAGCACCAGTAAGAGATTTATACATCGGATCCATACAGATTAGGCAATTGTAGGCAGCAAATTAAGCCTCCGTTTTAGGAAGCCAGCTCCAGCACAAGATGCAATAGCCTGAGGTTCAACTCCCAGCTCTGTGAGGGGACGATGCTCCTCTGTCCCTACAGCTGTTCCTGACTTGAGGAAGCAAGCGTGAAGCTCAGCAGCCCTAAAACAATAACACTTTTAACACAAAAGCTGCTTCTTCATAACCAGATCTTGCAATCCTCTGAAGGTTTGTCTCACAAAGTCTCACTTCCCTCTGTTTCTGTTAGCTTTCAACTTCTTTCCAGGCTATGAACTTCAAGACACTGGAAAGACATGTCCTTAATGCTGGGAAGTTAAAGCTGCATGCCTGAAACTCACGTGGGGGTTGATGCATATAGTAAAGAGTGCAAAACACCAGGGCTTTATGGGAAGAGGTGCAACAGGCTCGTCTGTAATACGCAGATACACACAAAATTAGATCCACCAGCACATTTTCTAGGTCATCACCTTCTCCCTCCTCTGTACTCCGCCTCCTCCCCTGAGTTTTCTTAATTGTTCTGGCAAAGAAGACACGTTTCAAAATGTACCACCAAACTTTGTCTTATGAAAACATATTGTCCTTGTTATTTTGTATCCCAGACTACTGTGGTATGGAATATCAGCCCTTAGTTAAATTTGCTAGTGCAAAAATGTACTAAGCTTTCTTATGCTGTCAAGTTTTTAGTTCCTACCCAGCTAATTTAGTATCTTACTTAAGCCAAGGAGCAGAAATCCAAGTGCAAGCACTAACACAATGTAATGAGTGGGAAAAGTATAAATTTTGTTTATCTTAAAGTATGAATTTTATTTATTTTATCGGTACAGTGCAAAACCCTGTCACTAACAGTACTGAAAAACCTTCAGTCACAGCTCTGCAGATTTAATCCATGTCCTGGATTCAATGGGACTCTATAGCGTTTTACTTAATTTATGATAGACTGCAGAATCTGGGATTTAACGTGTAGTTTGAGAGCACCATATAGCCCTCAGAACCGGGCTGAATGTCCCTCCTAGTGATCAGCCTAACCAGAATTCCTGAACACTCACAGAATTTCTGTGATGCACTTACTGATTTGCCTCCTTGCAACAGGTTTATGTTCCTCTGTTTGTCTGCTTCCTGCCTCTTGCATCATCCTATGACTACTTTTAAACCATCTTTGCAAAATAAAAACTCAAATAACCAGAGCTCTGGGAAGTGCTTCTCCCCTACAACAACCGTATATAATAAATTAGTTGATAGTAGCACTTCTTGGGCGGGAGGAGATAAGAGCCTGTCAGCATTTTCTTTTCAAACTCCCTTTTCCAGGGAGTTGGAATTCAACCATAACAATTCACTGTGGGCAAAAATGGGGATGTGAAAGCTCAGTCCTGGAGGAAGTAATTTGTAAAAAGATAAATAATAGTATTTCAAGGCACACCTGAAATAAATACTGTGGGGGAAGGGATGGACAGCAATAAGGGAGGAAGAAATGCTTTGATTTTCACTAATACTATTCCATTTTTACTTATATCCTCCCCTATTTTAGTCTCACCATGGCTTTATATTGGTCCTTAACACCAAAGATGCATTGTACTTAACACTGTTCATTTCATTTCAGTACTGCATACATGCAATAATTACTAATTCTTAGTAGTCCTCTGAGGCAGGTACTACCAACTTGATTTTCTAGGAAGAGACGCAAGGCACAATTTGCCCCAGGTGAGAACAGAAACTCTCTGTGAGAGCCAGGAATAGAAATAAAGAATTCCTGCTCCCTGTCCTAAATCGAGGCCATGGACCCCTCTCTGGCAGCAACTGTTTTCTAAGTGTTTTATGGAGGTGATTATCCTGTTATGGGACTATGTTAATATAAACTGGGATATCCCTGGGATATGTAAGAGTTTTAAGAAAGCTCACTGCCAGCTGACAATACCTCTCAGAAATGGTGTAAGTGCCGGAACTAACGTGCTTTAACAACATACTTCAACAGGTGGTTGTTATAAGCTATACACCAGTCTTACAAGGTGGTAGACAAGCATGTATTACCAATTTAAATGCCTTTGTAGGTATGTAACCTTTTAATCCACTGAATTTAAAGTTCTATCTTACCTGCAGTATTCGTAGTTAATGAAGCGTAAGTGGATATACCTAAGCTGGTGGGAAGTATTCAAGGGTGGAGCACCACTATGTGCTGGACACTGGGTGTCTTGCCTTTTGTTGAGTCCAAGGCAAGTTTCTTATAGATTTGGGCTTGGAGCTCTAACACAGTATACCTGGGCATAGTCTATGTGGACTGTCACAGGTGTGCTGGTAGTAGGTCCAGAAGAACCAAGCCTGACAGAGCTATCATGGTCTCTGCCCAGTTTGCCAGATTTTTCAAGCTCCTCATTGTGGAATCATGACCAAGACCCTTATACTACATCTACTATGCTAAATACATCCATTTCTTAGCATGATCCTTGGTTCCAAGAAAAAGTGATTAAGAGAGGCTCATGTCTGTGTTGCTACTAAACTGACATTTTTATCAAAAGACACTGAGGAGATGTGTGGCAGGCTTTCAAATACTGTGTAAAACCCAGGGACAGGGGTGGGACATTTTTTAAGATATAGCCCAGAGGACTGGCTGTAGGCTGCAAGTAATCTTCCCCGATGCAGTCTCACCTGTGCTTCCTCTTGGAAAGAGTCCTTGGAGTGAACAATCCTTCAAGCCATGCCTATGACCTCTCTTGAAAGAGCTTGGGAGCACCCCAAAATACAGCAAAGCACCAAAACTAACAATTTCGCAATATGGAATATCAGGAGTCGAGTACTTGAGCATGCTCATTAGCTCTCTTCTACTTAGTAATATAGTTACTGAGTTCATTGAGAATCATAGAACTATAGAATCATCATAGAACGCTTTAGGCTGGAAGGGACATTTAGAGGTCATCTAGCCCAATGCCCCTGAAGTGAGCAGGGACATCTTTAACAAGATCAGATTGCTGATATCCTAAACATTTTGTAGCTAGCCCAAGGTCTGTAGTTACATGTCTGTTTCCACGGGGGATGAGCCCACATCTTGTAAAGAAAGTGACCTTGTATGTGTCTACATCTTCTTCTGCAGGCAGCTACGTGTTGACATAGGCCCTGTACCACACTTGCCATTGCTACAGAGCCCCCAGGTGATTCATTGTGTGTAATTCAGTGCTGATACCAGCTTACATCTTTCTGAAAATTCATATGTGGCATATTCCATCTTAATTACACTGAACAGCTGTGAGCATCTCCTAAAGGAAATCACCCCAAAACAATGTGTCAGGATTCTCAGAATCAAGGTTTCTAAAATGTCAGTTTGAGGGAAAATTGAAAAAAAAGAAAAAAAATCAATTTCACTGAGAGTCTGACATTGTCCCAAAAAGCCTACTTTCTGCCTGCGTACAACTTGGTGGGGAACCTTTGAACAGCTAACGGGTGCAATTCCTCATGGAAGATGGGTGAAGAGAGTCATTTTTACCTTACAGATTCATAATGATACTCTCAATACATGCAATAGTCAAGTGACTCAAAAGAATAGACCAAACTGCCATACTGCTTCACCAGATCATTCTGTGCCATCTCTCCTGGGACTATAGTTCATTAACTTCTACAGAGGGTCACAGGAATCCCTATCAGTAATTTTGCTTCCCATTCAGGTTTCCATTGCATTCAGCACAACACCCATCTAGGCCTCCTTGAAAAATCCTTCCCCTAATGATTATTAATATTATACCAAATGCTTAAAGCTGAAAGAAATATAATCAGAAATGTGAAAGTAATAAATACCTATATTTTAATAATGAGAATATTTCTGACAGCTACACTGGAAATATAAAAGCTACTTTTCAAAGATCAGGAGAACAGTTTAGTGACAGTTTTCAGTTTTATTGCTATTATCACTTAAATATATTTATATAACAATTCTTTATCACCTTTCTCTTCTATGACATCTTTTACAGTTAAGATGAATGTCTATATATAGCCTTCTCTTAGTCAATAATTAGTTTGCAAAATCAAGCAGCTCATGTAACTGTTCAAGTCATTCCAGTAGTTGTATATTTCTATTTGAAAATACCTCATTTTAGGTGATTAATGAGTATAATTAAAAGCAAAAATATATTTAAAAAATTGACTGTCTGAGCAAACTCTGAACTTCTTCAAAATATTCAGTAACTCTTAGCTATGCATCTCCTGCCCTTCCTTTTGCGTAGGTACACTTTATTGTCATATTTCTAACCCCGTGCTTGTGAACCACGACTATCAACTTTGCTTTATTAATAGCTTAAAAAATAAATCCATTTCCCACCATGGCTGGATGCTCTAAGGTACAATACAGAGCGTATTCATAGTGTCCTTTAGATTTGGTTGAATTTTAAGTAATCTAGAATGATGAAAATCAGACTCCATTACAGTGCTACCAGTAAATATTCTTGTTGTGATGACAGAAGCATGCACAGCAAGAACCCTGGGACATTCAGTCCAGTGTCCAGCCCCTGACAGCAGTTAGAAGCAGATATTCTGGCAAAATGTGGAAAAAAGGCCAGTGATTCAAATGACATAGGGATGGAAGATCCCACCTACAACAGAAGTTTCTTTCAAAGTATACACTTGTCAAAAACCAAAACTTTATTTAAAAAGCCACTTTTAGTGTTATTTTCTTAATTTAAACTATCTAAATATTTGTTATGGCATGGTTTCTGAGGGAATCTCCTACCAGCTACTCATCTCCTTCACAGTATACAGAGAGCTCGTGGGCAGGACAGTGGCAAAAAATGAGATGTGGTATTCTCGCACAAGCAGAAATATTTTTAACATCTGATCTTAATGCTTTTAGAAAAATGCCTGGGCATTGCCCGCCCAGACGTTGGCCAGTGCCAGTGAGTGACAGCTAGCGAGTGAGCTCACTCAATATAAGACTGAAATGGTAACGCTTGTTTGCATTCCCTAACCAGTGACTAAACTCCTATGTGATTGAGGGGATGGGCCCATCATTGCAGAGGATTCATAACCTAACGATTTTTTTTTCCATTTGCAATCTAGCCAGACCTCTCCAGTGCTGCTTTCTTTTCCACTTGCCTCCTCGGGACCCTTGTCCAGGCCGCTGCCTTCTCATCCTACCCCCGAGTTGCTGTCTCTGCGTTGTTCTTCCCCATGACGCCCCACTTGGGTCTTATAGCTGCTGCCTCCTACCTCTCCATAGGCACCCTTGTGCCTCCTGTAATATTGATTTCTGCAGCATCCACACCAAGTTCAAGATAACAAATTCAGGATCACTTATGAATCATATAATAGTTTGGGTTGGAAGGCACCTTTAAAGATCATCTAGTTTAACCTCCCTGCAATGAACAGGGACATCTTCAACTCAGTCAGGTTGCTCAGAGCCTCGTTCAACCTGACCTTGAATGTTTCCAGGGATGGGGCATCAACCTCCTCTCTCAGCAGTCTGCGCCAGGGTTTCACCACCCTCATTGTAAAAATTTTATTCCATGTATCTAGTCTGAATCCACTGTCTTTTAGTTTAAAACCGTTAACCCTTGTCCCATCACAACAGGCCCTGCTAAAAAGTTTGTCCCTGTCTTCCTTATGAGCACCCTTTAAGTACTGGAAGGCTGCAATAAGGTCTCCCAGGAGCCTTCTACTCTCCAGGCTGAACAACCTCAAGTCACAGTCTACTCACCTGTGATACCAAAGAACTTCCCCACCACAATGCTCCTCAACACTTGGGAACAAGCAGTTCTGAAGAGTAGGATCCACTTTATAAACTTTTCTATACTCGGAGGAGTTCCTGGCAGGGACCCACAGCCTTGTAACTTGCTTCTTTGGCCTCAGAAAACTTATGTCAGGTGGCCTTTGAATACAATATATAGTTCATCTTTTCCCACACACACATCGATGATGGGTGGCAACTGCTGGAGAGGGCCTGTACTTGTTCTTAAGCCAAGAGTGTTAAAATGTAGGGTGTTAGGCAATGTCGAACAGAAAAAAAAAAAGATACAGCATGCTGAAATTGCTTGGGCTTACACCCCACGTCTAGCTTTCATAGATGCTATGCCAGAGAAGGAACCTCTCCCTGCCTTAAGCGCTGTACACTAGTGCACAAATCCTCTGTGACACAACTGATCATACTCAGAACCTCTTGCCAGGGGCAATCCTACAGCTCTTCTGCAGCTCCTTCTATTGCTGAGCATTGTTATTTTAACACTACAGTGGCCTAACAAGAATAATATGTGGAAGTAGGTTTCTCAGTGCCACTGTCAAATGTTGTGCATAGCAAGTGGCCGTAACGTTCCAGCTGACTTGCTCCACTGATTGTCTATCAATAGGCAGTAAACTCAGAGAGTTCTGGAACCCTATACAATATATTAGTCTCTATAGATGGATCACAGAAGTTGTAACAACCATGAATACATTGTAATATTACATCTGTCCAGTTCTGGCTCCCAAAAAATCAGAACTGAAGTACGTCAGTGGAGTCAGAGGTAATGTCCACATCAGCAAGCAGCAGGAGGGGATCCACAGAATCAAGAGCTGGTAAGAAGGACTCAACCACAGTGTTACACGTGTTTTGTGTTTAACTTTGAAATAGTGCTAACCTGTTTTTATAAACTGAATACCCATAAGATTTTGCAGAGTTCTTGGTGTGTTCCTGGAGTGCATCTTTCTGTTTAGTTTCATGAAAAAGGCATCCCATTTGCACACTCCAAGCCTACTCTGTAATGCAAAGCAAAGCTGCACACATGGGTAGGGTTGGGAGAATAATTTCAAAATCTCATTTATAATTAGAATAAATATTCTGTCTAGTTACATCCAGAAACCTCCTCAGACCATCTCACGAAATATAAAATCTGACTTGAGTTCATGGAGATGCATCATGAAACTAAAACATGCAAGGCTTTGAGCATGATCTACTGTGTATCGTATTCAGCGAAACATTTTCCTGTCGTCTCAGATTACTGTTTCTTACAACAATCACGTCTACACTATGACAATATAGACACTATTCTCAATTAAGAACTGACATACCAGAGTTTGTTCAAGAGACTAATAATGTCAGTACAGAAAACTAGTAGTTTTCTAGTAATTTGATCATGATAAAAGTAATAAATATGAATGTCAAGACATTCAGTAATACCCCCTACTATTTGCTTCAATCATAAAACCTTCTGTACTGCAACAGTTTTGCAAAACATAGAAGTTTTGGCAGCTGAAGAAACAAGAGGTTTTACTTTCATGCTCACCTTGGACAGTGGAATAGGTCACTATTAGGCTATTTCAGCTAAACCAGAGAAAGAGTAGGGAAAAAAATACCAAAATCAGCTACCATGCCAGAGGACTGGTTGTGATAAATGTGCTAGGAGGAAAGAAAGAAGACAGGGAAGAGAGGGAGATATATTTTATTCCTTTTAAAGAAACTTTTAAAATATGATAAGACAAATACAAAAATAAACCTAAATCAAAAGGAAAGTAGGATTTATCAAAATATCTGGTCAAGGTCAACAAACAGGGAAGTCACTCATCTTTCAATGGAATCTGCTCAATATCTACTTTCAATATGTAGAGGTAAACGAGATAAGACAAAAAAACACTTCCATGTGAGTGTCAGACTTATGGCTGAAATGTAATTTAAGAAACATCTCAGTCAATCTGCAATCCCTTCCTGGCACTCCCAATAAGAGTAAAATGAACAGGATATTAAGAGTCAGGAGATAACTCTTCTGTAATACTGAATGAACTACTACAGGGCTCAGTTCAGCAAAGTGAGTAAGCATATACTGACATTTAAGCGTGCATTGAGGTCTCATCATCTTCAGTGAGATTCTGATATATGCCTTGGCACTTGTCTCGACGGAGATCTGTGAAGGCAGGTCTGTCTTACACACAAGCCCTCCTTTAATCCACAGACACTAATCTGTCCAGTAGCTGTGGAGAAACTCTAGGGCTCAGGGGATTTGTGTTCACGTCCCAGCCCTGCAGGATTATGGACAAGAAAGTTCTGCAAAACACCTGCTGGCACCTGAGTGCCATATTTTAAAAACTGCTTCCCCCCACTCTGCTTTAGCTCTCTAGCGCTGTAATGGAAACACTGGCACTTCTCTACCAGAAATGGAAGAAATGTTGAAATATGTTCAAGTTGGTTGCAATAGTGGCACTTCAGGTAGACACCACCCTGCCTTTCAAATTAAAATGCTCTGAATTCTTTGCAATTTCGTCAAGGATCATGAAAATGGGCATTATTGAACATAAAAGTCCAGGACAAGGTCAACTAGCAAAGTCCAGGAAATCAATATGAAAAAGAAAGCTCCCCGCAGGCGCAGTGAAGACTCCTCCACTGCCTTCTTTGCAACATATGGCGTAGTAAGACATGCACACCCTTTTCCTGCCCCCCTCAAATTAACTCCCTGGCACCACCTGTTAGGATTCAGCAGGCTGTAAAATTATTGCATTTGGAACAGACAAAAATGGGTGTGATGGTTCTGGTGTGGTGCATTTCTCTCACTCACTTCCATGCTCATAGGAAAATAAGACTGTATTTGGCAGAAAATTAAAAGAAAAAACTGTAAATTAAGAGTGTTAGCGATATTGCATTCCTGTAACTTGCACTGTCCTTTTGAAAGGAGCTAGTCAGTAAGCTGACCTGCTTATTTCATCATTTGGAGATACTCACCTGATCTTCAAACTCTTCTGTTGTCTATCCCGCTGTCTATATTTTAAAACTTTCTTTCTATTCTGAGGACCCATTTTCTCCTCTGCCACTCAGAATATAAAGTGTCATTCCAGTACATCACTCTCCTTCCCTAGTTCAAGAACCACGTGATTGTAGAAGTCATAATATTATGAGCATGCTTAGATCCATGATTTCATGCCATGTAACTATAACATTTTCTAAAAAGAAGCATCCTTACTTCCTGTTCAAACTTCTTTATTGTTAACAATTGATCTTCACCCATAAATCTAGAACTGTAACCCTATGTGTCCAAAGCAAAAAGTTGTGTCTTTAACTATGGGCTGCAGAACAAAAGGAAGTGAGAAAAAGATGCTTGAAGTGAGGTGGTACACTGGTATGTATAGGAAATATCTCACGTTTACTTGATGGTGGTATCAAAGGGTACTAATCTGACATGTGTTGAACCAACCCAAGATAACTCAGTTCGCTCGTGCTCCTTCTCATCTTTCTGAAAATGATCACTATCCCACATATCCACTTTTCATTTGAGAAGTAGTTCATACACCACCACGAGAAGATAAAACATTGACTGTGACTAACTTAATGAGCCTGAAGCGCTAAAGAAAGAGGAGGAAAAAAAGTCTGAAATTTGTGATTTTTATTCTACTGCTTCATCCTAACAGGATCTGAAAATTATGAAAGAAGTTAAGTGCATCAAAGAATATCCTTTGAAAATCATGCTTACAGGCAGGAATACAAATTGGATACTAGTCCCTAGGCCACTGGCCTACCTTTGTAGAAGGTGGCTTGCATTAATTTCCCCTGACTAACAATTCACCTTTATTAATTAGAATTTAACACTTGAAAACAAGAGGGTTGAAGTTTCTAAAGCTAGTATAAAACAGAAATCTGAATTGTCCTTATGAAAAAGATGCAAATTAAAAAAGCTTCTAAACTGTTAAACTCTTGACGCTATTTATAACACTAGTGGCATCATGACACAGCAATTGAATTATAACCCTTTCGCTAATAGAACTTATTTTTGCCTATTTAAAATGAAAGTGAAGAAACAAGAAACTTTAGTTCAAGAAAGTCTCCAGTAACCAGAGATGTGGGCAGACCATAGTTTGCGGAAAAGGAGAAGGTAGACAAATAAATTGCAAATGTTTGACTGTAACCTAATTTAAGTATGTTATACGAAGCAGTAGGTGATCTGTCATTAACTTCTAGCTGAATTACGTTTAGGGAGCATTGGGTCATCTATAACCTATTTCACGAAGTTATTTCATTTTATTTAGGCTAGTCTGTCACACAGGAACTCAACTGTGTTCCCTAGTTTGTGGACTGTACAGCTAAAATTTTATTTCAGTAGCTTAGCCATGTTTGAGGATTAAGAAAGTTACATAGACGACTTAAAAATAATTACTATCACGATCATTTTTTATGCAACTGCTCATTTCCTACTCTTTTTAATCACAGAGGAAGAGTTTTAATATCAACCACTATTTAAGGATAGCAAGGAAAAGGTATAGGACAAAATCTGTAACCCCCCTGTAAAACCATCATGATTGACCCAGTGATCCAAGAACCAAACTTGTTTACCCAAATATAATAAGTTTTAAAAACATGCCATCACTTTTGAATTATTTCAGTAAAATAACAAACAACTTTGGTTATAGTCTAATGTCAAGTCAGGAGGTATACAGGGAAAAATATAGTCCAGTCCAACACCTTTATTAAAAAAATTGGGGTGGGATTGCATTACACAGCCAGAAAAGAAACTTCTCTGGCTAACTACGCCACCTTTTGATTTAAATTTAAAAGACAAATTAAATGATTGTCCAGTCCCTAGAAGCAAATGCTTATTTAAAAATATTCCTGTAGACTTAAAAATGGGTTCAGGGGTTTACTTTGTTTATTTCTTAGAGAGAAGTGCAGGGCTGTATACTTTGTATACTTTAGTATTGCTCTTATTCTTAAAAGCCATGCCAGCAATATAAACAGAAAAAATATAATCATTCTCGCTAGTTTGTGTTTTTGTAAGAACAGTATACACATCAAAATCAATAAAGCCGGGCAAATGGTAAAGTAGTGGTTTAATAATCTTAGCACTGTTAGCTAAGTATACAATCAACTCTAAAACAAATGCTTCATAATCCGTTAGATTCTCCTATGTAAATCTATAGTCGTACAACCCTGGGAAATAAGAAAGCTTTACTTTTGATTTTTTTCCTAACATTTAAAACGTTATCGGCTGTAAGCCCTAATTAATAGCCAACGTATCACAGTTTTCACTGAGATCTCTAGTCAGACATGAAATTAAATAGCACAGATATTCAAAGGAGTTACAGCATGCATTTAAATACATTAACCACATCCTACCTTGCATCCAAACATCAACGATAAAGTGTTGTTGGTGCATGCAACTTTGCAGTGGCAAATCATTGGTGTAAAGCAGTCAGGATTTCTAACAATAGGGCACATTCCTTTAGTGCTGCAGTAGTGGCAGCCTACTGAAGGCTAAAAACAAGTAGCTAATACAGCACATGGAGTGGCAACATACGCTGCTCAACAGCTAGCTTTTCTCTTGCCGGTCAGAAGCAGCCTGCTTGAATCTCTACCTGTGTCCCATTCAGCCATCCCCTTCTTTGTTGATGAATCAACGATGCAGCATTGATCACGAATCTCAGGATTTCCCTTCCTCTGGGAAATTAGTTCTCACATTGGGGGGAAAAAAAAAAAAGAAAAAAAAAGAGAGAAATGGAAATGAGGGGGACTAGCAGGTGTGGCAGTATTAGCATGTAAAAGGATGTAAACGCCTACTCATAACAATCACATAAGATTGTCATGCTAGCTGAAGTGGGCTGAAATTATTCCATCGGAAGAAAAATACTGCAGCTCCTGATTTGGTAAAAAGCCAGTGAGTTGCTGCAATACATAGTCATTGTGGGGAGAGAAGAGGAAAAAAGAATTACTTATCTAAGAAGCCAGAATCCTCAGCCTTTATCAATATGCATTCCAGTAAGGATTCCCTTCCCAGCGCCTCCCCGAGAAAAAGAATCAAATCAGTCGCAACTCCGGAGAAGCGATGACCTTTACTTTCCCCAAAAAGATGAATCTCAGCATGAAACAAACTGTACTCAAAGCTGAAAATCCCAGACACTGGGAGTTTGCAATCAGAGAAATACAAGCAACATTTATCCAATCCTGGCTTGCCACATGGGAGCTTTCTCCAGGCACAAATTTACAAATAGACAGGTTGAAGGATTGCAGGAGACACTGAATAGAGATATGAAGTTACCCGGAAAATGCACCAGCACGGAGCTTAAAAAGCAACCCTCTCAACTCTGCTTTTCAGGCAGTGTAACTACTGACTCCAGCTAGTACTGCTGTCCTATAACCTGCAAACGGCTTGCTGGATTCCAGAAATGCAATAATTAAAGAAGTTTGGGAGCATAGCGCTGGTTTGGATTCAGTTACAGCTGTCGCTGCTCCTTCAGTTCAAGCAACGCCAGCTGAAAATGCATAATAAAGCACTTGGACCAGCAAACTGCTAGCTGTGCTTTTTAAGAGGATTATTTATATGAGAAGTTGGATGAATTTATCCTCCAGTTTTAGGTTTGGTCATGGCCGATAGACAAATATAAATTGAAAAGTCTGCGATACAGAAAGTAAAGCGATGTCTTCAGCAATTTCACAGCTGATAGCGAGGTAAACCCAGCAGTTGTTTCACAGTGACTCGACCCTGCTTTTTGTGACTCCCTAAGCTCTGCCCATCAAATTAGAAACTCTTTCTAAAGAAATGAGAGCAGCTTGTCTCCCTGGTAATCGCAAGTGCGTTCTCAAGGCACAACAGAAACAATTTTTTGTAATAAAACTGAACGACAAATTTGTTATACAACAGAATGGACAAAATGGCTAATGGAGCTCTCTGTGTGCAGCCAGGGCAAGCAGTATCGAGGGTGAATGGTACAGAATTTTTAAAAAGATCTGCCTGAGACTGCAGACCCTAATGTAGGAGACCTCCTCTATAAACATTTTATATTTATATGAATGTATATGTGTGTGTGCATTGCATGTATGTATATATCAAAATTTTAAGTAGAATTTCTTCAGTATAACTTACCCTGACTTTGTAAAGTTTAAAAGCATAAAAGAAACATTCTTTTATACAGCTTTGAAGCTACTCTTTCTTTTGCACCATAAAATAACTTTATTTTTATCCAATTTTTTGTGTAGCTAAATTTCAACTGGTATAATATTTTCTGATCGTTGTTTTTCGCTCTGTATTTTTGAACATAGAACTTGAAAGAGCCCAAGCTCAGTAAAATGACAGTAGTTTCTAGATTGAAGTGACAGATAGAACACAGTTAGCGTTACAACCCAGTTCCATTTCTGAAAGACTTATTTCTCGCAAATAACAGACTCTTACAATGCAGTGTCCTCAATTCACTCAGCTCATACTTTTTGCCTAACAGCCTGGACGTGAGCGTTATATGTTTCATTATGTCATGGGAGTTCACTACATGGATGCGAATCAATCTGCTATCAATAATCTATGTTTGTCTGACCTGTTAGTCCAAAGTGACATCGCGGCAGCCCTCCTTCCTGATTTGCTGTGCTAGTTATCATCTGAAGCAGTGACTGAGCCTGTTTAGAAACATACTATGGTGACAAACAGCAGCCGTAACATTTCTGAATCTTTGATCTGTTTATTCGTATCTTGCCTGTCTCATTATTAAGCTATATATTATACAGATTTTCTTTCAAGTACTGTCTCTCGCATAACCAGCACTGGTGTAAATATAGAAAAGTGTAGTTTCCATGACAATACATTCCATAGTTACAGCCAGCAGCCACTATCATTAAAACATGAATCACAGTGCTACCTTAAGGTGTGAGCACACTACATCACTGGCTTTAGCAGCATTAATTTGGGATGGGGGTGGCATGGTAATATTTTTAGGAGACACTACTACAAAATAGCAGAAAACTGTGCTATTTAACTGTTTTAGCAGTTCTAATATCCACGCGTCTTTGACGTTGAAGAGATCAGTAACACTCTCAATCTGTCCTAATCATTAGCCTTTCTAAGAGGAGAACATATCACATCTGCACTTTTCAATGTTTTAAACACTGTGTCCTGATTTAAAACTGGACTCATAATCACCCAAATGTGATTTCCTATTAATGTTCACAGGGATCACCTGCATTTAATTCCAAATTCAGATTTCAAAGAAGGGAAGGAAAATCAGCCAGTTGGACTCTTGGACCTTTAGAATCGGACTGCATTCATCTGGCTTGTGCTCTCAAAAGGGAGGACCTATCTGTTCATTAAAACTCCCATTTCTTCCCCAGTCCACTATTGCAGATTTCAACTAGAAGAGGTTTCACCTATGATTTCATTTCAGTGTTAAGTTGCATCAAAACTGATCACCTGAGTATTGCACAAGGCAAGAATTACATCCCCTCACAGTTAAACTAATTGTTGCTTTCAAGTGAAAAACAGTTACCTGACGCACAGTCATTTGGGAAAAGATCAGAAAAGGAAGATTCATTCCAATGACAGACTGGAATAATAACTCATATCACAATTGGCCAAGACATTTATTTCCATTAAGTGTCAACCACATATATATAGAAAACTGCCATAAGAAAACATTTGCTCAGAGATCCTCCTCTATCTTTTTTTCCAACAGCACTCATCAGAGACACCAAAGTAAATTGCTAATTGCCAGGAAGGCATTTAAATCACAGCCATACTGCAGGAGCAAGGGTTCTTGGAAAATCTATGTCCACAGCTTCGCTCTGTCTGATGGGTGCAGAAGAACACGCATTGTGGCTGTGACTGTATGAAGGAGAGAGTCCGCAGATCGGCTGAGTTTTGTGAGCCCTCCACCTTTCTGCAGACTCGAGTGCACTGACCCAGCATACTTGCTCTCGACCTCTGTGTTGCCACAATGGAGTGAACCTCTTTTGCTATTAGTAAAAAGGGAGACTCCCAGCAAATTGCAGCATTGTAGTTATTGTCAGAAGCTTCAAGTAAAGTGACCCCCCGGTGAAGAAAAGTCACCTGCTACTGTCAGAGTTTGGTCTTCGCAAAAGTTACTCTTTCCCTCATCTGATGGATTTGTGAGGAACAAGAACTGTTGCTTCACTTATCATTTCCATTTGGTTCATTCTGCTATAAAATTTCTCCTGCTCTACACGTCTCTCTGGCAGGTGCCTTCACCCAGTCTTTCCAGGCACTCCGACAATGTCTGCCTTTCACAGTGCACCAGTATGTGGAAATACATGCATTAGCCTGGAAGAACTGAGTTGCATTTCTGTAGTAGTATGATAATTTTTGCATGATACTTCCTCACCTAACGCATATATACCTCCTCCTGCACTGGAGCTAGTTCAGATAGCAATACTTGGCCCTACACCTGACATATCATTTAAAAATCAAGAAGACAAATATAGATAAAAATAAAAGTAAATACCTGGAGAGTCACAAAGAATTTCTATATATTCACCCTTGACTCTATTAGGACATTTGTTGGTGTTTTTTCAAATTCCCTGCTGTTTCTGTTGAAGTAATTGCTAAAGTTTTGGTACTATAACACGGATTTCTGTGTTGAAATCCTGGATGAAGAGTGAGAATGTACCCTCAGCAAGTTTTCTGATGACACCAAACTGGGAGGTGTGGTAGATACACCGGAAAGCTGTGCTGCCATTCAGCGTGACCTGGACAGGCTGGAAAGTGGGGCAGAGAGGAACCTGATGAGGTTCAACAAAGGCAAATGCAGGGTCCTGCGCCTGGGGAGGAACAACCCCATGCATCAGTATAGGCTTGGGGTGGACCTGCTGGAGAGCAGCTCTGCGGAGAGGGACCTGGGTGTCCTAGTGGACGACAGGTTAACCATGAGCCAGCAGTGTGCCCTGGATG
>Ga0065711_1005452_pt1 | contig 21542 bp, 13 predicted proteins | sample Hoacrofraction12_FD_59098 | JGI IMG/M metagenome (GOLD analysis project Ga0065711, IMG submission 59098) | Hoatzin crop microbial communities from Cojedes, Venezuela - Epithelial fraction 12 v2 (version 2) | ecosystem: Host-associated > Birds > Digestive system > Esophagus > Crop | place... | reverse complement strand
AGGATTTGGAAATGACGCTGTTTCCATTCAGCCAATTATTTAAGGGGCAGAGTGGAAATACTGCTGTTATGAAGGAGCTGGCAAGATATCAAAATAAAACCACTGGGATAAGAGAGAAACAGAAACAAGCACCTGCTCAGGAAGCTGTTTCTTACAGTTCAGGATTTTCACAAACATTTTGGAGAGGATATCGTGCAAACACAAATCAAGCTTTTACCAGCTCAGACCACATTTTGTAGCTACACGGAGTTCTCTGTACACCCAGAAGATCCAGGGAGATTGAAGTTCAGTGGGAAGGAAGGGGTGGATTGCTTTACTGGCTACAAGCAAGGATCTAGGGACTTTAGGCCAAACTACAATCAGACTAGGTCACTAAGGCAGTTATGGTCTAATTGAAAATGGAGTTTAATATAATGTACCTTTCCTCCAGTACACGGTACCTTGTACACAGTACATGATGAGCAAAGAAGGAAAAATTGGAAATCAAAGGTAAGTATTGCAAAATCTTGCAAAATAAATGTCCATCACAGTAAATTTTTTAAAATTGGTAATTTTTTGTTGTAGAACTCCACGGTAACGTTCAAAGCAGAGTTCTTACAGTGTTTAACGTGCTCACTTAAAAGAAAGCCCTACAAGCCAATAAGAAAGAAAACAGTAAGAATGATCTCTCATTGGGGATTTGTTTTACTTTAATGACAGACGTCAAGTTTCCCCTAAGGGGCTGGACATCATATTACTTTTAGCCAGAACTGATCTTTGACAGCTATTTCTAATTTAAGACTGGCCTTTTGGCTGTTAAGCTAAAATTCAATCCTAGGCTGAGTCAACACAAGCATATACATCACTTACGACTCAATTAAGCCTTCAAAAGAGAGTTTACACAGGATTTAAACGGCGCACAGTCCTTGTGCTGACCTGTAGCAGGAGGGGAGGAAGGAGGAGCCGAGTAGCTAGATTTCACCATGCGTGTTCTGACAATTTTATATAAACCTCACGCAATTTGTTAAAATGGACTCACCCAGTTCTTCCTCTTCTTTTTCTTTGAATCACTCTCGATGTTGCTTCCCACACTGGAGTGACTGGTAGCGCTGTTAATACTGGAGACGCTGTCCGACGAGTGCTGCCTCCGGATCCGCAGGTCTGTGGGTTGAGCAGCTCCAGGTCCTGAATATGAATGGAGGTGGTGTCAAAATTGTGTAGGAAATTTGATATAAGTGTACTTTATGGGGATAAGTAAGAGAAGCGTGATAAGACAGGACTGCATCCAGACTTTACATTGGACACCAAAGAAAATAAAGACAAGTGTCTGACAGCTCCGAAACTGGGTTCTTTGCTCCCTGCTGCTTCACATCAGTGTCTAGATGGGTGAATTACTAAATGCTTACAGCAAATTCAGTGAGCTCACACTGCAGGTGGAAAAGCTTTGGTAAAATGCTTTCTCATATGTCCAAGACATCCATTTACTTCCGCAGAATTTACTGCACTATTCATACAGATACCCGTTTCGAACCCGCACATGATACCAAACCAGTAATTAGAGCACGGTTGCGAGACAAAGCTGATGTCTGACGGTTACACCAGCTGTTACCACAAGGACGAAAGTCTCATGAGCACTGCACTGTTGCTATATGTGGTGCTTGGTTCGCACCTTTGCAGTTGAGCTCTGGTGTGTTGATGACTCCATTGATGGCAGCCTGCGCAGCAGCATTTTGCTTCTTCAGCAGTTCAATCGTCTTCCTTAACTCGTTCAGTTCTGAGTCCTTGAATAAGAAAAAAATGGTGATAAATCAGAAACCACCGATGGTATCTAACTGCTCCAAAGGAGCCACATTTCAATCTACGCGTTGGTTGCTGATAGAGAATTTATGGAATATGTATGTACAAGGAGACGAAAATGAGCTTTGGTGTACCTGGGGAAGCACACCCTCAAATAGCTTGGTGATTATGAGACAAAAAATGTACATGCTTTGTAATACAGAAAAATGTATATTCAAGTACACTGTCCAAAAATCCCACATTGCCTGTCTTGTAATGATTTCTCTTCGTATTTCTCTTGAACGTGCACATGTGTGGATGCATTGGGAAGAAATATATTATGAAAATATGGAATACTGAAGACTTGTGTCCAAAGCAACAATTTATATTAACAATTATTAACAATATATAACAATTAACAATATGCAATATATAACAATTAACAATACATAACAATTTATAACCTGATTAGCTGCCACAACATCCCAGTGAGGAAAATGAGTATTTTACACAAAATTTTTCGTATGTTTTACTTTATCGCCACAATCGAGCAAACTAAGGCGAATGGCTTATGTGATTTTTTTTTTTTTCCCCACAGCTACAGAAGGAGCACGGGCAATAATGCTGGAAACAGAAGTCAAGACTTCCCCAAATGGTTTTCAAGCTTGCCTTTTGCTCCGCTGTCATCGTCAGGCTCTGCAGTCGGATCGTCATGTTCCCCAGGCTCTGCTCAAATGCTGCCACCAGGTGAGCCTGCAAGTTAAACCACACAGGAGTAAGTTGTCCTCTCCCCCCAAACAAGAACATTTCTGCAGGTATTGAAATGGCCCACCTAGGGCACTGCATGGCTTGCCGTGTAAATGATATGGAGAAAATAACACTGATTAGAAAAGGTCAAGTGAGCAGAGCATATGTTGTGAAAATGCTTGCAAACAAACTACCAGGAACAATTTACTTGTGGAAAATTCAAAATGCCAAAGGTAACAGACCAATTTCAAAATCTTAGACAATCACAGCTCTTTCACATACAGCTACTACTAGCAGCACACTATGAAATGATGCAATTTTAGGCTATAACCCACACCCTGCTTGGCAGCAGCTGCTACCAAACGCTTTAGAAAACACAGACGCAGGAGTAACACGGTGACCTGGCACATCAGCAGGAGATGTCCTGGAGGCAGGTCCTCCGTCAGCTGCGACACCCACTTCTTTGGTACCACCCTTGTGATAGCCAGGACAGGTACCTCTGGCATACTCTAACAGAGCAGCAAAGCAGGATATTTTTCTGTTTAGCAATTCTCATTTATTCTGTAAAATGGGCAATCCTACGTCCAGAACACACCGAGAACAAAAACATCTCTTGGGTCCCTACAAGTTAAGGTCCTTTGAGGAGCCACATCTCAGACTAATCCAGTTCATGTACTTTAAAGCTGCTTGGGTTTTGTGATGAATGGAAAACGCATTTTGCCACTTTGTTGAAATAGAAAGACACATTAGATACAGTATTTTTCTAAAAGATCTCACAGATTAAGTAACTGAGGCTTTTAAAGGATGCTTTTGGGAATACATCTTGTCACCCGAACGTATTCCTGATACCAAAAAGGCATGGAAGGACATCCTTGGCTATCTAGCCATGTCCCCAAACTATTGCAAGCAGTGACATGAAAAGACCTCCTATCACAAAACGCATGGAGGAAAAAGAGACAAATCGATCCATATTTCTAAACATCTCCTGCTGTTCATTTCTGAAATCTGAATTAATCTTTGACTTTTTATGTGCGCCACTACTAGTATGCATAATATTACTTGGTGATAGTTTTCAGGTACCCTCACACAGATAAAGTAACTTCTGCCACAGAGCTTTTTGCAAAAAGTTTAAATCTTCTCCCAGAGAACATAAAAAAACACAAAATGCCACTCCCAAGTTTTAGGAGGATGCCCTAAAAAGTAAAATAAAGCTGAAAACAGCAAATAAAATATAAAGCAAGTTTTTAGAAAAAGGAAAGCTAGGCAGAAGCTTTCCTCCAACTAGATCACTATTTTCCTTGTGGCTATTCTAGTGGAAGATGTTCCTGCTCATGGCAGGGGTGTTGGAACCAGATGATCTTTAAGGTCCCTTCCAACCCTCACCATTCTATGATATTTAAGGGCAAAAGATGCTGGAAGTCACAGAGGTGGAGATTCTCACTGGGCTACCCAATGGGAGAACTCTGAAAGCCAAGTCAGTCAGTTCAGCCCAGAGATGCCTCCTCTGCAGAGAGGGGTAAGGATGGAGCCAGGGCCACTGCAGCATCTGCCAGATGCTTTATCAGCCGACAGACCCGCATCTAATGAAAAGAAATCTCCAGTATTGGAGCACATCTTGCTTGCAACCAAGTTCCACATGCTAAATATCATCCAGAACTTCCCGGTGGCTAGCCAATTCCCCTTTTTTCTTTTCCCATGAAGCACCGAGAACCCAATGTTGATTATGTTCAGGACATCAGCTAAGAACTGAAAATGACTGAGAAGTAAAAGGAAGGGAAAATAGATTGAGAACACTGAAAGGAACTTGATACAAAGTAACTATGTTTCTCCTGTCATGATATGGCACTGATTTATAGATAGACATGTATATCTATCTATATATCTGTTTATAGATAGATATCTATCTACAGACACATAGATATCTATAGATAGATATTTAAATATACATCTACATGCAGTTGCATATGCAACTGAACACATGCATAGTTCCGTATATATATTTGTCTCATTGGCCATAATAATCTACACTAACCATAATAATATTTGATTTCTCTATTAAAAAAAATTCTATACACACAATGACAAGTAATATTGTGCAAAATCTTTCCAAGCGGAAAAGGAGATTCTCTCACCTAAATACATACAGAACAGCAAAACCTTTCACTGAGCTATTCCAGACTTATCATCAGCACAGAGCTGACTTATCATAAATAACTGTTCTCACATTCGTAATGAAAACAAACACGAGCAGTACAATAACACAGGGATGTGCATCCCTCGTTCCCATCAGCCCCTATGAAAATAAGCAGAGCTGAGTCTGTGAGAAAATAGCAAAAAGTAATTTAAACCCTCATGCTACACATGTTTGAAAATCTAAATATTTACTTTAAAAACACAGACTGCAACGTTTCTGTTGGGGAGGATGAACAGGGAACAACAAAACTGATATCCAGGAATCCTCAGCAATACTTTGCAAAAGAAAAAAATAAATAGGCAAGCAGGACCGCACGGATTGATAATGGGATACAAACCCGTAGTGCTTTGACCTGAAGCTTCAGAAAAAGTTGCTCTTTCAAAACTGGATCAGGCACCTTGAAATTATTCCTATCTGGAAATTGTTCTGTGAGCTATGGAAAAGAGTTATCTTCACTCCCTAGTTCGAGTGAAACCTTTTCAAATTCTTGCCTGTGACAGCCTGAGAAGCATTAAACACTGCACTACGTATACAGCAAAATTCAGGGAAAAAAACCCAAAATTAAACAAACACATGAATTCAAACTGCCTAAGTTAAAAGCATTTTTTTCTTTAAATGCTGTGCAGAGGAAATGTCCATAAAGCAGCATCTTAACAAAAAACAGCTATTAGTCTTAACATTTTTAGGAACAGACTTGGGCTTTTACATGGAAAAAAAAGTATGTTGGTCTGAAAAGAGGTGGCTAGAGAGTGAAATGTATTACCAGGAGAGTTGTAGCAACATCTCTGCAGCAGACTGCAGCTGATGAACGGACAAATAAGGGGCAGCTCCAAGTCTAAGACATTTAAACAGCACGAATAAAAAACTCCAAAATCTTAGCAAAGTGAATGAAGCAAAAATGATGCTAACATCTTTTTGGGGAAAAAAAGCGCAACCCAGAAAACCCCCCAAAACCCATATGACCCCCAGATGAACAGAAACATGCAGCAGCAGCAGCGCATGTCAACAACTATTCTCCACAAAGATAGTGGGAGTAACCACACACAAGTTCTTGGGCAAATTAATGGCAGCTGGGGCTGCACGGAGTAGACTGTGCTACTCACTACTCTTGGAGACAGGCTACTAACTCCTGTGTTGAGTACAGCTGACGGAATCCGAACACCAGAAGAATGCGACAAAACTACGGCAGAGCTGGATGAGCTGCACAGCTCAGAAGTTCTTTGTTTGAAGGGCACAAGCTGGGTTATTTAACAGCATGATCAAAAAAAAATGCACACAAGAGAATGTGGTCCTTCCTTTCTCACGTGTAAAAGCAGCTTCTGGATGAAAACCCACTTGTGTGTCCAGTCCCCTTTGTATTTGGGAGGCAAATATAAGATTTAATTTTTGGAAGATTTTAAAAATATTTTCCTTTCCTCTTGGAAAAGTGACTGAGTGGTTACATGCAGCCAAAGTCCTTTAATTTGACTTTATTAACTGTGCTCTTGGTTTTCCTTTTCCATTTTGCAAGCTGGATGAAGCACTGCCATGACTGCAGTGACCACCACAGTCGATTTCCCGTTGAATTCTTCTCATGATAGGTGCTCCTGCTCAGATGAGAGCTGTCCTTCACTCTGCCAAGTTTGTATTCCACCTATTCAGAGAGCGGATGGACAGGAATGCCCTCTTCAGTAGCACGTGTTCTGATGTTTATTCATTCCCACAAACCAGGATGTCAATGTGATCCGATCTGATGACTATTCATCTGTAGCTTATTTAGTCTAGAATTGCTTATTTTTCTAGCAAGCTTCTGTTCTGCAGATTTCTGCTATCTGCGACTACAGCATAGAACACACAAATAAGCTTGCTCAGGGTCATACACAGTGTTGCCTCGACATCTCCTGGCTTCCAAATCTTTTTTTTCCAAGTGTCTCACACTACTTATTCATCAAATTCCTCAGAGGAAACAAACAGAAGTATTGTCTACACTAGTTAAAAATCAGATATTCTTTAGGCATAACTTTAAATTAGTTCTCAGAGCCCCTCATGCCACTGTTACCTACCATGCCATTAGCCCACACATCTTTATGCAATAGCAAAATATAATGCACATCAACCCATGTTTCTACCAGTTCTTATTCCTACCAGTTATAACCTTCTTCTGCATCTCATCCCACCCAAACGTCAAAGTAAGACACTTTTTATAAAAAAAAACCCTGTCTTAAATGATTTTCTCAAAATCTGAAGATGGTTTACATATATATAAAGCCAAATGAATATTATAGTTCAGTATTTAAAGAAAGACGTAAGACAATTCAGTAGGACAGAGGATATTTTTGGAAAGGTCCCACATGCATGCAGTTATTTTTATAAACACATAGGTAATGCGAACCGAACGTTGTACACACAAAATCTTTTTGTCACTTAGAAAAATGGGGGTGGTAATCGGTGCATTAAATGCACTCCCTGTTAGCGTTTGTTCTCAGAGTTGTACTCACATTGGCAGTCAACTGAGTTGTCAGAGCTGACACTTTTTCTTGGGATGCATCCAACTCTCTTCGTAGCTTGCGGATCTATATATTTTAAGAGAGCGCTTTACTGCACCGTAATACGGAGAAACAAGATAGCAAGACACAAAACGCAGCGTGTCTTGACAGAACATTTCTGCTTGTCAAACACGATGTGCTCTTACCTCTGACTGGCACTTCTCTTCAGGCTATAAAATAAAAACAGAGGAAAATACATGAGGATGTTACAACATAACCAGACTGACAAATTTATCCATTTTTTCGACTTGTTTTTTTCCACATTTCAAAAACTCTAATGCGAATGGCCTTATTTTGGATTTCCACATCCCTACTCAAACTAAGCTAATCTCCTAATTTCTTTTTCCTGAAGAGTAAATAAAACAGGCTGCTTGCACAGTAATTCTTCCTGCAGGAAGGAATCTGGGCTCCACTTCCCAGCCTGCCAACCAGTGCACCTCCGAGTCTGAACTGTGGAAGGGTGAGGTCCTGGCTCCGTGCATGAGGGACTGCACCAGGCTCTGAAGACCCAGGACCGTCACAGAAGATGGCTGATCCTAGGCAATTCCCTTCCTCCCATCCCCATTTCTCCATGGGACGGAGACCATGTTCGTGCATTCCAAGTATGGGGGGGGTGGGGGTGGGATTGCTCCCATTTGGGTGCTGCCTAGGCATTGTGGTGATGAAAAACCGAGGACGTACAACTAGTTATCCGAGGATGCAAAGCAGATGTCCTGACCTTCCGTTGTGGTCTGCATGATAAAATTGTGGCTATGATGGCTTGTTTTTAACCAAACTTATCTGCTAAGAGATGGGAGGAAGTTACACACTCCGCTGTCCTTATGTAAACACGTCCACTACCAGCCACCGTGAAAATTATACCCATCAAACCACACTATTAAGAGCCACTTGTGCCTGGGCAGCAAGCACATGGACCAGAAGCTTAGACAGCAGCTGCCGAGCACTCTCCTTGGGCCTCTCACGGTTATAAACAACAGCCCAGAGGAAAAGGTCTGTTTTCCATCCTCCCAACACGTTATCTGTTTTGGCTTCACAGGGACCTTGCTTGAGGCAAGGTCAATAACGAAAGGCAGTATTTTCAATTTATTATCAAGATCTTAAGGCCATGTTAGGCATGTAGCTTCCTAACAGTGAAACATGTACGCGAAACAAGGCTAAATAACACCATGCTGGCTTGACAGGCTTCACAGACAGTTATACACGATCTTCCCAGAGCAAGTTCTTCCACGTGCTCTTGTACCACATACGCTTGTTTCAGCTGCGGATGTGTGGCAGGCACGAAGATGAATCCTACTTGCATAAGAATTGGAAATTGAAGATCCTGCTCAATTAATATGTATTTCAGAAGTAATTCTTCTCCATTGTTTTTTAAAAGGGTCTTGCTTTAAGAACCCTCCAAAACTGCGATCATAGCATGCCAGGAACACATGAGCCACTTTTAACCTGGCTGGCTTGGATATTGACAGCAGCAAAGCCACTGGGAATTAACCATCAGTGCCACATACCTCTGTGCAGTTCTGTGTGGGCTGGGTTGCTGCAGTTAAGACCCCGACTAGCTAGAGAAAAGCTAGGCCAGGTGGGGTCTGCATGTTGCAGCCTCACCTCCCCGTTACTGCACAGGCATAGTCTTGGCTTACAAGGTCTTCAGTAGTACAGGTTTAAATGCAAAAATCTTCATGAGACTTTCAGAAGAAAATAAGCAATTGCAACATGCATCTAAAAAAGCCCTGTATTTTCAAACTCCAGTAAGCCTTATTTTAGGATCAGATAACCTAAATGAATACATGCTTTTGGAGAAAATCTTACTGGCATAGTGAACAAATGGCTTCTTTAGAATTATTAAGATCTGTGCATTAAAAAACTCTCTCAAACTTCTTTAGTAGCAAATCACTAATACAAGGCTGAAATGACTTTATTCAGCAAATTTTGGGGTGCTTTAGGTAATGAAGTTCAAACCTCCTCAGATCTAGTTAGGTCCTTTGTAGCAAAACTTATTTAGCATACTTGTAAAATACTGACTCAAAAAATAAACTGCTGCTTTTAGGCTATTAAGGTCTGTGTTTAATGAGGATACTGCTAAATATCCATATCCACAAACATCTTCATGAACATACACAACCAACTGAAAAGCGCTTTTTCCCCCTCCTTGAATGGCAAAAGCAATTAGCACAATAAGACCAGTCAATTCAATAATTTTGATTAGTAAACCCAAATTGTTCATTTCATTATACTCACTGTTGAATAAATCGATGACGTACTGGATACCAAAGAGAGAGAAGAACCATGCACTAAAGGAAAGAAAATAAACACAATGACTATAAATACAGCAACCACACAGTGGAATCATCGCAGATCATCCACAGCCTACTGAAGAAATACTTTCACAAATTTCATCATCCATCATAAACTGAATAATACTATTGCATCAATAGTGTACAGTTTGAAAAATGCATGGCCAAGTAACAGAATCCATAAACCTTGATTTGGTAAAGCTGTTTTAACAATTTAATAACACTTTTTGGGGGGAGGGTGGGAATGAGGTCAAGATTAAGAAGAAAAGTTTTGATGAAGATTTGTGCAGATATAAATATTTCTTTGGACAGCTTATCTCTAGAGTCTTGCAAAAGGGCTTACTCAGGATAAAAAAAAGCAACGAATTAACTGAAATGCAGGAGAGATTACAGAAATAAATCTAACTGCTTGGTCTTCAGTTTTAGATAAGACTGGGGAGGGGTGGTGGTGTTTTCTTTAAGCGGCAGACCAAGATGGAGCTGTCCCGTGAAGATCATGATACCCAGCTCCAGCGTGTAACCAGATGCTCCAGGAGATGATGTGGAGCACCCAGGGCAAAAGCCATTGTCTAATTCTGGGGCTCTGCACTGTTCTCCACATGCAGCTGCATCTTCCTTCCACTGACTACAAGCGAGCTGCATCACGGGCATCGATGAGCTGAACATTCCCTACCCCTGCAGGGTTTTTCGGTCTTTCTTTAGAAGAATGACATTTATTTAACAAGGCAAAGTTCGTTCTCTCATAGAAAAATTACCAGAGTGAAAACACGGCTACAAAACCTTTTCTGGAAGAGAAACTGTTTCCAGCAGCTTTTGCATTTAAAGACACATTCAAAGACACACATACACATTGATTATCAAGGTTGTTACCATCACCTCAGTGTTAGGCTTTACATATAACTTCATTTTCTTTTTGATCATGCTATTGAAAAAAAACTACCCGAAGCTGTTCTTTCTGTTACCAAAATACGCAAAATTACATTTCCTTTTTTTTTTTATTTTTAGAAACAAAACACATTTCACTGAAACTTTCATTCAAACTTCAGACAATTTCATACAAATCAAAAGAAATCATGTTAAGTCACTTTTTCTTTTATCTAAATCCTCCAGCCAAAAAAAAAGTTTAGAAAAGCTGCTATTTTGCTCTAATTACCCACTGCAATTCTCCTATATTCATAATAAATGGATTCTGCTTTCCCATTGACATTATATCCTACGGCAAGCCTGGAAAGAGAAGTAAACAAAGTCTAAATTGGCTTCTGGAGGAATTTAAGACAATTTAAAATACCCACAAGAAAGTTAAAAAAAAAAACCCCTCACACCCATTTGCTTTTTCTGGTTAATCATTTTTTCAATTAAAATGATCTTTATAGTTTGATGTTAAGGACTGCACTGCATTAAGAATCATAAAAATAACTAGTGAGAGTCAGACCCAGGTTCTGTCTAATCGTGTGCTCCATCTCTGGCTGCAACCGCAGCACATGTCTAGGGAAAAGAATGCAAGCAGGAGGCAGATACCCAGCGATTTTTCCCCAGGTAGACCTTTGCATCTTCTGGGAATCAGCAGAGATGGAAATTCCTGAGATGGAAACGTTGCTCAGACCATTATTCTTCATAGTCACTGCGACTTAGCTACCACTAGCTCTCTTAACCGCTTCTGAATTCACTGACACATTTTGTCTGCAACAAAAAGCTCTTCTTGTGTTTAGAAATGTAATTCTTTGCAGTTTCAGACCTGTCGCTGAGTCCTTCAGTAAGTTCCTTGAGTGTCTCCACATCCCCGTGATATGAGGAGTAATGGATAACCACTCTCTTTACAATGCACTAAATTATATATTATTGCCTCCCTTCCGTCATCATTTTTCCAATCTGAAAATTCCTAATCTATTTTAACTCTTCCCATATCATAGATACTATGCCCTTAAGTTCTCCTTGTCACTTTTCAGCTGCATTTTACCCTTAGGATCGCCTTTTCAAGATGGAAAGCCCAAAGCGCAGGCAATATTGCACAAGGCACCAGTGGACTCCTACAGAGAACACAGTATTTGCTGGTTTGCCTCTCTACGTTCTTCCTTTGTGCAGTTTTTACTAATAGAGATGTATTCAAAAAAGCAACCATGCCAACTGGCCAGAGAAGAAACAGATCTCCTTACAATGGATTGGGACACCCACATTTCCGAGTTAGCATCAACTGGAATTTTTAAGATCACAATGGGACTTTCAAGGAGAAAAGAAGACTTCAAACAAAAAAAGGGAGAGAACACTGGGAATGATACTCCAGCCTTGTAAAACATCGCCACTGCATCATTCGAATGTGTACATAATTCCAGACTTCTAGTTTCAAGTAGAACCAAGGAGTTAATATTTTTGCGCAATTTCTTTTTAAAGTCTCTGCAGACGGCTACTTTAAGGCTATTTAATGAGGAGCCTGAAGGCAGCTATGCTCTTGATGTGATTTCTGTTTTTTTGCAGTTAACATGCATCTGCATGCAGGCTACAAACCCAAATTGTTTTGGAGCTATTATTTTAAAGGACTCTAAATGCATATGAAAGCATGTATCACTTTTTCATGTTAGAAAAGAAACAGTCCAGCCAGGATCCACAGTCCAAAGAGCAGAAAGAACAACAGGTATTGCAGCCAGTAGCATATAAAAAGGAATAAAAATTTATATCCCAAAGACAACGAATTCAATTCCTTTCTCTCTAGGCAGCACAGCTCCTGGAGAAGACTTCTGGCCAGGGAAGCGGCGCAACTGGAGAGCCAAGAGACTGCTTCAGTTTTAGGCTGTGGTTTTTCCCCCGATGTTCCGGATAGTTCCAGCTGTTCCTGCCGGCACCTGCCCAGTCCTGAAACCCTTCCTATCGAAAGAGTTCTGCACTGCGAGGCCGACTAACACTGCGACCTACATGCTGCGCTGTGAGAGCACACGGCTGTACTTCACACCACGGAGAGAAAAGAAAAAAAGGCTTTTAAGAATAAATCCTAGCCCTGCTGAAGTTGGCAAGAAACGCGTCTTATAATCTTATGTGCTAATAAATAATTAAGAAGTAGGTTTGTAAGCTTTATTTAAGACCTGGATTTATGCTTCATTGACACTGGCTGATTCTATAAAATCAATTTGTTCATTAACCACAAATTTAGTTTCTATAATACTCTTTTGATCTATTCTCTCCAGGTGAAGGTGAAATAGATCCAGAGGTTTGAAAGCACATGACAACATATATGACCTATTCAAATCAGTTGCTCACTTGTAACTTGTGATTCCCTGAGAAATAAGCTGGAGCTAATAAGCAGGCTATCCCTGCCTTCTGCATGGCCAGAGGAGCGACTGTAGACCTTTAACCCAAAGACAAAAATACGGAGCCTGTACCTAAACATTCATCCCATCTGGTGAAGTATTCTATCCTTTTAGGTGCCAAAAATTTAGGAAAACCTGAAAGAGACTCCTTCAGCATGTCCACTGTGGGGTCAAATTCCTTCCTCGTAAACTAAAGTGATCTTTTTCCCTTGCTTTCAAGTCCATAACTTGGTAGAGTTTTCTTGGACTTCATTTTCATTACTTTTTTAAATGAATGAAAAGCACTTTGTGGAACATTTGCCTAACTCTTCCCTTTTCCTTTTTTTTTTTTCTTCCCCTCTAATGGTTTGTCCTCAAACTTGTAATACTTGCTAAATATTCTTCCAAGCTAGCCTCTCCTGGACAAGAATTTCTGGATTGTAAGAGATAGTTTAACCTCCCACATCCCAAAATGGATTTGCTGCAATCTCAGAGCACACTTAAAAGACCAGAGTTACATTTTTTTTTTAGCATGTCGCCAATAAAACCTGAGTAAGTTTTGCCCTAGCAGCTTTTTTAGTAAATCATCTAATAACACAGATGCAGTGATTTAAATTCCTTCACAGATTCTATTAAGGAACTCTTTCGTAAGAGCAGGACTGTTCATTGCAGAACAGAATTCAACTAAGTATCCAGCAATCTTTGACTGTTCACGATCATCTGGCTTTCCGAGAGCACGGCACAAATAAAGTTTAATTCCTGCAATGACACAGTTTTCAGCCCTACAGCGTTATTCTAATAATTTTCAACCCCTAATGAAGATCCTCAGCCACGGGCCTCTCAAATACTATTAAATGTTATGAAGTTAGACGGGCTAAATTCAATAATGAATTAGCCCTGAATCTTTCCGGAGCCATATCCAATACGCATTTTCTACCTCTTCCAAAGGCAGAAAACTGATGGGATACCCAGTATCTCCAGGAAGGCATGCTGTCGCCTCTAAAGGCTCCTACAAGCACTTAAGCGTGACTCCCATGCATGCCTGGCTCTAGGGGTACTGCGATTAACACTGCTGAGTAAGTGCAGGTCTTCAGCAGCGGAACAAGCAAGCCAGCAAAGGCTTGCGTGACCTGTAAAGTACTTCATAGACAACCAAGCTCCCAGTCCTCGCCAGAAAGGACATTCAAGAGTCAAAGAGCTAATGGTGAAAGAGCTTCCTATGAACCACTCCCAGAGCTCACCCCAAGCTTGACTTCTCAAAGTGCAACACTTCAGGGTTTTAACATGTGCTCATAGCTACTCCTGCTACAGGCACAGGGTTTCTTGATCAGCAGCAACCAAACTAAATATTTATTTATAGGCAAATGGCTTTTTCTTCTTATATCTACACGGGCTTCTTTTATCAGGTATGATTACATATTTGAAAAGACGATGAAGAATGAAAAAGAAGAGCCTGCATGTTTTGAAGAACTACTCAGGTCCCTTCTGTGGAAGCTGTGTGACATCAACCCAGGACATTCAGCAGAATTAAAAAGCAAAGACAATTTGAATACAGATTAAACACTGGAAAAATTAACTGGGATAGAAACAACAGCCTGGCTGATATCAATTATTTATACTACAAACAGAAGTGTGGAGGCCCAGGTTCAGGAGAATAGTCCTATTCAAGGAAACACTTTAATATGCTAACTCTAAGCATGAACTACAGTCACTAGGAGATCACTACAAATGAAGCACAGACTGCGTTTAAACAATTTCCTGAACAGCGATGGTCTAGGTCCAACACTTACATGCTTTCCTATGCCTGGCCAGAAGGATCGCTGAATGAGTATCATCAGAAAAGTGATGACTAGGACTAAAGATTTATCTAACACGGAGAGACAGACACAGAGAACTGTGCTCTGAAATGACCCCTACGCTGAACTGAAAGGCAACAAATTTATACTTGGCTTATGCGAGAAAGCCATCTTCTGATCATTTCCAGCACCATCACACGTTTTACTGACCTTCTTCAAAGCCATCGCGGAAAGAGCCAGACCGGCTCATGGTTCTGCTTTTCTCGTCCAGGGACATCGAGCTGTTCCTGAAGCGCGTATCGCTATAGGGGTCATAAGGACCATCTGCATTGGAGAGGCTGTGGGTCCGTAGCATGGTTGGATTGGACAGGCTCATCTGGGCTGCAGTGGTTGGACTTGCTGTAAAGTAAAGAATAAACACCAATTTATGTCCCCAACCACCAATTTTCATACCTAATTTTTCTGCAACTACCAAACCCCCTTTTTTTTTAAGGCACAAATTTTTTTATCTCATTCTCTCCAGGCCTCATTATTTTTCTAAATTCACTGAAATAAAGTAAGAGATATATAAATCAAGCTAGTGAATAGGAAAACTCAAATAAATAAGTCATTTTAAACACTGGGTGATATGTCTATGCTTCTACAGACAAGCTCAGTCAACTCACTAACACCTTGTAGGCATGAATTAATTAACCCTCCTATAATTTGGAACAGTCCTTTCTCAAAAAGGACCAAAATAACTGAAGGGGTTTAAAGTAGTATTGTGGCTATACAGAACAGGCCTTATGAACTACCTCCTTCAAAGCCTTCAAGTTCTCAGAAAATGACATTTGTCCATGTCTTTAAGTCACAAATTTTAAAAGCTTTAGTTTCCTAACAGTTGCATATTTCAGAACTGTTTCTTTCCACTATGAGGTCCCAAGAACTATAAAAATATCAATTTTGCTTCAAAAGCCAACGGTCTCCCAGCCAGTGTTTAGAGTGCAAAACATCTACTCCAGTTTCACATTTTTTTAAAGAACCGTTGTGCTAAAATTATTCCTGCTATTTACTAAGAACTAGTTAATTTGTGGAAAAGAAGAGAACAACAAAATTGCTGTTGAACTGGCAGGTTCCTCTTTGTGTGCTGTCATTGCCTGTTTCCATAGACACCATCAACCGATACAGACTATTGTAGAAGATCAAATAATTCCGTTTCAAGGTGCTCAACTTGCATATCAACATTTGCTATTAAATTAAACGCAGTGACCTCTCTTGACTCCAGTATCTCCAAGCTCTTTTCGTAAGAACACAGAAAAATATCTTCTCTTTTTGCTTTGGTAACTGCTTGCAGCCAAATAGCTTCTGAAGTTTATTAATGTAAATAATCTTAAATGTTCTTCATAAAGAGTTAACTTTCTGGGCCTATGACTACACTTTTTTTTCGACCATTACAGTACTTTTCATGAACTTTCATGACAGTTTGTTAGCTGTTGGCAATATAATTACACTGGGTGTATATTCAGCAGAAATTTTATTTAGTGTCAGTTTATTTAAAGCTGTTTATTTAATCTGTTTCTTTTCAGCGCACTCAAAGAGAAGCTCTAAAACATCACTGCTGCAACTCAAAACTGCACTGGGAATAAGTGGCCATGTAAGCTGCTGCAAATTCACACAATACAACAAGTTCACAGGTATAGGCTTAACTATTTTGCATATTATTTATGATTCCACTAGAGATGGAGGAGCTTCTAAAGGTCAAAAAGAAACAGAAAACGTCTGTTCAACATATACTTTCCAAATGTCATTTAACTTACAGACTACAGATATACTGTTAGGATTGATGTACATACCTAAACAAATTGCAAAGGCAACTAAGGAATATTTAATCTTCGCACCAGAGACAAGCACTTCTAGCAATTTAAATGAGTTTATTTCAACTGCTGATATGGTCAACTAAAATCTGCACTGCTTTATGGATCCTGCCAATCAATTTTTACTGTCTCCTTCGTTTAAAAAGTGTTTACTTTCATCAACGTAATAAAGTGAAGGAACAGCTTTTTTTCTGACTTAAACCTCTTCTGACTTTTATCTATTATTTCAGACTGAGCTTTGTGCAATTTTCCAACGAAACAATTGAAAAACACATACGAAGATCAAATCTCTTTGACCAATGAGACTGGCACATGTAGTCAGTCATATGTTCGAATTTTAAAGCAGTATTACTAAACAGGTAGACAATGTCTTATGTGCTTTAAGCACACCAACGTGTGATATTAACAAATAGCTCTACTGAATAGCTCACAATTTATATTAAGGCATCTGATTACGCCCGGAGAAGTATTTTCAAGGAGTTACTGCAAGTATGCCACCTTTGGGCATACCAGATAACAACGCTAATTAGTCACACTACTCATTTCAATGAAAGTGCTTCCTCAGGTTGAATGTGGGACTCGGCACTGCTGAAACAAAATTGTATTGTGTAATGTGCTGTTTTCAAGAGACACAATGTATTGCTATGACTATCCAAACAGATAATTATTCACCAAGCTGCGAGAAGTTAAATCTAGTTCCAGAGGGTGATGTTATGCTGGATCCAGACGAAAATGGAGAATTGCCAGCAGTATCCTGAAGTCCTCCTGCTGAATGGGACCGCAGCCATTCTTTGGCATCTTCTTGATTACGGAGCTGGGAGGACGGAGTATACCTGCAAAAACAAAGAGTTTTTTCCAAAATGAACTTTGACATTTATTTAAATTTCCTTTTTTTAAAAAAAACAACCATGAAATGTCACAAGACTTTGGGAGAGAGAGAGGGAAAGAAAGATGGAAGAAGTCTCACATAAAATGTAAGGATTAAAATGATATAAACCCATTACAATTCTGAATTAAAGAGCTGTTCCAAGCTGTTCTAAGCTGTTCCCAATTCATTCCACTTCTGTTTGGGAAAAAAAAACCCCAAATCTCCTTTCCTAAGGCTTTGCTAGTAACCAAGCTAGCAGTAAACAAAAAGCTGCAGATAGAAGTTGTGTACTGTAGAATAAAATATAATGTGTGTTACGCATGTATGACTGAAAAACAAAACCATAATTTGGAAACCCTTTTCTTAGGTTATGCCAAAATTCTATCGCTATTTTAATATTTTGGTGCATTGCTAAGCTTAGCTGGCTTTTTATCATATTACAGCCAAATTCAAGTCAACAAAGCCATTATCAGATTTTTAAACAAGTTGTGACCCAACAATTCATATTCCAGAGACATTAAAATAAAGGCCTGTGGAGGTGTATCCCATTTAGTTCAAAACTACTAAAGTAAAAAACTACTACTAGCATTAAATCATCATAGAGGAGACTATGCTTAGCCTTTTCTGAAGGCAAAGAAAATAGAGGAAACGTTGTCTATGCCAACATCAATGGTACAACACCCACCGGCTTCAGCTGAAGCAAAATTCAAAATATGTTTCTGTAGATGCCTGAAAAATAGGTATGTTACTACAGGTGTCATATGAAATATGTGATAGGGTACAGCTATCAACAGAAACAGCATCATGGAAACACTCTGCTGATGGATTTCCATGTCTTACGCTATGCCATCTGCTTTTGTGAAATATTTATGAGTTACCAACTCTCCTTCCAAAACCCAGACACTTGGAGCCTATTATTAGTCGATACTATCTATTTAATTAATTAGAATCCATCCAACTACTCTACAATAAATTATCACTTATTAAGACTACTTTAAATCAATGTGAAAACTACAATAATTAACATTGCAAAAACTCAAACTACTTTCAAAAAATTACATTCATCCTTCTGCTTGTCCCTCAACACTTACGCAACCCTCCCTGACTATCTGCAGCTCTTCAACTTTGCACATATATCAGTTATTAAGAAAGGGGCTTTAAACAGTCATTTTACTTGAACACACTAAGGGTTGTTTTTTTTTTGCAGCTTTAATACCTACCTCTTCAGCACTCATATGTTTCGGTCTTAAAAGAGAGTCTTTATTTATTAGAGGCATACTGGAGAACCAGAGAAACATTTTAAACCAAAATGCCATTTTGAGAAAGGCTTCATGGCGTCATGGGACAAAGCTGCTGTGAAGAACCATGTGTAGAGCAGAGGATAAACTGCAGCTGCAGTTTCAGGGCAGCAGCTCAGTGAGCCCAGAAGCCGCATTAAGCAGTTCTGAAGCTGCAATTTTCTAAATTGTCTAAGACAGCTTCTATAAATTCTGTAACACTTAAAGCATGTAATTAATATGCCTAATGTTGATTGGCTTGCTAGGATTGCTTGCGATGCCATGAAAAGCCAGAGTTGAAGACTCAATAGTCAGAAGGCTATTAAGCAGGTATTTGGTGCATTTTTTTAATGTTACAAAAATTATAACCTTACAGATGTACAAAATCTATTAGAAGACAATTGCCAAAAGTCTGTTTGGGGTTTTTTTTGTTCTTTTCTTGAAGAGCATAAATTATTTCCATAAACACTATACTTTTAGGTATTCTGAAGCAAATATTCTTTTAAATTAATATGTCCAATCTCATCCTAAAAGGTTTGGCGTGAAATTGAAAATCTTTCCTATGTGTGTATCAACACCAAGGTTCCCGGGGTGACAATGATTTCAAGTCATTCCACGTACTAAGCCACAGAAGCTGCAAAATTATTGTTTTCAAGTCAAGCCCAGTGACAGTTTACAAGCTGCTTTTCAGCAATTCAGCCAGCAAAAGCCACAGTTCTTGCTCAAGCGGAAAAGTCACTGGATGAAAAAAAGCACCGTGGTCAATGGCCTTCTTTGAGGATTAAAGAAAGAAAGAAGGAAAGAAAGAACAATATTGTTGCCACCTCTTGCAAACTGCGACCATCACCACCAGCCACAACAGAAACACAAAGCAAACTCCAAAGCCACAAGAGAAGCTGTTAATCCATGTGGAAACACCAATACCTGAGTCCCTTCTTAGGCAAAGTGTTCCTATCAAGATGTGGGTCGCTGCAGAAAAGTTAAAAGAGAAGAACTTCAGAGAAGAACAAAAGGGAAGGAGTAAGATCAGGACGAAGAAGGACGGACAAATATCTGCACCACCTTCTCAGAAGAAAAGGTGCTGGGGCCTTCCTACAGAAACATGCAAAAACCTCCTCACCCAGGTGTGGATTTGCACAAACATGCATCTGGTACCATGCCAATGAATCGCATCTGTTCACAACGTGGTTTTGCTATTTCTCCTACTCACAATGAACAAAAATGGCTCTTTAAACGTCAAATGGATGCTGAAAAATCTGCTTTTCAGCAGGTGTGAGGCACACTATTTGTGAAAGCTGCTGAGAATCTTCAAGTCCAAGCCACCTTTCCTTCATTTCTTTCAGCAGACACCATTTAGACAATGCAGCTAATTACTGTTACGCAGCTGCAAAGTACGGCAGTAAAAGTATCAAGCCCAGACTGTTTAAATTTTCAAACCTTCGCTTAAATTCCATTAGTGAAGTAAAATGACTCTATTAGTCNTCCAAACCCCAAATATTCAAGTNTATGTTTTGACAACTGATGNACTTGTAACTAAGAGTCTTGTTAATTTGTTTTTAAANAAAATATCCATGTGCTTAAATTAATTACTTTAATGACAATCCTTCTAGCTAAATCACAGCGGTGAGCAAAAGTGAGCTAGAATGTTTAGATTCGGGTCATCTTTTCCTAACATGAACATTCATCTTTACAAGTATGGATGTACCCAGGTCCCTGCAAAACACTCATGAGCCCAATTGCAATAAAAGACTGACGACACTGAATGACACAGGGACTTCACGACAAAAAGGACAGGCCGGAACGGCAGTGGGAAAAGCAGCATGCCAGAGGAATGCTGAAATGCTAGTGAGAGTTCAGATCGGTAGAAAAAAAAATGGCAAGCTTTTCAAATTGCCTTTGGCAAAGAAATGAGGGGAAAAAAACCCAAACCCAAACACCCCCACAAACCAAAAGATGGTCCCAGTAACAGGAGCAACGCCAAAAACATGCCAACTCTGCCGTATGCCGTTCTCCAGCTTGCTTTAGGCAGACAGATGGGGTGTTTGAGGGGACTCTCACTGGCATGTCTTTGTGTCAGCTCACACCTGAACAATGAACACAGCAGAGGACTCCACTGAGCACAGTCTGTCACAAAACAATTTGCTTCAGCGAGATGGGCAACAAAACCTACAGCCTTGTGCGTACTCCTGTCCTGAGACAGCATTACCTGTCCTGTCTCCTGGGCAAAGTATTTCGGCAGAATTTGGGGCTAGCAGCAGGGGAAGAAAGAGGGCTAGAAGAATCAGTCCAACAAGACAGAAAACAAGAGAAGAGATATTAGAATGGAAAGAGGAGAGAACAGAAAGGAGTCATAATCAAACACAAACAGAAACCCAAGCTGTCAGAACATTATACTCAGCAGTAATTTTTCCCAGAGATGCAGCTACAAAAACATCGCTACTTGACGAAGTAATTAACACTTCAGGATATAACTGATTTCCAGTGCTTGCAGGGCTACTGCTGCCTTCCACAGAGCTCTGATGCTGAAACAGCAGTCCCGTTCCCTCCTCCCTGCTCAGTCTGCTCCCAGCTCCTGCTCTGTGTCCACGCAGATACCGATGAATCCCATCCTGTAACGAGCTGGGGAACTGACCAGTCTGAAATACGATTCAGGTGATCATTTTTCAGTTGGATCCATCTCCCAGTCGGGTTCACCAAGCATTCTCACGAATGGCTGTACTAAAAGACCACGGGGAGCAGCTGGGGATGGGACAGGGCAGCAGGGAGAGGCCAAGAAGGGATCAAGTGACTGGGGAGACAGGGACTTCTCTTTGCAGCATGACCTCCAGCTTAAAAGCCTGCCAAATGTTACAAACAAGTTTAACAAGAAACACTTGGCTTCTCAAATCAAAATCGTAACAACACCGGAGGCTTATCTGAATATCACTATCAGGTTGACTTGGGAAGGATAATATATGA
>Ga0065711_1005232_pt1 | contig 21542 bp, 11 predicted proteins | sample Hoacrofraction12_FD_59098 | JGI IMG/M metagenome (GOLD analysis project Ga0065711, IMG submission 59098) | Hoatzin crop microbial communities from Cojedes, Venezuela - Epithelial fraction 12 v2 (version 2) | ecosystem: Host-associated > Birds > Digestive system > Esophagus > Crop | place... | reverse complement strand
AAAAGTTCCTTCATATCATATGTGCTTCAGTAAAGAGCTTACCTTAGAAGAAACTCACTTGCCACTAATATCTGTCTCCCAGGAAGCTTGGCAGAGAGCTCTACAAGAGCTGCCTACTTCCACACCACATAACCAATTCCTGAGTTAGAGTGAAAATGGAAAACAACCTCAGCAAGGAATTTTTCCTTGTAGGAAACTGCCTGTCAAAGCTCCAGAGACACAGCTATCATGTCATGGGGATCAGGCATAGCACTACAAGTGTAGGGCAGAAAAGGCTATACAGATTAACACAGGCAGAACTCTGATCCTCACCAAGGCTCCTAGACCTCCACTGCTCGTCATCACCCTCACTTCAGTCCCCTGACAAGTCTGCAAGTCACAGGTTAGAAAGATGCCTTGACAATAAATAGTTCCCTTGATAAGGCTGAGCTGCTGGCTGCTTGCACATTTTCTCCTTGTCAATAACTTGAAAATATTGCACCTTTTCTATAGGAAACCTGAGATTAATTTCCCTGGACTTAATTTTTAAATTGGTCTTTTTATCCACACATTTTCACATTCAACATATTTATACACACATTGACATTTTTATAGAATCCTCCAGATTCTATAATTTGAAGGAAGTTATTTTAAAGGAAACACTTCTTGAGCCATCTATCCGCAAAGTACTTTCACTATCATGAGTCTACCCACTGAGGACTCCAAGGGAGACCAAATCCAAAATGAATAGCTATCCTATAAAGCTTTTAAGATAAGCAATATTTGAAGACCAACCTGTAAGAATCTTTCAGGGCTATGAAGCAATGCTGTATGACTTATTTGAAATGTGAGCCAGTTTCCCAATAGCCAAAGGTCCCAAACAGCTCTCTCTACTTTTAAATAAAACCTAAACTCAGACATCGTGTCAAAGACACTTAATGCATTTAACACCAAACATCCAACAAATCACCTTAAGTCAGTCATATATTCTACTTTTCTCTCACCATGGGATCTTCCAGACAATTGGAATCTTGCCGCAAAACCTTGCTTTATCTTTCATTTCTCATTGCAGTTCCACTAAATTGCCACAGAGCTGATATGTGGCTGTTGTAAATTCTCTGTTGCAGTCAATGGCCACATACAAGCTCAAAGCAACTGTAATTCCAGTCCAACTATCACCCTCTGTTTAAAAATTAAGATTCAGCATACAGCCAAGTTTTCTTCTTGGATATGCAAAGGTCTAAAAAGTTTGCTTCAAGAAACAATTAGCTCTTCCATTCATCCTGTGATCTGTTCATTCAGAAACCAACTGACTATTCTCCTTCATATTACCCAAGCATTCGTGGTCTCTCATCTCAGGATAGCACTCTGGAGCAGACTGAAGAACCACTTAAAATGATGTATTAATTATTCATTTCCAGAGTTCATTAAATAAGAATCTTTCATATTTGTTTTCTTCATAGCTTTATGTTTTTGCCACAGCTGGGTGAAATATGCTAACTGCTGGGTCTCAGCAGAGAAGATCAAGGATGTCGATTACTTCAACATAGATCCTATGTTCTGCTGGAGTTTACAGAACAGTGTTTCTGCTCCTGAAAACTCCACAAAACATCCAGTGTAAGCAGCAGTCACTGCCTGTAGTCCACATCAGCAGTTTGGGAACTGGCAAGAGTTGAGCATAACGCAGGTTTTCGCCTTGGAAACAAGCATTCAGGGAAGAAAACAAGCAGCAGGCAAAGGCCATCCTTAGTGAGGCAGGGAAGCCAATATTCCACCCCAGGGGAAACCATCCCCAGAGAGCAAAGAGTACAATTTCTATCACAAGCACCAGGAAGAGGATGTCTTCTTCCTGAAGCCAAGGTTGCGGTAGAGAACTGGTGGATGGAGAAATCCTGGTGAGGAAGAACGTCCTCCATGGAGAATAGCCAACAGAAACCTAGGTTAAAACTATATCCCTATTTTGGTTGATTTTCACTCAGAAAGAGATCCCTGGTCTTTTCCTCATGTCCACTTCCTTCACAAGACATATGTGTTTCTCCTGGCCTTTCCTAGTTTGCAAAATTCATCTCCTCTACACTGGCATTTGATGCAGGACCAGGCAGTTTCCAACCAAACTGAACCCTGTTGACCACTGCATGAACTGCTTTTACACAGCTGTCCTCAGTCATTCATATAGCCATTGCATCTGCTCCCTTGGACCCTGGGGGAGGAATAAGCAGCATTGGTGGCATGATGGACTGCCACTGTCGTTTTGCAGAAGCTCAGACTGTTAATAAACTACTGCATCCTCAGATGATAGACCTAGGTTATATCAAGCAGTAGAGATTCACAGTTGCCAGCAGGGCAGTGCTGCAGGAAAAGCAGCCTTGACTTTGACAGGGTGGAAGGGAAGGGAGAGAGGCCGGAGGATTTGGTGAGCCGTGCTGCACCACTGGCCTCAAAACACACTTCTACGTGACGGTGCCTTGATGACCCTTGATGTCTGCCAGGATTATCTCTTTCATAAGAAAGTGCTGCACTCTGGAGATAATAAAAATGCCCTAGGGAGAGGTAGCAGTCCTTTGGGTCCTCTCCCAGACATGCAACACCTCTCCTGATATCTGGTGTCTAAGGCAAGCTCTTCCTCCTCCTGTCTGTCCTCCTCCAGCTGCACTTTTTTTCCTCAGTACTAGGAAAAAAATAAATGAGTCAAGTGCCTGCTGCTGAACACTGCTGGAGCAAAGGCAAGACAGTGCAAAGAAGCACTGTCACATGCGCTGAGCCAGGGCTGTGGCAAATCAGTGCTACCACACAGCAGTGACGTGTTGGTCCTGGTGCTGCATGTTTCCTGTCCATGGCAGTACCTGCTCTGCTGGTACATATCTGTTGTTTTTCCATGGGACACTAGTCAGCACAGCTTTAAATATTTTTCATCTTAACACGGTTGCTCAGAATGAGGCAGTTGAAAGGAAACACAGAGGTCATGGATGTATCGATTCAGACGAGTTATTTTGTTAGCAGAGTACATCGCTCCTCTCATCAGCTGCTTCCCACCTCTTTCCTTCCCCCACGCAACATCCCCTGTTGTTTGGGCACTAATGAAGACAGCAAAATGGTTATAGGACTCTGGGGATCACTCATCAAAAATTCTATATCTATTTTAAAGGCCTGTTTCATTCATAAACGTAAGGATTTCTCTCCTAAGGATACTCCTCAGTAACTAATTCATTTGAAAGAAGGGATACAATGCAGTTGAATAGTAGAGAAATGTCTCTTTGCCAAATTACTACAAAGAAAGAGATGATCAATATCTACCTGCATGCTTTCTCATCACCCTACAGGACAGCTGCTCCAACACATGGCAACAGATGAGTAAGGGTGCAAAAGAAGGAAAAGATACTACATTCACTCCCATCCCCCTAAGAGACAAAAGAGAAAGACTTAGATAAGTGTACTTATAGCCCTGTCCTTTCACCTGCCACTCACGATTTACCTGTGCCCATTTGAGCAGCACAAGGGGAAATGCTGAGCTTCACCCTCAAATTGTCATTTACTTGGTGTAGGAGGAGGTTGCTTTTGGTAAGGTACACTGCAGCCCACTTAAGGAATTTGGTAGCCTTTGGGACTCTGCTTTCTACAGGAGAGTCAGACTCAATTTGGATAGCTTCAGAAGAGGAGACAGCAGTTACCTTCACATACATGTACGAACACTTTGAAATCCTCTGCTGATCCTAGAATCATTAAGGTTGGAAAAGACCTCCAAGATCATCAAGTCCAACCTCAATCCGTCATCACCATGCCTGCTAAACCATATCCTGAAATGTCACATCTACATGTTTTTCAAACGCCTCCAGGGATGGGGACTCCACCACTTCCCTGGGAAACCTGTTCCTATGCCTGACTCCTCTTTCAGTAAAGAAATTTTTCCTAATATCTAATCTAAACTTCCCCTGACACAATTTGAGCCCATTGCCTCTCATCCTATCTCTAGTTACTTGGGAGAAGAGACCAACACCTACCTCACTACAACCTGCTTTCAGGTAGTTGTAAAGAGCAATAAGGTCCCCCCTCAGCCTCCTCTTCTGCAAACTAAATAGCCCTAGCTCCCTCATCTGCTCCTCATAAGACCTGTTCTCTAGACTCCTCACCAGCTTTGTTGCCCTTCTCTGGACACACTCCAGTACCTCAGCATCCTTCTTGTAGTGAGGGACCCAAAACTGACCACAGTACTTGCAGTGTGGCCTCACCAGTGCCGAGTACAGGGGCACGATCACCTCCCTGCTCCTGCTGGCAACACTATTCCTGATTCAAGCCAGGATGCCATTGGCCTTCTTGGCCAAGAAGGCACAAGAATAGATTCAGGCAACTTGAAGGTTTAAACCTCCAGGTTGATTGGAAAGCTCAGCCTCACTGGCCTGCCATGATCAGGGATTTGGGTTCTCTTAGGTCCAGGGTAGCTCCAGCTTTATCAATCTTATCCTCTGAAAGGGACAGATGTCCAACCTTGATACTATCGTGCTGCTGGTAGCCAAAACTGGTTTTGGTTTGCCTGATGATCTGGTCTGTAAGTTAAGATCTGGCTCAGCAAATGAGACTGGGTTGGTTCTGCGAAGCTGTATGTAAGCAGATACACAGCCCTAGTACCCTACACAGCACAGGGGCTTCTAACATTGCTACTGACACAGATGAGGAGTCAGTCCACCAAGTCCCTTCACCATAGGGCACAACACAGTCCACCTCAAATGCCACCTGTGCAGCTCCTTTTAAGCCAACAGAGAAACTATCCTAGCTTCTTCATTCTTGTTCAGTAGGACACTAATATTGTATATAGTTGTAATTATGGCGTGCTCTGTAAAGAAAACAACTATTAAAGGAAATTGATAATGGGACTGGGATCTTTCACCTCTGGCAACACTTCAGTCTGTACAAGGTCATTGATGTCTATTCAGTAACTGATGAAATTATCTGGAAGCGTTTCAAAGGAAAGACATTGACACCACAGCAACATTGATTACCAGTCTTGGCTGCCCCCTTGGCAGTTTATGGGAGAGGCAAAATATTAAATGGATGTAAGTAGTGAGCTCTCCTCACTTTATGGACTGAGAAGAACAAATACATGACATGTTGCCAGAGAATGATGATAAAGGAACCAACATTGCATGCCTCCCACAAGAGACTGATTATTCCCTTCCTGGGTGTCTTTCTCCCAGTCTGTCCATATGCCACCCCTCATCAGTACTGTGTGCTTTGGAGCATCGTCTGAAGGATTAAAGGATTTCTCTTGCTCTAAGAGGAAACAAAGCACTGGTCTTGTTCAAACCATGCTGCTTTTGAGGACTGTGCAAGTGAAGTAATCTGTGCCATGTGATCTACTGAACCACAGGGAACGCAGACACCTGTTAGCTAGACTGAGAGCACTTCAGAGATGAACATAAGAAAATACAAAGTTGCTAAAAATAAGGGGTCACAGAAACAGGTGATAACATGACTGATTTTGCCTAGAAAGCTGAACAGTAATCCTACCCCAACACCAGAGAGTAACTGCCAGTGTTTTTTTCTGAAAGCTAATTTAAACTCTGTTTCGAGCAGATCTTTACACAAACCTGTTGTGGGTATGAGGAGAGCATGAAGCACTTTTTATTGCTTCGCATCACCCTCCAATAGCTGGTGTGGTATTACAGCTAAAAGCTACAGAGCCCTTAAAGGGACAAAACATATGCAGCATCCCATGTAGCCTACTATAGCCAGCTCAACCAATGCAGTTGTGGTTTGCATACAGCAAGCAGCCACCTGCCCCTCAATAGAAGCCTTGCTGTCGCCCACTCTTCCCAGGAAAGCTAGCTGTCATCATTGCAAAGAACTGACTTTACAAGCTGCTGCCAGTACTGGTGCTTTTCCCTTCCTGGCTAAATAAATAATGACAGCAGTCTCCTTCATACTAGATTGAAACCTGCAATTAAGAATTCATTCAGGGTCAGATTTCTAATTGGCTTCTCCCAAGTGAAGGGGAGACTCAGTAACGTGTTGTGTATGCTGAGAACCAAACAGGGCTCCAGAAAATGATGCTGTAGGAAGAGCCATTTGGGTCCTTTCCAGATGGGGCAGGAAGTGCAAGGGAAGAGAAAGAGGAAAAGTATATGCTCCACCAAAGGAAGATATCTTAAAGGTCTTTCACCTAACAATGACTGGTTTAGCTTTTTGAAATTGTTGTTGTTTCATCGGAATACTGGCAAGACTTCATAAAAATAGACTTTCTGCAGCAGCCAGCTGCTGCCTGCCATCTCCCCCACACCTATACAAAAGCAATAGAGAGTGGGCTAAGTTACTGTAGCATCTCCCCTTGCTTTTTTTTTTGTTTTATTTTTAGCTCTATGTTTTCCTCCTGTTCTCAGAACTTCTGCACATCCCTGTCATTTCAGACTCATTTCCCCCAGTGGATTTCAGATTCTTGTGATATTTCAAGTATCCCTGGATGAAAATGTCAGGACAGATTATTTTATTTTTCTTGATCTCCATACCCCTTTATTATTTATTTTACCACGCTTCTGAAAAGTACTTTCTTCTAAACAAAATGACAAGGACAGCAGGGCCACATTGTACACACTGTCCTATTTCTTCTGACCATTTTTGATGCTGGTGAGGCCATGCTGCTACAGCACAGGTTACACTAAAGTCAATCCCTTCCCTCAGCACAAGTCAACAAACCAGTGTTTGACCATATGCTGCAAGAATGGGAAACATAACTTATTGGTACTTCTTCCATCAGACAAATTATGCCCTGAAAGTGAAGAGAGGATAATTGGGCAAGTTAAGATTTTGTTTAGTTCATTTCCACCTGGGATTTTTATCCTATTACCTACTGTTAATAACATTTCTCATTAGACCACCCTTGTATCTTACAAAGAAGTTGGCATGACCTCTGCAGTGGATTTCAAGCTGTTTTCAATCTAATATTCCTAGCTGGTTTTGACTCAAAAGAACAAACTACATCACCTGAAAACAAGAAAACAGCCACCAAGCAACCTCTGGTCTTGTACCCATCACTGTTGTCTCTCACACTTTTGACTAAGCACTGTAGGAAACATGCTATAGTCCCTATCAAACACCATGCATCAAAGCCTTCTGCATGCCAAGACAACAGCAGTACCCAGAAGTACCAGGATATGCAGTATTTTGCTCCTTCATCACACTGTGTCTCACAGTAGAGGAGCAGCTGTAACAACCTGCCACAAATACATCCTTGTGATTCCCTCCAGCCTCCCACCGGGGTGAGCCAAGACCATTATCCTACTTCTCCTTTGCAAGTGGTCCATTGCAACCTCTACCCAAGCAGGACAGTCCCCATCACTGTGTGGCCTGACAGGACAGCTCAGCCAACTCCTAGGTCTCTTACTACCTTCTCTTTGTCTCCAAAGTTCATTAAACTGGTAGAAGATCAAGGCTCAAGTTAATTGCAGGTAGCAAGTCCAGATGGCAACCTACCCCCATGGGTTACCGCCTTCCTATAGAGGCCAAAACAGTGATTTTACCTACTTTTTAACATACCACTATCACCAAACAAAGCTACAAGCTATTTGTCCTAGCTGATCTCTGTCTCCAGCTTTGAGGGATAACATCTAAGTACTCCTGCATCTCTCAGTCTTTCCCTTCATGCACACATCCTTGGTGTTTTTTCTTTAGATCCTATGATGATTTCACAATATCACGGTACTCTTTTGCTCAACTTCTGATGAAGGTTAAGCAGACAAAATTGAGTGTGTTCCCACTTCACCTGTTCTTCCTACCCCTGTATTTTCCTGTACAAAAGTGACCATTGAGGCCAGTCTCCAGATTCATACTCAGAAACTAGAGGATACTCTGTCCCATATGTGACTAGTTTTCCCCACACAAAGTTTCATTTAACATTTCATCTTGTATGACACACTTTTATTTTCCACCTTGCTTTACCCTGCCTGATATCTTGGGATATCCTCAAGAGCCCTCACCTTTTGCTGCATGAAACAGTAACCGAACAAGCAGAGAAACTAGCTCAACCCTTTTAAGAATTAAAGACAAAAGAATTGCTGTGGCTGCTGAATCATAACCTGTAGTCCTGGGAGAACAAACACGGGAATTTTGCAGTACATAGGTGGATTCCCAGAGGTCTGAGTTTCACTTGCACACAATGATCCAATGATCAGGTATTTCATTTTCCAGCCAAGATGCACAGCATGATGAAAGCAAAGACTTTAGATCTCAAGAGAGGAATATAATCCCTGTTTCTCAGATGACAAAAGGTAATTCACAGGTAAACAGATTTACCTGAAAAGCTTACTGCAGCAGAACAGGAATATCATGATCTCCTTTCTCCCATTTCCTCACAGCTTCCACAGAGAATGAAAGTAGTTTCTAACCCGATCTTGACCTGATACACTGCCCCAGAAAAGGAGCCATCAGGAAAAGAATTTGCAGTTTGTTGGCCTCAAAAGGCATTGAGAATTCAGGGTTTCACTGACATTGTTTGACTACGGATACCCAAGTAGGCTCATGTGAAAAATGCCAGCCCTAACATAATGAAAAATATTTTAAGATTAGAAAAGCATGTTACATTAATGAATTACAGGCTTTGCTGCCAAACCAGGTTCCTGCAATTAGTTTGAGAACTGTGAATGAAGCTTGTGCCTTTAAGTGTGGGCTTTTCCTACATGAAAAGCTCACCAGGTTGGGATATTCTCTTTCCTTCCTTTCCCTCATCTAAAATAAGCTGTTGATACTTCACTTGCACACACACATCTACAGAGACCCAAAACGCAATGATCCATGTAAACAGCCTTTTGTAGTGCCAAATTTAAGAGCAAAATTGATTATGACTATTGGACCAGGCCTCCAAGTTTGAACATTGGCTCATAGTTGCCACAGGAAAGTACTGGCACTCCAGACGTTCAGGTCCTGAAGCCATTGGCTCAGTCTTTTTAAAATCTGACATTTTAGATTCAGTGGCCTTTGGGAGTTTCCCCAATGTTTCTGACCACTTTCCAAAGGAGTCCTCAGGTATTTATCATGGGGCCTGAACTAGTGTCCACCACAAAACTTCTAACACATGGACATGTTGCTATTTGAAGTCTTATTCTTCTGTGCAGTTGCATTTTGTGTAGAACATACAGCTTGCAATGAGATTCTAGGAGTCTACGGCATACTGGGAAGCATCTTTACCCAATGGGGTTCCCCATTTCTGGTATTTTTGCATGACCATTGAGCGACGCAATGATTTCACTGTCCTACCAAGTGTTTCTATCATGGAACAGTGTCTGTACACAAAAGCAAATGTACAAAGGAAAGCTATGCTGTACCACAATGGACGCAGTCTAGCCTAATGTGCCAAGTAGGAACTGTAATGGGAAGATAAACCAGTTCTCTGTGTCTCTTCATCATCTCCCCAACTAGGCAGTTATGAGACTATCTGTAGGGGGGAAAAAAAAAAAATCAAGCCCAGGAAACAGTTTATTCCTCAAAGAGGTTGAGCTATAACTTGAAACAACAATTTAGATACCTCCCAGGTCTCTTGGGTTACAAATAACCATTACCTTGTACAGCCTTAGATTTCTCAATATACATGGAAAAACTACTGAAAGCAGAAAAGCATAGACCAGAAATGGCTATTTTCTACTGCCTTTTGCCAGTCTTACCTATTTCAGACTGCAAACTTATTGGGGCATGGAGTATCTCAGTAATTATATTTGCATATGGCACAAGAGAAGCTGTGCTCAGTCTTGTTTTAGGCACTACTGTCATATTAATGATTTATAATGGCAGTGTTATATTCATATTATGATACACCCACCCCTCCCAAAAGCCTCAGTGCTACAAACACTAGGAAAGAAAAAGATGGTATTTCTGTAGAGTGTTTAAAAAAAATAAACTTTTAAAACTCAATAGCTATGCTGTAACTGTAAGATATTCAATATTATGGCCTGCCAAATATTCCTGCATTGCAAGAGAAGGACAACTGCTTCACACACTGTTTTTCTGTTTTTCTTCAGATTCTGTCCCATAAGCACTTACTGTTGCCAAACTACAGTCTAGCTCTATAGGATGCTTTGCAACAAAAATCCCTCTGCTGGAAGCCTCTCGTTCTTCCCTGCATTCTGATTTTCAGTGCAGGCAGGTGGAGATGAGGGCTCCAGCCAGCACACAACGTTTTTCTGGCTAGGGATACAGCAGTCTGCACAGTGATTGCTCAGAGTGTACAGAGAGGGTTGCTAGCAGAATGGTTTTGAAAGGTCTTTGATACAACCAAAAGGATAGAATTCATTTACCCAAAAAAGACAGAAAAGACCTTTTGCAATAATATCAATAAAATCTCTTTCAATCTCTAGTCCCCCAAATCCCCACTGCAAATTTAGTAGCGATTACTAGCTGTCTGACATAAGCAATTACAACAGAACATCAGAACATACCCAAGTGAATTCAGCACCTTGTGTGGCTATGTGGCAATAAATCTATTCTCTAGCAGTGTGTGGGAGAATTCTTCCCTACTGTGGATTCGTACCCAGCACTAGGCATGGCTCCTCTAGCTTACTGCCAAATAAGCAGTGGGACTGCTGCATAGGATGGCAGCAATCCCAGTCTCTGTGCAGGAGGAAAACAGTGCCAGTGCTAATTCTTCATACAGGTGAACTAGAGGCATCTCTTTTTTTTACAAGGAAATGTCATGCCAGTTATTAATACACACAAGATGCTTCTCCGTTCAGCCTATGCTATGCTGTTTTCTATATGGGGGAAGAGAAAACCAGCAAATTGTAGAGCTTTGACCCTCCTTTCCCTCTCCCCCCCAGTAAAGCTAGTCAATATCACCAAGCAGATCAATTTAAAGAGTCAAATTCCAATAGCTTTGCTCACACCCAGAAGTTTCTCCACTTTTTAATATGAATAAGGCTGTGCAAGGAACAACGACCTATGCAATAAAGTAGTAACAGTAGGACTTTTCAGATAGCCCTGGTGCCAACACAAGAGGGCACAGCAATGCTGCCCTGTCCATGCGGGGTCACATCCTGGCTCCTATTGGAAACACCGTTATGTGGGGAGCAGGGAAAGAAATGGAGAAGCCAAGAAAAATTCCTGGGAGGAGCACACAAAGCTAATAAGGCAGAAAGCCTAACATATGACCCAGCTATCCTGACACCGGTAGATCAGCTCCTGCTCTGGCAAGCTCTGTACTGTTGCGATCTTTGGTCCATTTTCTACCCCCTGTGACTGGAGGTGTAAGTGCTGGAAGCACAGCTTTTAAATAGCTGGAAGCTAGAAAGCGAACAGTGTGCTCCAAAGGGATCATTTTTAATTTCTTTGAGTACTGCGTGTTTAGGACTGGACTCCCAGCGAATTCAAAAACTGAGATTACTAACAAGCCCAATGCTGCTAAAATCTCCCAAATGAATGATTCCTGCCTCGTAAGGACCTTGGCTCCAGCACAAAGCTATTTCTGCCTTAGTATGATCGGCTCTGCAAACCTGCTGGGTTTTTTCGCAGAAGATCTCAGATCAGCTGAAGGGTACATTATGCAGAGAAACTCCAGTGCTGAGACAGAAAGCAATACACATAGCAAGGCACCAGGGCCACATGCCAGGTGACTCACAGGAACAAGGGGACACTCAGAAACCAAATAAAAGAGCTTAACTACTCCATCTGGGCCTTCTCTGCAGACCTTTCATACTCAATGAAGGCTCTCTGCCTTCGAAGGGTCCTGCCTCCCGGGAACAAGAGCAGCTCAGCTCCCCGCTGCAGCACAACAGCCACAGTTCTGCTGGCCCTAGGGGCTCTCCACCACACTGGGGCATGGCTGGAGTGGCAGGAAGAGCATCCTGGCATAAGAGGGGAGAAAGACAAGCTGCGATGAGGATATGTCCACGCTCTTCTTGCAGGAAAGCAGACCTATCACTTCAGGCACTGCTCAGCTGAATGACTTACCTGCTTCAGGGACAGGCAGAAGCTTCTCCTGTTCTCCTTGAACTATTACAAACAGGAGTCAGATATAAACCTCATCACATTTTAACCTTGTTTGTATGGGTGCTGTGTGATGGAAAACCCCACAGGAACAAATCACTCCCACAAAGGACTCTGATGTCTACTTCGGAACCCCTGATGGGTAAGTGCTCACAAAGTTTGAGGTAAGGACAAGAAAAAAGCCAGCACTGAAGCATGTCAGGTACTGCATGACAGTCCCATGATGGCTTGTTGGCAGTACTGAGAAGTGGAGGTAGCATTAGCACTCCAGGGTTAAGTCCCTGAGCAGACAATGCTCCCCACCCCCACAACCACTGTGCCATTGCAAAGATCAAAACAATTCACCTCATTAGCTGTCCTTTTACAATCATACAGACCTCACATCTTCAACTCAGTTACTTATTTAGGGCTCTCTTCCATCCTCTATTCTTCATCTATTCCTGCCTTTTCTTAAATGCCCCCCTGCACACCAAATGTCACCCTCAGCCTATTACGCCAAGCAGGCAAGTCAACAGCAGAGAGTCAGTCTGTACATTAAAACCTTCATTTCTGGCCTTCTTTGAGGAGGAGGAAAAATAACTGATCAACAGGCATACCACAAAGGTCTAACCTCCATCCTCCACATGGAGGAAAAGACAAATAACAAACTATAAATCTGGATCATGACCTGGTCAGGTGGAGGAAAGAAGCTGCTCTGCAGCTGACTGTGCCTTGGAGGTGCTCCAAGGTGCACACCACCACTCTCACTTTGCAGGTGACCAAAGGGCCACAGTTCCTTTGCTAAACAAGCTGCCACAGAGTGGGTATGGGCTCTATTTACCTTACACCTTTTCTTCCACCAAGACTCACATTGCCTGCAGAGGCACATGAGGGGTCTCCATCTCCTCTATCCAGCTGCAGAGTCAAAGTAACAGCCTAACTCCTAGCAGAGCAGTCCCCAGACTGCAGCACCCCTTGAGCCCATAACAGCAAGGAAACTGCCAGAGGCAATAGCCTGTTTTGATCCCCCTGTTATCTAGATCATCCTGGTCATGAGGAACGTATTATTCATGAGCCATAGTTCAGGAACCATTGCTTCAGCTGGAGTAGCAACACCAAAGTAACAAGGCAAATACATAATTAAAATACATTATTATTTCTCTAGTCACCTTTTAACTTCATCCCTTTGCTTTGGAAAGGTGCTGGCAGTTGAATGAGGAAGTGCAAGTCTCTGGACATCTTTCACAAGCATTTTTGGCACAAGTCAGACAGAAATGCCACAGGCCTGCTCCAAGGCCAACAGCAAGAGATGCAGCACTGCTGTAGGCACTGATGGGAACTGGGAATGCAGCTGAGTATGATAAGGGCTGTAATAGGCTTAATAGGGGTCAAATGGCAGGCATCATGTTCTCCTGGGGTGTTCATTTGTGGTCCATGCAGACTCTAAGAGAATGCTCTTAATAAAGGGCCTTTTTTTTTTTTTTTTTGCATGCGTGAGAGCTGCAGTCTGACTTGTGGGTGGTTGCTCAGACAGTCTTCAAGTAATGAGGCTTTTCCCTGCTCAGGAAACAATCTCTAAGGAACTATTTTTAAGTGATCCAACAGCAAACCATATCATCCCTCAGTCCAAAGCTGTCCACAGATGTGCATTGAATTCCACAAGAAAACTCCTTTGGATTTTGGATCAGGCCTCCATTTACTCCAGTGCTTTATTCATGCTTTCTTACACACCTTGACCGGGCAACATGAAAGCTTTCTCCTGAGCATAACACACCCAGGCCTGACCTTTCACTCCTCCTGCCAAGCCAGAACTGGGTTTCACCGTAGTGCAGGTTATGAAGTGTTAGAACAGTCAAGTGTTTGGTTTTGTGGAAAAAAGTAGATGAGGCAGTAAGCTGACATCCTCAGATTCAGCTTTGTGTTGTTCATATAGCTCATGGGAGAGCAAGGCTTACTAATTACTTACTCAAGAGGAGTCCATATTATGCATATTTTAGAAAAAGGCAGGTCAAAGAACGCTCTTTAGAACACCTTAAAAACACCAGGGACAAGAATTAGATTGAGAGAAGTAGAGTTTTCCTCAGCTGAGCTCTGGGTCCTCAAAAGTATTTTGAATGTTTATTAGTTTTTCAGGAGAGGAGAGGAAAAAATATTCCACATTCAGAAGTTGGGAAGTTCTTGACAGATTAGCTTCACTCACTTGCTATTTTCAGCAAGATTGTCCATTTAAAAAAAAAAAAATCAATTGTTTGCAGAGCACTAGAAGGGAGGAAGAGAAATTGAAATGACTCTCAGGAAGTTTCCAGGACCATTTTCACTCCCATTTAAGGGATCTATTAAGACATTAACCTGTAAATCCAGAGACAGTCTTTCTGTTAGACTGATGATGCAGAAGAGTCCTTTGCCTCAAGCCAGGCTGAGGAATACTGCCAGGAGTAATTTTAAACTTACTGCTGTGTATATGGAAGCTGAACATAAGGTTTAACACCTTAGGCTAAATATCTGTGTAGTCTATCTTAAAACTCAGTCCTTCTATTGTATAGAGTAAGCCTGTCCTCCTTTGAGTCACCTGAATTATTCCACATGCACATCCACGTGATGGAAAGTTGACATCATGGCTCAGAGCAGTGCTTCCCATTTCCCCTCGAGTAGGTTCTCTGTCTAGTGTAGGCTTCTTCTGGAGAGAGATTACACAGAGATGTCAGGCTTTCCCAAGAGCCCTTAGTGACAGAAATGAGTCCGCAAAAGGATCAGCAGCAATCTTATGACTTCCCTTCACCTAGCCAACAGAAACATCCTCTCTAGGCAGTTGCTCTGTTGCTTTCCAGGGTCTCCTTGGACAGTTAAATTATAGAGGCATCACCAAGTCCCACTGGGCAGATACAAAGTAAACAATAGGTGAGGATGAAAACATTTACAACCTTAATGGGGGGAAAGAAACCACAATAGAAGCTGAAACAGATTCAGCCCCAATTTAAATAGGGGGAGAGAAACATGCAGCTGCATCAATGCAGCATATTCTGTAAAACACCACCACGGGCTGCGCCAGTGGGTGCTCACAGGGAGGCTGACACTTTCGTACCTCAGCCCAGAGCAGTGACATTTTCCATAATGATACAGCTGTTCAAGAGCAAGGCTAGGAGTAAAACCCTGCCCTTCTCCTAACGCTTAGTCTCTTCCACCATTCTGCACAGTAAGTAGCAAGGCAATTTGCCAAGGAGAAAGGACCATTTCTCACATAGAACAGTGAAAACTGCAGCAAGAGGAGTTACCCAAAAGTTACAAGTGAGCATGTGCAATAAGCTTGTTCTTATGAGCAGTAAATAGTTGTGGGCTCTAGAAGAAACAGTAAACCAGTCTGTTTGACATATATAACAGAGTTAATCAACCTGGAGTAGCAGCTAATAGTAAGCAGTACAGTCCTAGGGTCTGTAAACCCCAGATCTCAAAAAAATTAATTATACCAATCTGTCAAAGCCATTACCAACAGCTTTTGAATCTCCTAACCCTGGAAGTCCTCTACACCTAGAGCCAGACTCCTGAGAGAAGGACTCAGCATCAAGTTTTTCACTTAAAGCAGCAGATAATGGCCAAGATAGCCCTAACAGTGAGACCTCAGAAGAAAATGAGTCTCTAGGACTGTACCTACGTTAAAAAATACATGCTTGGCTGGACTACACATTTCTCTTGCCATTTAGCCTAACAGGATGATTGAAAGTTGTGTGGTAAACAACAGCTCCCAGATAAAGATTCTTAATAAGTGGGGAAGCCATTCCTTCTTTCTCTAGATCATTTCTACAGGTGCCTAAGATTATTGCAAACTATTGCATCAACACTGAATCACTCCCTCCTTTGCGTATCTAAGTACAACCCATTCCCTTTATAATATTTTGTCATTCCACTGAACCAAAAACCATAAAAAAACTAGGAGAGGAAAACCATCAAACAACCACACTTTCAGCTTCCCAAGTCAATTAGTCTCTACTTGAATTTTAACTACACAGACAGCAGCACTAGCTGTTACATCGTGAGTTTCAAAGCAAAGGGAAAGGAGAAGGTGAAGCAAGCACAGGAGACAGCCAAGAGGAAAACATCTTTAAAACTCCCCTGAATTGGTGGTGACACTTACCTGCTTGTTCTGTTTTATGCCTCTAGCTTTCTCTGAAATAGAGAGGAGCAATTATGAAGTGATCCACTTTCCTCCTATTTAGCGTAAAGAGGAAACAGGGGGAAGGGGAACAAGGGGAGGAGAGGGAGAGTTGCAGAAGGATAATATCAAAGGAGAGAGAGAAGAAAAAAAAAATCTTACAGTAGGTGGGAGGATAAATTGCAATGACCCAGTTTAAATCAAGAGCAGGAACTAGACCTACTAGCAGTCAACACCTTCCCACACACTCTAAGGAAGAGAAACAGCAAGGGAGAGGAACAAATTCAGTACTTGTAGCACTTCCTTGTGCTACAAACTCATCCATCCAGGACAAAATTCATATAGGCAAAGCCCCACAGCAAAAAAGAGTGCCTCTCCCATCAGCCCTTTTACCTGTGTAAGTCAGGGGTGGAGTAGCAGAAGGCATCCTGGTCTGGATGGAACAATTCAGGGCCAGCTGCTAAAAATTAAGGTCAAAAGAGCTCAGCCAGTTTGCACCAGCTGAGGCTCCTTTGCAGGCCAGGGCTGGGAGCCATCCTGAGACCCCAGGGAAATGGCCAATCTTTCTCCTTGTAAAAGACACAATCATTTGACCTAATGGCATGATGTGACAGGCAGCTCTAGCGTTCATATTGGTCTGGGATGGCATCTTCAGGAGGTCTTCACCTCCTGTGGCTTTCACCATTTGCTGTGACAACTGATGGCCATGAACTGATAACTCTGTAGGGGAGACCAAGAGCTGTCCATCTTCTAGATAGAAACCAGTATCTGGGAGGAGAAGCAGTGTTCTGTCTCACTTTACATTTTTTTCTTTGGCTTCAGGATTCATGAGGTTTCTGTTTCCTTTCTGAAGTCATATTTACCCATATATTGGGTATAATCAGGCACAACTTGAATAAAGTTAGTACTCCTGTACCGCTGCACACCATTCAAAATGTGGGAAATAAACACGTGTATTATGTGGGCAGTGATTATAACCATAAAGGAAGGACTATCCATGCGGTCGTCTCCAGGCGGATTATTAAAAATCCCAAGGCAGCTTGTTGGACTCATCACAGCTCTGCCGATTTCAAAGCCTGCAGGGGGAATTGCACTGCCCAGTTCCGAAGGTCTCCTCACACTTTTCAACAGCCCATGTTTCCTGCAAACAATCAACATTCCCCAAAAGCATAACCTCATTCTGAGCGTGGATTAAACTGGCCTGTTAATTTGCAGTCACTTAAACTTAATGGTCAAATAGAGTATATGACCAAAATTATATGGGGAACTGCAAATACATTACATTGTGTGGCAATATATTGGTGTGCACTACTGTGTTTTCACGCTCACAGAAAAGTTAGGCAAAAGAAACGGGAGACTGCAGCACCAAACAACAGTTGATTTTACTCAGTATACTGTAAAATTTTACAGTGATGGGACATTAAAGAAGCCTTGAAAGGACAAATTTGAAGATGCATTTTTCAAACTATTATCCCACATCTTTGTTGTTGTTGTTTCTAGAGGCTTCTGCCTGCTGCCTTTAGTTTTGCACAGCAGCCAGGAGGAGTTTTACCCATAGTTTAATTTTCATGCTTCTCAGTTCAGCCTGCGTCCTGTTTCATGGGACTTCTGCCCTTTCTTCAATTCAGCTTTTAGAGAAGAAATTGTTCCCAAGTTGAAGTCACATGAACAGGAGGAGAATTCAAATCTGATATTTTATTAAAGCAGAGATTGTTTTCAGTGAAAAATGGGGTTTAACCCTTAGCTGCTGTCTCTGTCACAGGCACACAGACATATCTGTATGTATACCCCCTTTTCTCCATACAATATAGACCAAAAGGTCCTATTCCTCCTTCCTCTGTGTCCAATACCTTTGTTGCTCTCTCTGTACCTAGTGGGACTTGTGCAGAGCCTTCTGCTCATGGCAGTTATCTTGGCCTAAAACTCTCACTGGCAAGTCTCCTGGAGACCTCAGACCAGTCACACCTCCATGCCAATTTATGATCTCTAGAGATCTGATTATGTTGTTACTACTTCTCCTTTACATGTTGGATAATAGATGTTAAAGTCTGCCATTGCTGGAAATGACGCAGTCAAACGGGACAGTGTAGCTGTGGGAAAGCACCCAGCCAAGGCAGGGGGAAGTGAGGTCAGCAGTGGAGACCCAGATTCACTGAATCTTTAAGTCCTGGTTGCTCTTTAAGCATTTGATCAGGAATCAAGCACCAAGACAACTCTCGCTCTGCACATCTAAGAGAGTAATCGGGAAATCAATGGGGACTCATCGCTGAGGGTTTATGTTAAAATCGTATTTTAAATCTGTCTATTTTTAAGTGTAGGACTCAGAGGAATCTTGGCTTGGCTTGAACTGGAGCACCCTATCATAGACAGGTCCTGAAAAAAGCCCACAGCTTAACTGTATATCGTGAAAATGCAGGGGGGAAAAGAAACTTGGGCCTAGTTATTCCTTCAAATTTAATCAGAAGCAGCCTGGGGTACATAGATGCAAGTGCTGCTGATGGTTGAAATTCAGTAGTTACATAAACAGCAGTGAATGACACAAAATAATTAGGAGTTTGGCATAAAGGGCTTGATCCTCAAATCCTTCTGATCGCACAGCCCTTAACAGACTGGGGCAATGCCTTGGCATCTAACTCTGGGAAAATGCAGAAAACAGAGAGGCTGTGAAATGCTTGGTGCCAAAGCAGGTATATTTTTCCCCCTGTCTTTTTTGCTGTTTCTGCCCTAGTTCAATTTATTTCCCATCTGCATACTTGAAGCACAGAAGAGCAGTGCTTGGATAAACAATGCATTTGCCTCTCTGCTAAAAAAGGAGTATGGAAACGCCTGGGGAAGGTGGAGGGAATCAAGGCGGTCTTTGTGTTACAACCCGTTCCAGGAGAGCCCAGGAATTAAATTCCAGGACCTGATGGCACAGCTCAGCATTTTGGTGTTTTGTTCGCCTAGCTGCCTCCGAGCCCAGCTCTGCAGCATGCAGGCTTGTGTGTTGGAGACGGAGGGTGATTCTGTGAGCAGCCAGAAAGCTTCCACTGCCCACGATCAGACCTCAAACCGTGGACAAAACAGGGGCTGTCGTTTCCTCCCTGTTAACCTGCTGCAGGCTCTGCCTGCTCTGCCCTTTGCCGGCTCCTGGCTGGTGACATGGGAATCCACATCATGCCACTCACATAGAGGAAAGCGTGTTCCCTGTCTCGTTATTCATGGGCTGTGCCCACAGGTACTGGTTGTTCAGCTTGCTGAATATTTGCCTGAATGATTAGGAGGAAGCTGAATCATTCTGAGACCAAATTCCAGTTTTCTCTCTCCTCCTACTTCATTTTCAGGCTTCACTTCTCACAGCTCTCCTGTACACAGTGTGAAATGAGTGTTTAAATACTATCAGATAGAGTCAATAAACTCCCCATGTGCTTTTTTTTAAAAAAAAAAAACATCCTTAAATGAGGCTAGAGAATCAGCTAAAATTACTTAGCAGCACTTATTGCGACAGAAATCCGAGTGCTGTGGTGCAAAAGGCTGCCCTCCTCTGCATCTCCCAGGATAGAGGCATCTGCCTTCCTCAAGAACACAAAATATGTCCCCTCCCTTATTCATCTGATGAACAACTGTAGGAAAGTAGTTGTTCCTACTAAGCTTAATGGGCAATATTCGTGATCTATTTAATGATTCTGCCCTACGTTGTTTTATTAAAATACGTCATTTCTGCTGCAGCAGAGCTTGAAAATGAATCTTAGATTGAACCCAGTTTTCTCACTGGAAACCTACGTTTCATCCTCCTCCCACCCCCTCCCTCCTCTCTCTTCCTTTTACTATTCCTTATCCTTCTTTCCCTAACTTATGCTGCATTTTATTTTGCTTTCACTGCATTTTCCTCCCTGGCTTTTGATACAAGAAGCCAGATTCATCCCCGCTTGTATCCAATGGACTGAAATTCTTCTCAAAGGCGTTATTGGGCTGAATCCAAACTCAGCCAGCATTTTGCAGTGCTGGTGGCTTAGTCAAAACAACAGTTTATAATTTCTCTTTTGCTTTCCTTATCTACCATTAATATGAATTATTAATAAGTACTAGTATTGCTCTGTTGAAAATCACACTGCATTTCAAAACCACCTATCAGACAAGTTGTCTGAAAATTGCTTTTTAACTTTCCTTGTGTACTAGGAATTTGCAAAGCACAGTGTGGGCGCACAGACAGCCTGGATTTCAGACCAGGGCTCACTCTGGGATTCCTCCTGCCATCTGCAGTGCATACCTAACTGAAGTGCTGGGTACTATTAACCCATGCATGAGCTGGCCAGTCAAGGATTGCTTTCCCAAACTGCCATTGATGATGCTAAATCTGTTTCCTAATCAGGCTGCTGTTCCAGATCCCTCGTCTGGGGGGTGCACAGCTTACACCGTTAGTCTGTATTTACAGCCCTTAAACCTGACAAGTTCTCTCCTTCCCTGCAGTTTTCGTGTGCACAGCTCACTAGATACTCTAATGCAGCAGGGAGCCCCTCTTGCCTGAGAATTCCTTTGTTGTATATTTAGCAAACTTTTGACTGCTTTCTTCCAAATGAGACTGAAGGACATATTTTCGTAGGAGAGGGTGAGAATCGCAAAGCACGATCTACAGTCACGTTTTTCCGTGGGGAACTACAGAGCAGGGGAGGAGGAATCACCTGCAGTTCTCTCTCCTTCTCCCCCACGCTTTCCCTCCCCTTCCCTCCCCCACTCCCATACAACCATAACACAAGATGAACGTGCTCCAAAATGCAGCTGCATTGCCTTCCCTCTCCTCCGGTTTTCCTTGCCGTGGCAAAAGGGGAAAAAAAAAAAATGACGAGGATAGAATTGTCGCTAATGTGGGACTGATGCTTTGACTCCGTGTCATCTGCAGACTATTTAGAAAAGCCTGTACGCGTGGTGTCAGAGTTAAGCATAGTCAGTGCTCAGTTACTGCTCATAGGAGAGGCTCAGACAGGGAAGACGGAGGCATTGATGGCTGTCTGTAGGTCTGGATGGTTCCGTAAATGAATGCACAAAGGCTTGTGGAGTGAATAGGAAGGGATGACTGAGGTTATGAAAGACAGTGTCACACTTCAGATGCAATCCCCATCCTTCATTAAAATCCCCATTATGAGATAAATTTTACAAAAACGCAATGTTTTCTATGAAATGGAAGTATTTCCTCCCCATTAGAAATCACATGGGAGTCAGCTCCCTTTACTCCAAATTAGGTACGCTCTGAATGAATATTTTAATTAATCCATGATAAATAAGCCAGGCTTTTTCCTGGAACAGAGTTACCGTTTTCCTCCTTGGCAGCAGCGGGATGTGCGCACTCTGCTGTGTGTGTGCATGTACGTGCTTGGGCTTTTGTTTGCTGTTTGTTTCTCTCTCTCTTTTTTGAACCCATTCCTCAAACGATCAGTTACAACACATGTTCTTAACCACGGATTTCCTTGTGTTTGGCTGCTTTTACTTAGGGGGGGCGCGG
>Ga0065711_1036023_pt1 | contig 21543 bp, 13 predicted proteins | sample Hoacrofraction12_FD_59098 | JGI IMG/M metagenome (GOLD analysis project Ga0065711, IMG submission 59098) | Hoatzin crop microbial communities from Cojedes, Venezuela - Epithelial fraction 12 v2 (version 2) | ecosystem: Host-associated > Birds > Digestive system > Esophagus > Crop | place... | reverse complement strand
CTTTCCCTTTCCCTTTCCCTTTCCCTTTCCCTTTCCCTTTCCCTTTCCCTTTCCCTTTCCCTTTCCCTTTCTCTTCCTCATTTCCCATCATTACTTCACACTTCATCATTATATTGAAATGTCAGTGACTGAGCTGAGCTATGACCTCTAGCTTTGTTCCTAGACATTTTTGTTGCTGTATGCACAAAAATTTTTTTGGGTTATTTATGTAATCTAAACTATACCATAAAAGAGATTATATAATCAAGTCGAAGATATTCACTATTCTCACCCTCTGACCTGTATGATCTCACCTTACATCTTGCTCTTTCGCAGCTGCTGCAGGATTTACTGCCTCGTCACTACTCTGGCTTGCATGGGGCCCTGCCGTGTCCTGATGGAGGAGAAAACATTGTGCTGGTGAGGTATGTGGTCTCATGCTAACTGTGGGACTGGAGGTAGATAAGCCTCAATTTCTAAGGGACAAAGTCTCTTACATTTTAAAGAGTTTAATAGCAGAAACCTGGTTCTGAAATAATTTACAGTGAGGTTCTTCTCAGCTATCCTAAGCAGACCAAAAATTGCTTATCGTGAGTGCCCTGTTGAGTCTGTACAGAAGACCAGACACTTTTGGAGGATGACTGATCTCAGGTAGTGATAGAAGGAGGTATCTGCCTACAGACACTCTACAGGAATAAAATTTTACTGAAAGGCAGGAAGAAGTCGTTCCCGTATTAGTGCTTACCTGAGTAACTGCTTTGCTCTCTTTGTAGTGTGGTCTTACTCCTCATGAAAGTGGCATGCAGTTTATTAGGATTTTGCTTCAGCCAGTAAATTCTGGAGCACCTGTAGATCTTGGACAATATTTGCTTATATTCAGTCAGCAGCAAGCCTGTCCTTGTAAAAGAGGGTCCTCATGGGAAGAGTATCCAAAATTTTGTATCTGGACAGGCTTCTGCTACTTGGAAGCCTCTTTCCTCATCACCACAGTGACCAAACCAGGAGTCCCTGCTTAGACGGTGAATGTGTGAATGGGGTTTGACTTCTTAGCCTATGCTGCTTTCCCTGATTTGTTGTGTAAAGTGGGCACAATTTGAACATTGCTTGTTGGATTATAAAGCAAACAAACATGAAGAAACATACAGGCTGGGGAATGGCAGAAGTCTCAGACTAAAACTTGTCAAATCTCACCTTAAAAGCAAATAGGTTACCTTTCTCAATCTCCACTGTTACACAGCCTTCCTCTGATTTTCTTCATTATCTTCTGTATCTAGATTTTCCTGCATTTGCAAACTTATAATGTCAGTTGTCACCTGGACCTGCAACCTTTACGGTTTCATGTCTGAAACTGATATTTCATTGCTGATGATGTACAATTTCTCATCTTCCTTATTCAGGAACCTAAATAAGCATCATGTTATCTGAAGGGTCCTATATATGTGGATATTTTAACTGAAAGTTCAGAAGGATGCTCCATGCATTATGTATGCTGAAATGTGAAAATCAAATTCTCTATAAAAGTTGTAGCAATATACTTTGTAGTGAAGTGATAGGGATTTTTTTGGTGAATTTGGGTTATAGACAAATGTCAGTCTTTGGAAATACATGTTTGAAAATTACTAAGTAGATTGAGTCCCTTTTGTTTGTGACAGACTCATAAGTCACGCAGCTGTGCAAATAATATCTGATCAGAAATCACATGTGAAAAAAGAGCAATATTTTCTCCAATGAAGATACGAGCAAATTAAGCAAAAATTGCTTTTTGGGGAAAGTGAAGTGAAAGGGTTTGTTTTGAGTCAACAATTGGGGATTAGATAATTATGTTCATCACTTGTATCTTATTTTTTATGTCACAATGGCTAACCCAAAGCCTGTTCCCGGAAACTATCTGTCATTCTTCAAAACTGGTTCACCTACAGATAGAAGCATATCACAGAGTTGATTTCAGATGATATGCAATACCTCTACACTGCTAATATCTAGTCAGCTGAACATGGAGATTTTGACAGTTTTCAGCTTTTTAATTTAGTTGCTGAAATAGGTTTCTGTTTAATTTCTTTCACCTTCTTGAGTAGAGAATTAAGTATAATCTAGTTCACAAACTAGTTTAATCTACTTTACTACTATGTAAACGAACATACAAGGTAAATTTAGCTTTATAAAATCCAGAACTGTATTAGCCTCTGGCCTGATACTTGTAAAATAGATTAAAGGTCTGTATTCTCCTGCTGAACCAACCTAAGGTCTTCTTCTGTGGCAATGAACGTGGGTGATCTCACAGAATCACAGAATGGTAGGGGTTGGAAGGGACCTCTGTGGATCATCTTGTCCAAGCACCCTGGTGAAGCAGAGTCACGTAGAGCAGGCTGCACAGGACATTGTCCAGGCGGGTCTTGAAGATCCCCAAAGAAGCAGACTGTACAACCCCTCTGGGCATCCTGTTCCAGTGCTCCATCACCCTCAGAGTGAAGTAGTTCTTCCTTGTGTTGAGCTGGAACTTCCTATACGTCAGTTTGTGCGTGTTGCCCCTTGTCCTGTCACTGGGCACACCCTCTTGTGGCCCCATCCTCTTGATACTCACCCTTGAGACACTTATAAGCATTTGTAAGATCTCCTCTCAGCCTTGTCTTCTTCAGGCTAAACAGGCACAGCTCCCTCAGCCTTTCCTCTTAGGAGAGATGGTCCAGCCCCCTCATGATCTTCATAGTCCTCCTTTGGACTCTCTCCAGTAGTTCGTCATCTTTCTTGAACTGGGGAGCCCAGAATTGAATGCAGGGCTCCAGATGGGGCCTCACTAGGGCAGAGTAGAGGGGGAGGAGAACCTTCCTTGACCTGCTGGTAAATGTCATAAAGGTTTTCCACTGTCTGAGCATTATAAAGATTTTCATTCACCTCCACCTTTATTCTCCTCTCTTCTATGATTTATAATCTTCTTACAGTGTATAAACTTCTACTAGAATTTAATTTTTGTAGTTCTGAACACTCAGCAGAGTGAGCACTGCCCATGGCATTTCATGAGTGGTCTGATAGACACCACAGGCAGCACCGGCGGAGGCAGCAGCAGACTCCCAGTGCCCCATTCGCCTGGGAGACATCAGAACGGAAGCCTATGTTGCCTACTGCTTACATCACTTCTGCTTTGCCTGCATCCTGCAGTGGCCAAGGAGTGGAGACGCGTGCCTGGTCTGCAGGCAGCCTATGGAGCATCTGCTACTCTCCGTGAGAGGGGACAGCAGCTGCGAGGAGTACGTGGTAGGCTTGCCTGTCCCCTGTGCAGGACGATGGCTATTGAGAGAGCCTGCACCTGGTCCCCACAGCAGTGCTATGACCTGCGCAGGTGGCCCACCAACAACCACCCCTCTGGGAATCATGATTAAAGATTTAATAAATCATTTGATCAAACAACTCGCGAAGACCAGTCAGAAGTCAAATTTGCCATGGGACAAATGCTACCCTTAGCTTTACTAAGAATCAGAGTAAAGCCCAGGAATAGAGAGGGAGTCAGTCAGTTCCCCACAGGGTCTCAGGTCCTGCCAGAAAACCTGTTCCAGTGTGGGCTCCTCTCTCCATGGGCCTTAGCTCCTGTCAGGAGCCAGCTCCAGCATGGGCTTCCCACGGGGTCACAGCCTCCTTCAGGCATACATCTGCTCCAGCATGGGGTCCCTTCGACGGGCTGCAAGTGGATGTCTGCACCATCATGGACCTCCATGGACTGCAGCGTGACAGCCTGCCTCACCACGGTCTTCATCACAGGATGCAGGGGAAAAATCTATGATTTGGTGCCTGGAGCACCTCCTCCCACTCCTGCTTCACTGACCTTGGTGTCTGCGGGGTTGTTTCTCTCACATATCTTCACCCTGCTCTCACAACTGCTGCACAGCATTTTTATGCTTTCTTAAATATGTTATCACTGAGGTGCTACCAGTGTCACTGATGGGCTCAGCTTTGGTCAGCAGCGGATCTGCCTTGGAGCTAGTTGGAACTGGCTCCGTTGGACATGGGGGAAGCTCCTGGTGTCTTCTCCCTGCAGCCCCAGCTACCAAAACCTTGCCACACAAAGCCAATACAGTCACTGTAATAGAAACACCACAGGGTCTCGCACAATCGCAGATGTCTAGTTCTGTACACGTGTATATCAGTGTGAGAGAAAAGAGGGGAAGAGAGGGAAAGCCAGTAAAACTTCTGTGATGCACCATCATCATCACTGATAGACATTGCCATGAATGGACTTTCTGCTGTACTCTTTCTCATGGAAAGGCAAGGAGGAGAGGCAAGGCTGCCATAGTGACTGCATGACTCACCCTGCTGAGGCCGCCTTTCAGACCTTAAGTAGTGGAGAGGACTTACAACATTTAGGAAGTGGAAATTTTTTGCCAATCTCTTTTCTTCTTCCTTTGTACATAAGCTGTCAAGCGTGATCACATTGTTACAAAAAGACTGAGCTGAGAGTTTCAGTGAAACACACGAACATGATTCACTGAAGAACCTCCCAAACTTGGAGGGTGGTTTTACTTGCATTTACACTAGAAAAGGGAAGACTGAGAAAGTGAATGCCTAGTAGTAGTGTTTTTTTCTCACAAAAGGGTGTCTGGTGCTGATAAAAATCACTGCGTATCATTTTGCAACTTTTGCAAATAAAAACCGGGAATGTTTTTCAGAACATACTTTTTCACAAGGAGGCATAATGTTTTGTGAGTGAGAAGACATTCCTCTAGAATAATATTCATAAAGTTACTAGTAATTTACTTCTTCCAGCTGAGAACAGTTCCAGACGCTCTTTTTCGTTTCCCACCCTGAACAAATTGTCCAGTTCTATTTCTATAGCAACCTGTATTTGAGGAAAAGTCTTGGGTAATTTTTTTTGCTGGGAAAAAAAGAATTAATCAGAAAGGTGACCAAATTAGTGTCACTTAGGAAGAACATAATGAAATGCCTTTTATCTAAGAATACGATCTCTTCACAAAAAAGGGAACATGGACTTATTTCTCATAAGTAGCAAATGAAGTTCCTTGGCATTAATGCACACCAGTGAGCAGTTAAGACCTGAAATGCATCATGTGGAGAAAAGCATTTCCTTTCTTGGCTTTTGTACCACCACCCGCCTTTCGCAGCATCCTATTCACCAGTGGATTTTATTGTGACGTAATTTTGATTTTTGTTTTGAGCTTGTAGTTTATTAGATGCTTTTGGGAGTTAGAGGATTCCCCCTCCTCTCCCCACTAACCCTAGAGTTTGGCTGGCTGGGTTCAGGGACCTGACATTTGTGCATAGGGACAAAAATCCTATGCCATGCAAACCCCAGGACAGGGATTGTTCATTCTCAGAGGTTCACCTCTGTCTTGTTGTTTGTAACTCAAAATAATCTCATCTAGGAGTGTAACATCACAGCTGGTGTATTGCTGTTATTTTTGAGAAGTGCTAACAAAATGAACAAACGTTGTAACAAGATAGTAAAGTCAGTTTAGTAGAATAAGGGAACTAGAAATCTTAAACTTTACTTTGCCTTTTAGTACAAATAAGCTCTATCAAACAGAATATATTTAAGAAACTTCTTACCGTTAGACATAATGCAGTCAACAAACAATGCATTTCACCTCATAATGAAATGAACTCTATTGTAGTTCTGTCAACAGCAGAGAAAGTTGCTAAGATTATTTGCCTGTGGAATGACCTTAAGCGTTGTTATGTCTGTAGGTATAGTACAAACACAATACATTCAACTGCAAAAAAAATATTGGCAGAAGGTAGATATGGTCAGTGAGTTACAGGATTTATACAGGTATTGAGATAGGGAATCCTCTCAGGATTTTCATGTTTCCTATCCTTTCAAATGTTTTATCTTCCTGTGTGCACAAGAAAGGTATAATTCCTGCCAACCAGACGAGACTGCTTTGTTTGCAAGACTACAAAGGCAGAGGGAAAATAATTAAGTAAAAATTACACGTGGAAACAAATTGCTTCAAAGCATGAACATACAAGCAGATAGCTGTGCCTTTTGAGGCCTTACAACAACAACAAAATAGAGTTTAAGTGTTAGATTCCTTGCTTGCTGCAGTCAGGAGGGGCACAACTTTCACTTCAGTGGATGTTAGATCAGTGTCTAAACTAGGAAAATTCTGCTGGGCCAGGCATTCGCTTTCCAACAAACAGACAATTGCAAATTCGTTACCATCACAGAAGTGGGCAAGCACAATTTATGCAATGGCTAAATAGACATGCAGGCCAAGTTCTTGAAGACCGTGTCCACAATGCCAGGCACTGTTACAGATAAGCCTACCAGTCTGGAAAAATCTTATTTTAAAATCATTGCTTTTCCTCTTCAGTCTTCATCTCACCTGTCCCCAAAAGGTGCATTTCTGCAAAGTATTCGTACGAGTACTTCAAGTAAGAGCAGCTCTATCACCTGGTCCAGGTGCTAGCCTGGCTGGTTTCTATTTGATATGTCTGTTCAAGAATAATAGTAGCAGCAGAATCGCAGAATCATAGAATCGTAGATTTGAAAAGACCACTAAGATCATCAAGTCCAACCATCCACCCAACACCACCATGCCTACTAAACCACATCCCGAAGTGCCACATCTACACATTTTTTGAACACCTCCAGGGATAGTGACTCAACCACCTCCTAGGCAGCCTGTTCCAATGTCTGACCACTCTTTCAGTAAAGAAATTTTTCCCAATATCTAATCTAAACCTCCCCTGACACAACTTGAGGCCATTGCCTCTCGTCCTATCGCTAGTTAGCTGGGGAGAAGAGACCAACACCTACCTCACTACCACCTCCTTTCAGGTAGTTGTAGAGAGGAAAAAGGTCCCCCCTCAGCCTCCTCTTCTCCAGACTAAACAGTCCCAGTTCCCTCAGCTGCTCCTCATCAGACTTTTCTCTAGACCCCTTACCATCCTCATTGCCCTTCTCTGGACATGCCCTTCTGTTCTCCAGCAACTCAATGTCTTTCTTGTAGTGAGTGGCCCAAAACTGAACGTGGTACTCAAGGTGTGGCCTCACCAGTGCCCAGTACAGGGGCAAAATCACCTCTCTACTGCTGCTGGCCACACTATTCCTGATACAAGCCAGGATGCCCTTGGCCTTCTTGGCCACCTGGGCACTCTGCTGGCTCATGTTCAGCTGGCTATCAACCAGCACCCTCAGGTACTTTTCCACTGGGCAGCTTTCCAGCCACTCCTCCGCAAGCCTGTAGCGTTGCATGGAGTTGTTGTGACCCAAGTGCAGGACCTGGCATTTGGCATTGTTGAAACTCATATGGCTGGCCTTGGCCCATCGATCCAGTCTGTCCAGATCCCTCTGCAGAGCCTTCCTACCCTCAAGCAGATCGACACTCCCACCCAACTTGATGTCATCTGCACCGGCTGTCATCTGCAGAAATCAACTCAGTGGGAGGAAAACACAAAAGGGGACACTGCGATGTCGAACACAGTAAATACAAGCCAACCTCTCCAAGAGTGCACTGTCATGTGAGCTGGCCAGCTTCTCCTCAGTGCCTAGCAAAATATCATAATAAGTTATGGCAACACTGGGTCTTTCTCACACCGACAGATTTTATTTAGCCATTGTATGTCTGATACCATTTAATCTCTAAAATAAATACAAGATAAAAAGTTTCTTACAAGGTCATAAATGTCACACAAAATTCAGGTCTGTCATGTGTAGTTGTAATGCTCTAAGCACAATGAGGCTGTGGTTCATGTTAGTCATATTGCCCATTCCAATGGTTATTACCTTGACGTGTTTTAAAGGTTATGGTAGGATGCAAGTTGCTATAGCCTTGCTATTTTGGCTGTCTGCCACAAAATGTACCATCCTGCTTAGTAATAATTTGCTAAATTATGCAGCTTCTTATTTCTTTCATTCATTTCAGTAGCAGTCCAGCTCCTCCTGGGGTAGTGATAGGGAGCCTATCTGCTGTTTACTTAGGTAGAAGGGGACAGAAGAAGATTTGCTGTCTTCATGTCCCCTGGCTTAGATGTCAAAATAATTTGTAAAAAATAACTTAAAAAAATTGTGTGACTGGCAAGAAGTACTGATATCTTCCAAAATGTGTTCAAAATTATTATTTATTTATATGACAGCAGTAATTCTCAGCTCTGGAAATTGGCCTAAACCCATTGTAAAAACACCGGATGGAAAGGCAGTCTAGCGTATCCATGATTTTCACTGTACCCAATCATTCCATGAGACATTAAAGATGATTAATTCAACAGCAATAAACCACAGTCTTTCATTAGTCCATGACTGTGTTTCCACCCTATGAATTTTGATAAAGTCCCTGTCTTTATCTTGTGCCTTTGTTTTTGTCCTGTGAAGCTGCAGTGTCCTACTCCAGGAAATGGAATGCTCTTCTCCAGTGAGAGAAGTGATGGTGCGAATCCTCCCAGCCTCCACATGCATATTATCTGTCCCTGTGGAGAGGCAGATTAGGTATTCATGGTCAGTTCGGAGCCATCTGGGGAAAATAACTGTTTTTAACACTTAAGGCAAAAAATTCTAACATCTCATTTTCGTCTTCCCCCTCCTCAACAATATATCCTTCTTCTGATCGACATTTTTATAGCAGGAGAAAATTATGCTCTTATGGAAGGCCATGGTTGTGGAGCGAGAGGTGATCTCTTAGAGTAGCAGTGGTAATATTTCAAAGGGCTCTTAATATTGCTAACAAAACCTTGACCTGGCCTCCGTGTCTTATGTAGAAGTGGCAGAGACAGAGCACAGATGACTGGTTTGATGTATGTATCGTGGACTTGTGTTGCTGGGCAGAGAGGCTGTTGTGCTCTGTTGTGCAGACGGAGAGTTTCAGCCTGCCAGGCTTCATTCCTTGGTGCAAGGAGCTGCTAGAATCAAATCTGGAGGTGAAACAAATACCCTGCAATTCACCAGGATTAGAAGCGTTATATAAATGTGATATGCCATAAACCATTACTCTTTCATGTGATATGCACAGGTCTAACCATTCAGCTTAGCGGTTTTGAAACAAATAGCTCTAAAGGGAAAAATAGTAGCAAACCTGTCCTTTGTTACCTTCGCCTTCTGTTCTTTGCCCTCTTCGCCTTCTATGGCAAGCTACTTGTTTTCCTGGTCTACTGAAAGAAGAAGCCTCATTTTCTTGTGGAGTTTTATGTCTCAGAACATCCTTTCTTGTATCTGGCCAAGTTTTGGCTTTTTGCAAAGAAAAGGGTAGTTTTAGGCACTATAAGTCTGTAGCATTTCCTAATGTTTCATGAGTTTGGAGGATAAACGATGCTCCATTTTGAATTACAGCTGTTTCAAATGTGAACTTCTGGGTATGCTCGTAGTTCAGTCACACCCTGACATTGTGGCAATTTTTAGCTGCCTTGTGAGGATGGTTTTATTTGTCCTTCTCTACTACCAGAACAACTGCAACTGCAAAATATCATGTATGTTTGATCTGAGATGCATTATGATTAAAGATGTCAGGAAAGTGTAATGTTTATTCTAAAAAAAAAGTAATTTTAAAACCAGCAACAGCAAATAGGCAATCACAAACAGTAACAGGACAAACAAACTGCAGGAGAACAAAAATGCAGAAAAGATCTAAATATGCTCTTTCTTTTTTTTGTTTTGGGGGGGTGTTGTCACCAACAAGTAACAGGGATATTGGATCTTTATTGAAAAAGCAAAAGCAAATACTTATGATGGAAATCATAGCTTGATAAAACAAAAATTTTAACTCAAAAATCATCCATTTCTACCTATTAACTTGTACATCCAAGAACACTTGGTAGAGGTAATAGCACACATGTACCTCCAACAACAAATTCCTGTACCTCAGTTCTTTCCTATAATACAAAAGTACAAGTCTTGGTAGAGTTTAACGACTTTTGCAGGGCAACCCTTTGAACTAAAGATCTTCTTGGGATATTTTTAATTATAAGTGACAAATTGCTTTATTTCATTCACATGAGCAATGTTTTGAGGGTGAGTAGATTTCACTGTGGATGCCAGACTCGTCATATCCTCAGAGGAGTCAGGAAGATATTCTATAAATCAGCACTTTTTTTGCTCGCATACAGATTACCTTCTTATTTTCTCTTTCCATGCAGAAACCAAAAAGGCAAAACCTCACCCTTAAAAATATTCAGAGAAAATATTTTCCCATGAGCTGTGACAGGAGTAGAGTGGAAGAATGATTTGCTTGCAAATAATATTTGCAATGTGACCTGCTTTCATTGTGTGGTTTGGGTTTTTCATGTGTTAAGATTCTTTTCTTATTGCATCCTGCTATTTAGATGAAAGTATATAATAAAACTCTGATTTTTTTTAACCACACAGTGCACTTATCTGGGCTATCTTTGCTAAAACAAAGGGAAAGATAGGGACATTTATCAATACCTTACATAGTAATGCATTTTTGGCAAACATGAACAGTGAATGATAGCTTTAGGAAAACTTCCTATTTTCTTTATGCCTAAGATTCCCTACCCCGCTCTTTTTTTTTTTTCATTTTAGCAGGACAACATTTTTGGGAATCCTGCACTGCATCTGCTCCAGAGAAATATGAAAGATGAACTTTTCCCCTTTTTGTTGGCCAGCCTTATCTGCTAAATGAAGGGTATTTTTTTCATGTGCCTGTAGCATCCATATTTGAATTTATGCTTCTGGCTGTGCACAACACCTGTCTCCACAGTAAAACAGTTTAGTTATATGCCTGAATGCCAAATGCTCACTACCAGGTCTGTTAACCACAGCAGCTTACAACAGAATGCAGAACAGGTCGCTTGAAAAACCTTCATGCCTTTTGCTCCAGAACTACTCTTCATGCACTAGTGACGTTGCAGCATATTGATGCATTGCTGGTCTTCGTGGACTGGCTGTGGGAGCCTGGCAGAACACAAATTACCCAGATAAGAAGGGGATCAATTCTATTTGGCTCCATTTTCTCTTGACTGTGCCACTGATTCATAAAATTGCAGAAGAACAGAAAAATTCACATGATTTGATCAAAAGTCTGCTGAAGCTTCCAAAGTATGTTTATTCGTTTCGCTGGAACAGGGTCAGATCTTCAGCATACTCCAGTGTCCTAAGGTAGATGGGGCGGATATGAAGATCTAGACTCACTTGCCAGACTCTGTCCCTGCTGACTGCACTTTGAGAAGCAGGAATTAAGCACATCCTTTCTATGTCCCTCAGTAAGGTTTATTTGGTGAAACTGTCCTTATTCCACTTTAACCCTTATATGACCCCTCATTTTAAAATAGCACATTGAACTTGTTAGAGTAGAAAGGGGGCAACTTGTCTAATATGAAAACTGATACAAAGGCATTACCAGAAGTACTTAGTATTTTTCATGACACCTTCTTCTGAGTGTTTAACGTATAGACAAATGTGTATAACAGGACAAAGATTATTTACTTCCCAGTATTCCTTGGATAAAAAATTTAAGAGTCATGGGAGATGCATGTTTTATGTTTCCCACTTTACTGCATTGTTTTTCTGGCATCATATGAAGCGTACTCTTTTACAAATTAAAAAAAAAAGAAGTATAGGTTCTGTTGTTTATTTCATCAGTTCCCAAAAATCTCTCTTAAGACTTAACAAAGATTTGTCTTCCTCCTGCTGCTAGTGACACAAATTTTGCAAGGGAAATGGTGGTCTCATTGGCAGCTGGAGTACCCTCTGCCTTTACTGGGCCTGTGAAGGTATCACTGATAAGAAAAGAGGAGAAAAATTATCTTGTCAATGCGGGAGAAAACACTAGAGTTTCAACTGTGTGCAACTTTGCAAGACTAATGTAAGTAAAAAGCAGTCATAAATCCTTGTCACTCACGGCATTCCTGCCATGTATTGAACTGGGTAGGCTCATGGGGTCTCCTAGATGGTGCTGAGAAAGGCACATTTTTGTGCAGTCAGTTTTTCAAGCGCAACTGTGTGTGAGGTCTATAAAAAGTGGAGTGCGGTTGGCAAACCAACCTCTGGGCTGCAAACTGATACAGGAAGATATCTGTGAGACCAGATTTCACTTCCAAGAAGTATGGATGTGTTGTGTCTACAAATGGGCGCATAGAAAGAATGCATTTATTAAAGAGCTACGTGCAGATGGCTCACACAGACATGCAATCCAGTGACAAAGACTGGAGAGGAATATGCAGACCTCAGTATGTAGTCTCCATTTGCTATGATCTGTTGTCGTAGGAACTCACCAGCAGACAAGACTCCCAGTGAAATACTGCAATCCTTCCTCTTCTTTTTCCATACCTGCTCATAAGAACCGGAGAGGAAACTACCGCTGTGTCAGCAGCAAGATGGGAGCAGCGTATGGGGATATGGATAGGATCCTGGAGAAGACAACGTGACTACTTTAACTTGCAGTGCCAAATGCTGCTGCTGAGAGGTGTTCACTGAGTTGTGACCATCATTCAGACAGAAAATTCTTGTTTTCCCAAAGCCCAAGGCAAATGGAGAGCTTGTGCTGGATCCTGTGGAGACGTTCGACAAGCCACAAGACAAAATATCTACAGAAGCTTCTCCACACAAAGTTAGAGTCTGAGGGTGTGATACTTGACTTTTGAAATCTTCTGGGGAAAAGTTATGTTCTAGTCATGTGGGCAACGTAAGAATGTTAGAACGTAAACTTCCAAGTATTTGATCGATTCCATTGGGGCAAAATACTTTTGTTTATTTCCGAGAATAATAAGGACTTATACACGTATGTCAGCCAGAAAAGGAAGGTCAAAGAAAGTGTAACCCAATTGATGAGCAAGATTGTCAAACTGGTAGCAATGGATGAGGAGAAGCCTGAGATACTCCACAACAGTTTTGTCTCAGTCTTCACCGGAAACCTCTCTTCCCACACCTCTTGAGTGGGTGGACTGCAGGACAAGGGCTGGGGGAGCAAAGTCCTTTCCACTTTAAGAGAAGATCAGGTTCGTGACCGCCTGATGAACCTGAACATAAGTAAGTCTATGGGGCCTTACAAGATGCATTCCAGAGTCCTGAGGGAATTGGCTGATGTAGTTGCCAAGTCACTTTCTGTGATATTTGAAAAGTCATGGAAGTCAGGTGAAGTCTGTGGTGACTGCAAAAAGAGAAACATTGCACCCATTTTAGAAAGGGTAGAAAGAAGGACCCCAGGAACTGCCGACCTGTCAGCCTCACTTCTGTGCCTGGGAAGAGCATGGAACAGATCCTCCTAGAAGCTATGCTAAGGCATGTGGAGGACAGGGAGGTGATTTGAGACAGTCAGCATGACTTCACCAAGGGTAAGTCCCGTCTGACCAACCTAGTGACCTTCTATGATGGTGTGACTACGTCAGTGAACAAGGGAAGAGATACAGATGTCTATCTTTGACACAGTTGCCCCAGAACAACTTTCTCTCTGAATAGGTGAGACACAGATTTGATGGGTGGACTGTTCGGTGGATGGGCAATTGGTTGGATGGTCACATCGAGAGGGTAGTGGTCAACAGTTCAATGTCCAAATGGACATTGGTGACAAGTGGTGTCTCTCAGGTGTCCATACTTGGACCAGTGCTGTTTAGTATCTTCATCAATGACATAGACAGTGGGATCAAGTGCACACCCAGCAAGTTTGCAGATGACACCAAGCTGAGTGGTGTGGTTGACACGCCTGAGGGACAGGATGCCATCCAGAGAGACCTTGACAAGCTCAAGAAGTGGGCCCATGTGAGCCTCGTTAGGTTCAACAAGACCAAGTGCAGGGTCCTGAACCTGGGTTGGGGCAACCCCTGGTATCTATACAGACTGCGGGATGAAGGGGTGGAGAGTAGCCCTGCTGAGAAGTACTTGGGGGTATTGGTGGATAAAAAGCTTGACATGAGCCACCAATGTGCACTTGCAGCCCAGAAGGCCAACCACATCCTGGGCTCCATCAAGAGAAGTGTGGCCAGCAGGTCAAGGGAGGTGATTCTGACACTCAACTCGGCTCTGGTGAGACACTCCTGGGAGTCTTGCATCCAGCTCTGGAGCCCTCAGCACAGTAAAGACATGGAGGTGTTGGAGCGGGTCCAGAGGAGACCACAAAAATGATCCGAGGGATGGAACGCCTCTGCTTGTGAGGAAAGGCTGAGAGAGTTGGGCCTGTTCAGCGTAGGGAAGAGAAGGCTCTGGGAAGACCTTGCTGAGGCCTTTCAGTACTCATAGGGGGCTTATAAGAAAAATGGGGACAAACTTTTTCCAGGGTTTGTTAGCAGTTCCCTTGCAACTCAAACTATTCTATGAATCCATGATTTTATTATTAGTGAAAAATGCATCTGTGCAGAAGAAAACAACTGTTTTCTAAATTTTCATGAGCTATATTTTTTCTGGACATCTTACTAATCTCCCAAATGTGGCCATTGATTCTCCAAAGGAAAAAAAAATAGACCTTGTGGAAAACATACGTATGGTCATGTAATTATCAAATCTTCAGATCTTGATTATCTATCAAACTCACAATACGCAAATTTCAGTTGGCCTTCAAAGTCCCAGAGGTTGACTTTCCAAGCTGTAATAATGTTATTTTAGTGTCGAGGCTGCACATAATCAAATGTTTACAGTAAAATAGAAAGAGTGTGTAATGCAGCTTATGTCATGACTAGCCTCATATTTCACCTTAAACTTTACTTGCTGTAATGCATTATCCCCTTGCAGAACCATTTATTAAGAAGTATGTTTAAAAATGGTTTTCTATTTCTACTGTTAGTTGTAAGTGAATACTTCTCCATTTTTTTCTAATCATAAGGCAGATAAATAAATAGAAGAACAGATTTATAAAAGAAGAAAGACAATAGTTAACTACATTACAGTAAGATATCACAGGTACAATTACAGAAAATTCATGAGTGAAGGAAGAACACCAACAGAAATAAGCCTTAAGCAGCCAAATGGCTGATACTAATGAATTCAGCAGAAAGAGCCATTATTTCAACAAATCTATTTAAAATATTGATCAAAATGCTAAACACTATTGATTTAAAGATAATGTACATTTGAAATTGCAAATGTGTTCTATAGAAAACAAAATGCTGATTCGTTGTAATTTCTACATTTCAGGAAAAAATGATGACAGTGAGGTTATGCTTTGTTTGTTTCAGAGCAGGACAACTGGATCTGGTGGAAAGGCTACGTTACTTTTGCTGGCAGTAATGCTGCGGTGTATTTATATTCCTTCAATCAGCTGGTTTCCAGGGCACTTATACTAATATGACTTACACATGGCAGTCAAAACACTAGAGGCAGTCCAAAAATTTGGGGATTTTTAAAGAGCTGTGTATTAGAAATGATTTATAGACTGTTTATAGGTTGAAGATGAGTATTAACCTTTTTGAGTCTTGTAGCATTTTGGCCACTGACTTCAGGTAGAGCCAAAATGTCACTGAGACCATTCAGTCACTGTCCTTTTCTGTAACCCTGACCACGACAAATGAATATGCAGCTGACAGGCAGTCCAGTCAGGGACAGACTGTCCTGAAAGTCAGGTTTTATAACACCTTCCTTGCTGGCAGTTAAGGATGTTCCTTCATGTTTCTGTCACCCCTGCTGTCAACTTTGTCTATATCAAGCAGCCTTGCCTCTTAAGGACATCAAGGCGTGTGGTTTGCATTTTGCATCTTCATAGTGTGGTGTGCAGATATGTCCCTTTATGTTCTTCCTTCGCAAGCCTGAAAAGCTCCTATCAGCTTCCCTTGTCTTTCTCTCTTGGTGCTCATTCAATTTCCACTTCTTTTCCACAGAGAAAATGTGACCATACATCATGTTGGCTACCCAAAATTTCCTTCATAGAGACTATCAAAGTGTCCAATGCTTATCCACACATGTTTGCTGCCTACTTTTCAATTCTTGGACCTGGAATGTAGAAAACCTTGAAGAGGCTAGGTGGTAGGTTAGCTAGTTTGAGGGTTATAAAAGTCTTAATTCAAACATGGAATACAGATTCAAAGGAAGAGTAGTTTCCAGAGCAACACTGTGACTGCTCTGCCCATAAACAAAAAAATTACTTGAGGGCTTTGTATCCTGACATATTTGGCTTCTTTAAACTTGGAAAGCCTGGCAACAGTTTTCTGGTCTCATCAGTTGTTCAGGGTGTGCCTCTGTATACATACAGTCAGGTATCTACACGGGTTATTTTTGTTTTTGTATTTGTTTTTGGTTTTGGTTTTTCTTTTGTTTTTGTTTTTGTGTTTTTTTAATCTCTCACTAGTCTTTTCCTTTCTAAAATGAGATTTTCAGTGGATGTAAAGAAATCTGGAACTGCTCCACTTAATGGCACCAAAGAACAATCCATTGCTTTTAAAATTTGGGGACCTTATAAATGCTTACAAATATCTTAAGGGTGGGTGTCAGGAGGATGGGGCCAAACTCTTTGCGGTGGTACCCAGTGACAGGACAAGGGGCAACGGGCACAAACAGAAGCATAGGAAGTTCCGTCTGAACATGAGGAAGAACTTCTTCACTCTGAGAGTGATGGAGCCCTGGAACAGGTTGCCCAGGGAGGTTGTGGAGTCTCATTCTCTGGAGATATTCAAGACCCGCCTGGATGTGGTCCTGTGCAGCCTGCTGTAGATGACCCTGGTTCGGCAGGAGGGTTGGCCTAGATGACCCACAGAGGTCCCTTCCAACCCCGAACATTCTGTGATTCTGTGAATAACACCTCTTGCAGTTTTTCTTCTTTCCCTCTACATTTTGTCAGAGGTCTCTTTAGGTGATATACTATGCTTTTACACGACACAGGTGTGCTGGAAAAAAAGCTGTCAGGGATGGAGAAAACGTTCTATTGATTCATCTATCCATCTACCTGTCAATCCATCCATCCATGCATCTATCCATCCATCCGTCCATCCATCCATTGAGTCATTTACTGAGTAGTTTATTTTCAGGTCTCCATTTATGAGTTTGAGGGCACACCGTTACTCAGAAGTGGCTTATATTTAAAAAGCAGTTAAATCAGTCAACAAAACTTGCATTTTGTACTGAATGAGCCAACGTGTTTCTGTTTCTTGCTATTTTCATAAAGCAATACCAAATGTGACTTTATTGCCACACAGATGCCATGCCTGTGACACAATGACACTAGAAACTAATTATAATGCATATTGTGAGAGGTGCCATGTGGGGTCTGATTACACAGAACAAGGGGCAGTGCCATTACATTATCTCTAAGTAGCCTTGTTCCCCAGAGGATCACAGATCAGTATGGGCAGGTCCCAGGCTCGTTCTGTTGTGTTACAGAGACTTGTGTGAACATGAGCCAGGAATGCCACTGCATTGGCAGTGACACCTGCCTCAGGAGGAGAAGCATTCCATGCTTGGCAGGCAGGTAGGTGGAGAAGAACTTTTGCTACATGACAGTAGTCTTAGACACAGTGTGAGACCACCAGTATCTCTAAATTTATGATCAGTTCAGGTCAGTTTTTCTTCTTGTATGGCTCTGATTTGCCTCGATTTTTAGAAGATACTTTCTCTTCCAGGCTTCTGGAATTTGGCCACACTCTTTCCTCATTTTTTACCACTGTATTTACTACCATCGTGGCTGCTGTCACATCACGATGTTTCAGCACTCTAAGTGGCCAGAGCTTCTCAAGGCTAAGCTGATTGCTACTGTTATAAGTGGTACCCTGCAGGGTGGGTTTCCATGGTTCCTTAATGAGATTACATTTACTACTGTCTGGTAAATGCTGGCAGTTTTTACAGTAAACACACTTTATCGCTGAAACTTTGCTCGCCACTTGTGGTTCCTACTTGCAGCATGAAGTAAGATGATATGGATTTGGTGGGATGGTAGCTTGCAGCATTTGTCTTTTTGAGTTTGCCTTTAGACATATCTCTATTGTGTGATTTTTAAATGCTCAGGTTACAAAGAAAAATCCCCATTCCTTTCCTCCCTCTCTGTCTTAGAAAATATGTCTGCATTAAGCACAATTAAGGTATGAGTGAATCCCCCAAAAGAGAAACATGTCTTTAAGCATGTACCTGAAGTGCCTCAGCAGTCCAAGCACTATGTTAGGTGCATGGAACTGTATCTGGTTCATGATAATTTCATTAATGCGTCTTCCTCACACAGAGTTTTACTGTGGCCACTCCAGGCAGAAATTAGAAAGGCAGTGTTGGATACAGATTTTTCATTTATGTCCTCTATGAGGATATCAAGCAAAAAAATAGTCAGTGACATGTAATTGATGAACCATGTGTTGCAAAAACTGGACTTCTAAACCTGTATTTAAAGGACCTTACAGGGGTGTTTTTTGGCTCTGATTCAGGAAAACTGAGCCCAGAAATGAGCATTACGATCATCTCGTCTGAACCCCAGAATAATAACAATCCTTTGAGTCTTTTCTAATACTAGCCTGCCCTGAAGACACAATTTGTATATAAGTCACTCTAGTGCTTTTTTCAGAATATGGCATAGTGGCTATGAGATCTGCAGGATCCCTGGCATCCCTAGGTAAGATCAGGACTTAATAATTTGCAGTGGTAAACTCACTAAAGGACGTTTCACATCACTGAATTAGGTACCTTTTTTGGTATTGTACTTAAGACTTTAAAAAGAGCCTTACAGATTTGGAGGGATATGTCGTATTTCACCTGGTTTCATTTGTTCATCACTGTCATGATATGGTCTTAGAGAAGACAGATGACAACGCATGTCAAGGACTTTTGGTTGAATTTGTGTGTCCATGTGCAGCAGAGAGCAAGGAGGCAATGTTGGCTGCAGTCAACCCATATTTCAGAAAAATAGCTCTCTTGATGATGTGAATCAGGCACCGTCTTTTGTACAAGCCTTACAAAAACTGTTTTGATGTTTGGATCTCCTTATTATTCCAAGCTGTAAAATCCACATGATTAGGAAAAGCTGCCCTTTCTGTTTCCCCCTGTTGTGCCAGTGCAGGGCCTGCTTCGTGAAAGTCACATCAGTCTGCTGGGCTGCACGACTGGCATCCTGCCCCTCCTCAGCCATCCAAATACTGGGCAAGGTAACTATTGTCATCTGTCACATCCTGGGCTGGGGAACTGCTCTTTAGATGAAAGCTGAACAAGATTCTGTGACACTGTGATCTTTTATTTTCCTGCAGTGTTTTTAAAATCTCTTTCCCATTTCTCTGTATTCTAGTCTTGAATGGGCTGAGGTATTGACAACACACCTCTGCTGCCTGGACTTATAAGGTTTTTTGCTGTATATTCCCAGGATACTGAGAAAAATTGGCACAGACCAAGAAGGTGTTATGATTAAGAAGATGCTGATTATGATAGAATATTCACACTAGGGACCAAAACACCACGTTCTCTCCCAAGTACAGATTAATACACATCAAATTACATGAAAATTTTTGTTATGTTTCAAACTAACCAACTGCTAGCAAATCTGGGAAAGGAGACAGTAGGCAATCCATTTAGTGAAAAATATTACTACTTCTTGTTCAGCTCTCCTGGGAATTCAAACTATTGACTGGGAACAAGGCTGTGGACAGAGGATTATTTAGTCTGTATTTGGACAAAGTCCCAGTCAGAACTGTGCATTTGATGAAGGTCTTTTTTGTGATGCAGTTATCAGTTGCCTGAGATCATATACTCTGTGTAAATCACAACGATACCCTACAATCTTTTTGCTTCTTTTAAAGCTCTGTGGTAAAGTTTATACTTGCAGCATGCAACACAGGTCATGAGTAGAGGCTTCACTGTATGAATAAAATTTACTCATATTCTCTAAAGAAGGAGGTATTACTTCACCAGCGATTATCTAATCTTTATTGTCAACTTAAATCTGTATGCCTATTTCCATTTTAAATTTCTTTTCTCTTTGCAGAATTTGGTTAGAAAAGTTTCTATCTGTCTTCTGACTTCTGTACTAAACCCATTGCAATAATTTGATCTGTGAATCTAATCCAAAACCTGCTGAAGTTAATGGAAAAGATTTTTACTGTTTTCTCCATTTCTTCAGTAAGCATCAGCAGTTTTACTCTTTTCCATAATACTACTCAAACTTCCTTATTCCTGAATGTGATACTCTTATCCTTAGTTTGAAAAAACAAATAAATGAAAAAAAGAGAAAGACAGAGAGATCGAGATATTATTTATAAAAAAGGTAAGGTTTTAAAGTTTACAAAATATATGTGGATATATTTTCAGTTAGTGTAAATAAATTTTATTTTAACAATTTAAATTTTATAAAACTCACATGTGTTCAATAGTAGCTCTTAGCATATTGCATTATGCAACATTTTTATCCAGGTATTTCATGACATTTTTTTCACATTTTTTCTTGGTTTTGTTTTGAGTTCTTTCTTTTCAAAACTAGTGTCTTTCAAATGTGTATCTTAAAGGCTTCTTTTCTCCTCTCTATTCTTCTCTATGTAGTATACAGTTTCCCACAACCAAAATCAAAAGATGTAACTAGCTGGAAAAATTGCAGAATTTTTTTTTATTAACCTCTTCTTTTTTTACCCAGTCTGGGGAGAGTTACAATGCAAAATCTCTCCTGCAGAAAAGTCTTTCAAATGTAGACCAATAAAACAAATCTACTAATGATTTGTGCTTAGTGTCCCTTGTTATTTTTATTTTAAGTTGTCTCTTGAACTGTAAACACTGTTCCATTCATAACAGAAAGAAATAGACCTATTGTCCCCCTCTCTGTTAAATTATGGTGGTTTTAAGGTCTTCACATCATTTAACACTTGGAGCCCATGCATGCATGTTAGGTTATATGGTATAAGCTACACACCCACAGAGGAGATCAGAGACACAATGTGGGGAGACAGGGGAACACAAATAACACCCAGATATGATCACAGGGACTGAATAGGCCAAAAAGTTGATGTGCTATCATCTTACAGAGCATATCTTATTTCTGCAGAGGTTTTGAGCTAGGAAAAAGAAAGCCAGCCAGTGGATGCAGAACAGATGATTGAAATGTAACTGTAATAACAGAAGTGGTCACATTCATGGCTTAGTAATAGCTTTACTGCTCATGAGGAATGTGCCTGTTTCGTGTCTAAGTTGCAGCTACAGTAACAGCAAGAGCCTCATATCTGTCATTGTTTCTCACTGCCCAAATGTAATTTAACTGACAATAAAATTGAATTCATTTTTTGCCTTGTCGAGTCAGTTTCACAAACTCCCTGCCTTCAGTTTGACCTGTGAGCTTTCTCATCCCATTTTCTACCTGTGTCGCTGAGGAAGGCGAGTGAGTGCATGGTGGGTGAATTTTTGGCCCTTCTCCAAGGTAATCCCACCATGAGTGTACAGGCTTCTAAATGTGTAGGTGACTTGCCCTCAGGTGCCACACAAGTGATATGGATGGCCTGGACCATAGGCCCCAAGGCTGTCGGTAAAATGGGAATAACATGTTCTTATTTCAGAGGGTGTTGCCCAGACTAGTGCATTAAAGGTTATGAAGCAGCAGCCAGTCATGACGTTAAGTAAGGACAAGGCATTATCTGTAATGTATGCTGGTCCACAGCATGTTATCACACAATAGCATTGTCCTGGGTTTGGCCAGAACAGGGACAATTTTCACCGGACTCCAGGAAGGGGCACAGCCGGGGGGTGGGGGCTGACCCCACCTGGCCAAACAGAGCCCGGTGTTCCATACCATGTGC
>Ga0065711_1036022_pt1 | contig 21543 bp, 9 predicted proteins | sample Hoacrofraction12_FD_59098 | JGI IMG/M metagenome (GOLD analysis project Ga0065711, IMG submission 59098) | Hoatzin crop microbial communities from Cojedes, Venezuela - Epithelial fraction 12 v2 (version 2) | ecosystem: Host-associated > Birds > Digestive system > Esophagus > Crop | place... | reverse complement strand
ACCCTCAGCGAGTTTGCTGATGACACAAAACTGGGAGGAGTGGTGGATACACTAGCAGGCTGTGCTGCCATTCAGTGAGACCTGGACAGGCTGGAGAGTTGTGTGCAGAGGAACTTGATGAGGTTCAACAAGGGCAAGTGCAGGGTCCTGCACCTGGGAAGGAACAACCCCATGCATCAGTATAGGCTTGGGGTGGACCTGCTGGAGAGCAGCTCTGCAGAGAGGGACCTGGGTGTCCTGATGGACGACAGGTTAACCATGAGCCAGCAGCGTGCCCTGGCTGCCAAGAAGGCCAATGGGATCCTGGGATGCATTAAGAGGAGTGTGATCAGCACGTCAAGGGAAGTTCTCCTTCCCCTCTACACTGCCCTGGTGAGGCCTCATCTGGAGTACTCTGTCCAGTTCTGGGCTTCCCAGTTCAAGAAAGATGAGGAGCTACTGGCAAGAGTCCAGTGGAGGGCTACAAGGATGGTGAGGGGACTGGAGCATCTCTCCTATGAGGAGAGGCTGAGGGAGCTGGGCTTGTTGAGCCTGAAGAAGAGAAGGCTGCGAGGGGACCTTAGAAATGCCTATAAATACCTTAAGGGTGGGTGTCAGGAGGATGGGGCCAAGCTCTTTTCAGTGGTGCCCAGCGACAGGACAAGGGGCAATGGGCACAAACTGAGGCACAGAAAGTTCTGTCTGAACATGAGCAAGAACTTCCCTCTGAGGGTGACGGAGCACTGGCACAGGCTGCCCAGGGAGGTTGTGGAGTCTCCTTCTCTGGAGATATTCAAGACTTGCCTGGACAAGGTCCTCTACAGCCTGCTGTAGGTGACCCTGCTTCGGCAGGGGGGTTGGACTAGATGACCCACAGAGGTCCCTTTCAGCCCCTACCGTTCTGTGATTCTGTGAAAACTAGTCAGTTAATTTCATTCAGCAAACGAGTTGTTCACTATATCACTGTACAGATTAACTGAATCACGGAGATACATCTCACTGGGCAATTGCCCAGGTGGAAGTTTTAATTTAAAATGTTTCTAGCACAATTTATTTCTAACAGCAATACTCCTATATTATGAAGCTCTCAAAATGCAAAGCATTTGTTTATAATTACCTTGCAAAGATTTTCACATTAGAAAGAGTTATTTTTTCCTACTTCCACAGCTGTTGGTGGTCGCTGCAGGGATTTTGAATTAGGCTCAGTTTTAATTAGAGAAACTTCTACATATCAAGAACCGCAAAAGGATTTGTATTACCATCAACTAAAGTTTTATGTAGGGAATGAACAGAATAAGCTCTGAAAAAAGTGTCCTTAAACCAAGTACTTCTTGCTTTTGATGACACAGGCCATATGTCAACAGTCACCATCTCAGAGACCACTCCATAAAATCCAGTAATGTAACGCACTGCAGTATGCATGCTTCCTATGCCGGGTCTGTTTACGTGTACTGCTATCGTTTGTTCTCCGGCATGATGAAAACACTCTGCCACAAAGCCAGGGAAGAAGCTGCAGCAAGACCGCCTCTGCCTGCTGTTAACTGAAAAGTTACCATGGTCTGCATTCCAGACTATATTCAGAAACCCAATTTCCGAGTTAGACATGGTTTCAAAATTACTATGAGAACAGAAGCTTCTCAGAGACTATACTAAGCGCAGAGCATCCTCAGAAGTTTTTTAAAACCAGGTCATAGCTTAGAGTGACTGGAGTAAATGGCAAACTTAAAGCACACTCACAAAATTTCAAAACACTTCCTTCCCTTCGAGCACGTGATTACCTCGCAGAGGGATTAATCACTCCAGCTCCAAGTTACTAGGATATACGCCCTAGTCCAAGTACAACAATATATTTCAACTCCACATGGCGAAAAAGCCAACATCTGCTTATACAGGCGTTTGTGTTGGGTCCCCTCGGAGCATAACCAGATCCTCCTCCCTCCGTGAGGAGGTACGCCCACGGGGGAAGGAGGCCCTCCACAGCGACAGGCCTTTCTTCCCGCGGGGGAGCCCCTCAGGGCCAGACCTCCCCTCCGCCTCGGTAAGCCGCGGCAGGGGCTCAGGCCCTCCCGGCGGGCCGGGGCCCAGCGCTGCAGCCCCACGGGGAGCGGCGCCGCTCGCTCTCTCCCCGCGCGCCCCACGCCCACGGGCACGCAGCGCCGGGAGGGAGGCGCCGCGCCACTGCCCAACGCCCGGGGCATGGGAGAGGTAAACGGCGGCCCAGCCAGGCCACCGCGCCACCGCTCTGCGCTGCCCTCCTGCCCCCGCCGCTACCGAAGGGGTGGGCGGCGGCGCTCCCGCCCACCGCGGCCGAAAAGGCCCCTCAGCCGGAGCCCCCCGTCCGCTTCCCGCCCCTCAGCGCCGCGCCTAAGCCGGAGCTCTCCCCGCCTCCCTCCACCTCAGCGCCGCGCCTCAGCCAGAGCCTACACCTCTCCCGAGCCCCGAACAAAGCCCTGCAGCGGGCTCTCCGCCGCCGCACGGATCTTCCCGTTTCCCCCTTAACCCCACGCACCGCCAATCCACCCCCGCTGCGCTACCTGGAGCTGGGCTTGGCCAAGTCGGCCTCGGGGCCCTGGAACATGGTGACGGACAACGGTCTCGGCTGCACAGCCCCACGTTCGGCGCCCCTCCCCGGCTGCTCGGACCGCAGGTAGCGCCGCCGGGCCCGCCCTGCTCTAGCGTTGGTTGATACACTTGCCTATCACGTCGAGCAGCCTATAGAACGCAGCCCGCCCTATCGATATCCCGCCTGTCCGGTGAGCCTCGTGGAGGGAGGGAAGCTTAAAAAGGGTTCGTGTCGTCATTCATCCTGGCCGCTTCCCATTGGTAAGACTGCGCGTCCGTTAGAGGGAACGGCAGAGCCGTTGGCTGAGAGGAGGAGCGGCGGGAGGGCATTTAAAGGGCCAGGTAGGGTAGTAGCAGCCCGATGGGAAGCGGCCGCAGCGGGCTTGGTCGGCTTCTCTCTGAGGGGGCGCGGCCCGGCCACCGCCCCTCCACAGCCCCGAGGGCGGGCTGCGGAGCGTGGCGTGCCTGCCCCCGGACGAGCCCAGCCAGCCCTGCCTCTCGGGCGAAAAAGGCTGGGCTTTGTCCAGCGAGAGGTGGGGCCTGGCCAACGGCTGCAGCAGCCCCGAAGGGGGTCAACTCCGCTCTCGGCGTCAGCCGCGCAGCCGGGGGCCTTGTGCGGGCATTTCACCCAAAAACGGCAATATGAAGCAAAAATCAGAAGGGAGCCCATCATAAGGAATAACCTCAAAGACGACTTTGTAACCCGATGACTTTAGCATCGCCTTCATTGGGAACCTCTGAGGCTTCACCCGGCGGGGTCAGGGAGGAGAGGGCTGCACCTCAGTCTCACGCTGCACAGCAGCTGGGGAGGCAGCAGGCATACACGGTTACCGACCCCAGCGCGTAGTCTGACCATAAACAATCCATCTGCTGTAACTCACCGCTTCCCCTCTCTCGGGAAGTGGTGTCTGTAAACTCCTCACAGCTCTGCAGGCTCCCGCTGAAGCAGCGTTGGGCAACTGCCATGTGAAAGCCATCGCTTTCCTGGAGACTCTGAGGTTGGAGGAGCTGGTACAGCTACGTTCAAGGAGCAAACACTTGCATGCCCTTTTTAACCAAACAGGTTAAACTTTTGATTAACAGTAACATTACAAGTTAACATTTTCAGCTGAAGATTTTATTTAATAGCTGTAAGGCTTTCCATATGCCAAGAAGTAAATTTAGAGGCAGCCATATTGCTGCTTTTGTCTTGAAGGATTAAAAAAACAATGAAACAAAAAACCACACCACAAAAAAAGGACTCTAACTGCAACATCTTGCTTTGTTTCATTTCTTGCTTTGCTAATCATTCTTTACTTCCGACTCATTCTTTCTAGTTTTACATGGTTTAGTTTTGGTCATTATGGGAAAAACTAGATAATCTGTGAGAAAAGTGGTAGGATTCAGTACCGAGTTTGACATAAGGAGTAAAAGAACTGAAGTTCTCTCTTAGCTGTGGGCCTCTGTCACAGCATGGTGGAGTGAGAAGCTGCACAAGAAAGAGCTCTAATTTGGTCATATAGTGCATTTTCCTCAGTACAAAATGGTCGAGATGAATCCTCACTCTTTGGGTGGAAAGGAAGCATCAAAGAGTATTACTAATAAGGTTTCTGTTGAGCTTTTAAAAGTGTTCTTCATTTCCTACTATCTAAGAACACACTTGCATAATTAAACTAAAGCTGCCACTGTATATTGCTGAGACCAAAATCTTAAATGTGTACAAAAAGGAGTTAGTTAAGTTAATGACATAGATCACAGGATAATTCAGCTTGAAAGGAACCTCAGGTCTAGAGTCTAACCTCCTGCTCAAAGCAGAGTGAGCTAGATCAGGCCAGCTTCCTCTGGGCTTTACTCAGTTTTGTCTTGGAAAGCTCTGAAGATAAGCACTGCACAACTGCTCTGGGCAACCTGTTTTTCTGGTAGTGGCTATATAAAACATGATGGATGTACAGGTCGCATTCACGCCAAGTTTCTGCTTATCTGAAGCTGTCAAGGTAAAAAAATAGGGGAAAAAAAACCCCCTGAGATAAACATATCCTTTTCATTTCACCCTTTTGCTTAGTGCTTGGTTCTGGTTGTTTTTATTTCTTCCCCTTGTTACTGGTGTCCATGGACAAAGACAGGACGTTCAGCCCTCTGGTTTGACCCATTTCTGACACTCAAAATTAGTGGACACTACTGAGAATGAAAGCTGTAAAGCAAAAAAAAAAAAACAACCCCCAACGAAAAACTCTTACCATGGTGAAAATCATGAAAATTCTGGGATGACAGATGCCAGTGGAAGGTATGCCACTGATTTCACTGAAAGCAGAATTTCACCTTGGAAGACTTGGCCTTACTGACAACTTTTTAGCCCCCTCCCCCCCAAGGGGCCATTATTATGTAAATAAAGGTTAAATGGAAAAATCTGACAAGGCATGAATGGCAAGTAACACACTGGACATAAGTTAGACCAAGTATTAGTATGTATTTATGCACAAGAATAAAAACAGCTTTACAAGTTGAATTGGAAATTTAAACAGAGGAAGTTTAACAGCTTTTGTATATTATATTAAATAACCAAAACACCTTTTTCCAAAATTGGTAAAGAATAAATAATATAATTTACAATATGGTACAAAAAATAATCAGTAAGGACAGGCATTCTGCTTTATACATACACTATATAGGCATATTTATAATCTATAAAACAAATTCACATCTCAAACAAGCCAAAAACCTTAGATGATATGGCTTAACTATTATTAAAAGAAACAGCATTAAATTTTGCTGCCAGAACCATAAGCTCTAAAGCAGTTATCATGTTTCAATAATTAATGATAACTTATTGCCGTAGTGCTTGCCAAGGTTTCACTTCGTTAACATTTACAAATTGCTGTGAAATTAAGAGATTCAAAGGTTTGAAAAGGTTAAAAAAAGTGCAGTACTTTCCTTATAAATGCATCCGAAGTCTGAGTGTAAAAAACAAAATGCAACTTAATTTTCACTCTGGGATCTGCAGTCAGTAAATGAGATGTCTTTATAGATTAGATTTGATCCAAGCCATTTAATTCAATTTAGAAACATAAAGAGGGGTGTCAAGAAAAGGCTTAACAATGCCACATTAAAAATAATTAGTATTCCTATGCTTAGTAGATTTAGTGATAAAGGATAAAAGGAATTGTGTAGGTAATCAGGATGCAAGATGCAGCACCCAGCAGAAAACCCAGTTAGTGCACACATGCACACACGGGTAGATCTAGTTCTTAATTGTAGTACTGCTTTTTACCCAGACTATGACGACAACAAATACTGAATTTTGTGCTGTTCACCCTGCTGAACTACTCTGAATTTCCTTATTACATATAGTCACTAAAGCAACACAGGGAAAGCCTAGAGCAATTAATACTAGAACTGGAGGTTGTTAGTGTCCATTCATCCTCTCCAACCACCCTACAGTGCTCCGAGAAGCTATTAAGATAAAAAAGACATGTTTACCTCAAAAACAATCCTGTGTGCATTTCAGTATAACCTGCTTGAATGTTTGCTTAGGATAGGCTGACATTGTTACACATACGGATTTTGTTACTGCTGTTGGGGAAGCTGAAATAATTAAAATTGAACAGGTTTTGTGTTTTACATATATATACACACACACACACATAAGCATAGACATATATGTGTGTGTGTGTATATACACAACCCTCCTCCCCCAGTTTTTCACTTAGCAGTCTCAGGCACAAACTGATGATTATTAGTATTGTAAAGCACATCCACCTGAAGTCTACAACTGGTGGAATTACAGGTGTGTTTAAATGACCTTTCTAACAAATTCTGCATCAATTCAAAATTACCACAATGATCTAAGTTATTTTGAAGTTTTTCCCTGATAAGACTTACTTTTCCTGAAACGGCTTTATTATTACATTGCAGTTTGCAAAGTGTTACATTTCTGAAATCAAATTCTCTTTCATAATGACAACTTTTAAGAGGCTGATGCCAAACAGATTTCTAGCCACAAAATTCTGAATGCTGAACTGACCTGTCATTTCCACTTTGTTATTACTTGGTGGTCCAAGTCTACTTGCAAAGGTTCAGGATATTAGCATTTTCTGATCTCATGGCTTCATTAAAAATAGCTACTATGCTGATTTAATTCTGCAATTCTGTTACTCCCCTATGGCAGCTGAATGGGCTGAGAAAGGGCAGCTTGACAGCTACCTGTTTCATATGGCAGAAAGTCTTCACAGATCTTGAAGTGCTCTGCCATACAGGTGCAGTAACCCTGGCTCTTATTCTAGGCAACCCAAGAGTCAAAACCAGTGTCACATCTGCTCCATCACCAGTGCATGGGTAAAGACGAAATATTTGTCAAGCTACCTAAATACACGGCAGACCATCAGGCTCGTCTTTCAATATTCAGAAGTTCAAGAATGAGAGTTCAGATTTTTTTTTTTTTATACAGTACTTGATTAGAATGTATCACATCTCCTGCATGTCCTGTAATCCACAGCCACAGTTAGGAGCCCTCTACTCTTGTCGTGCACGTCCGAAGGGGTTTTGCAGGCACAGCATATAGGATAATCATCATTACTAATATAAGAAGCCAAAACCAAGAGGAAACAATCTGGGAAAGAACAAACGACAACACAGCTCAACTCTTAAGTAAAACTTAGACGTCTTAGAGTGAGTGACTCTTGAGACTAATGAGTATAGTCTACATACCAAGGGTGAATGCTCAGAACGATACAGTCCTCAGCATTCATTCTTCTGACAGACTTGAACTTTTTATATTCTAGGTTTAAATGATTTCCTGTTAATTGCATCAGAATTCTCAAACAAGGTTTTGTAAGAATAATGAATGAGAAATAATGACAGAAGGACTTAACAGCCCACATGATATGCAGTCAGAACAGGAAGTTATCCCATCGGTATGAAATTCTCCATGCTTCTAGTCACGACTGTTTTCTTGCTAGTACTACAGGTTTGCCTCCCTGCTGGGAACATCCAACTGTACTAATGCTGTTTTACACATCTGTATGGTTCCTATGTCAAAGAGGAGAATGTAGCAACCTAATACATGGGGTCTTAGAATGTTATCCAAATATCTTAGCTTTTTGAGTGAAATCAGGAAGGTTGCTCTGGGCCACACAAAAAGGGGCATCAGAAAACTTGTTACGTTTTGTCTTAGTGATAGAAAGCATACGGCAAACTATATAGCAGTTAAAAAAAAATCTACACAAAGCAGGGCAAAGTGACTAGGAAAACAGCAAATCCAATCAGTGCATTGTGAGCAAGGTTACAAGAAGAAACTCCCAGTCAAATGCCTTGTAAAAGTAGCTAAAGGCAGGCAGAACTACATCCACCAAGTATAGTGCAAGTTGGGAAAATGAACCCCTGATAATAGCCTAAGAGATGGAGAAGTTTTGTTTATTTATTATTAATATGAAGTTGAGGTTTATATAGGACTAGCCATCTGTATAAGTTCAGAGCTACTTCAAATAGCCAAGGGACATCCTCCGGAGAAGCAGACAAGTGCTTAAAAAAGGGGCAAAATAATGGTATTCTCTCTCATGACTGGTAGGACAGGAAATAGGAAAAGTCTCCTGAGTTATACAGGTAGAATCAACGGACAACCAGCTCTAGAGGAAGTAACTTTATATTCCTTTGAACCTTCTTGAATCAGGATCTAGGTCTTTCAAATAGTAAAACACTAACATTAAATGCACAGGGATTTAGTAGAGGGAGTACCAGATCCACTACTGCCTGGGAGCGACTATAATGAAAAGTGATGCCTTGGGGTACCACAGAGCACCTGGCATTCACAGAACAAGGAGGAAATAAGGAAGGACTAAGGGATTAAGTTAGGACTTGACATCTTTCCTCCTCATGACTCAAAACAGATCTCAACAACTTTAGCGTTAACATATTATTTGTTTCTATACATTACAATATTTTTTCCTATTTCCTCTCCCAGGTAAATCCTCAGTTTTTGTGAGGAAAGATGGCAATATAAACAGCTTTCCAATAAAGCCAAGACTAATTACGACAAAGCTTTCATAGTGATTCTAGTAGACTCTTTTGCAGTGTTTCCTGACTTAAAACCAACCATTCTTCAGGGAAAGCAAGAAAGCACTCTCCCACTCATGGGATGAGCTGTGCAATGTGATGAAGAACCTGAAAGGTGGAGAATGTGAGTGCAGTCAGGATGATGATGATTGTGACGTGATAGGGTTTAAAATTAGAGGAAACTCCCCAAGGATCCATGCAGTCTGGGAGTAGGGTGAATTAGAGCTCCCCTACAAAACAAGAAAGCAGGTACATGCCCCTGCTGGAATGATCAAACAACAAAACAAAGCCAAAGAAACAGAAATGGTCTATAAAAAGGAAGCATTGTAGAGTTGCAGAGCCTTTGAAGAGAGTGCAAGAAAGTTCAGTTTTACTGATTGATAAGAAGAGTGCCATCTAGGACATGTCAAGATGCAAAATGGTTCCCATACCCACCCCCACCCTTCCTCCTCCACAACTTCAATGTGAATCCCAAATCATGGCATTTTGATTACTACAGAAAAAAAATAATTCCTGTAGAGGAGCTTCTGGCAATACCCTTCCCTGCTTGAGCTTCTTGCTCAGGTCATTCCAAAGCACAAGTCCGGGACTGTCCCATAAACCTGCCACCTTACATCACTGATGCAGGGGATACAACATTTCCTGTAATACTGTTCCATGTTTTGTTGTTCCCGGTATATTGCACATTCCAGGACTTGCAAGTACTTCTTCAGACCTTTGAAGACAATGCTTCTTCTTCATGAAGAAGTGCACAAGACAGGGACAACTGAGCCTCAGTGGCTTCTCTACAACCTGCCCTTGCCATGATCCAGCACTGCAAGCTCCAACTTCAGCTGAACAGTCTACACCAGCCTGCTGGTCTCATACACTCACTGTGAGAGATCCCCAATTTGGGGACCACCACCTCCTCCATCAAACAGAATTTCCCTGCGGGTTGGCTCAGGTATTGATAGTTCCTGGGCAAGGTCATTAAAACGAGATATGTAATCTATGCTGTTCTCATTCATCATGCAAGCCAGCTGGGAATCCACCACCTAGAAGAGACATAAGAGAAAAGAAGAGCTACACGTCAGTGGAAATTTCACAGAATCACATAATTGTTTAGATTGGAAGGGACATCTAGAGATCGTTTTGTCCAACTATCCTGCTCAAGTAGGGTCATCTAGAACAGGTTGTCCTAGACCTTGTCCAGTCAGGCGTTGAATTATCTCCACGAGTGGAGATTCTACAACCTTTCTAAGCAACCTGTTTCAGTGTTTGACTACCCTCACATTACGAAAGTTTTCTTGTGTTCAGGTGGAATTTCATGTGTTTCAATTTGTGCCTGCTGCCTCATGTCCTGAGAAGATTTTGGCTCCCTCATCTTCATTCCCAGCCTCTCCTCACGTGAAAGATACACTTAACCTCATTTTATCCACATTAGAGAATAGCTCTTATCCATGGTTAAATGGAAGCCTCTAAAAAAACAAAAACCCAAAAAAACCCACCGCACCTATAGTCTCAATGGGTCTTATCTGCCTATACTTAATTCAGAATTAACGTGCACCAGTAGATGCACTGTACAAAAACTCTGTAGATATTACCTCTAACACAGTAACTGCAATTCCAAATAAAACTTGATTCTGCAGGACACTTAATAAACAGCCTTTCAAAATTCTCCCATCATTAAAGCCATTTTTAAATCATACTTGCATCCTCTGAAGATGCCCACGCAAACCCATATCTGCCACAACAGCTGCTCTGGTGTGCCTAAAGTGGTGGCTTATCCCATTTTCTTCTGAAGCCAGTTTGTAAGATCAAAGGCTGCAATGTCACTTCAAATCCACACAAATAAATTATCATATATTCCTTTAATTAACACACACCTTGACAGATTCTCACCATGAAGGAAACAGAATCTTCATATTTATGCTAGGAAGTGGAGCTGTAGGTGGAGCCTGAAGCTGACAAGGGCACAGTAAAACAGCATGAGCTTACTGCAGCTTCTGCTTACAAGATCTTTACAGAAACCTCCTTATCCAAATCCAAAGGGCAACGGAGGAATGATATTTTCCTTCCATCAGGGCAAGCCCCTACAAACTTACAATGTACACGATGTTACAGTGAGTCAATGATCGTAAACTGTAAGATAATTAAGACTGGAAGGGACCTGAAGAGGTCTCTAGTTCAACCTGCTGAAAGCAGGGTCACCCTAGGCGGACAGACCAGCTTACTTGGGGTTTTATCAATGTCAGTCTTAAAAAGCTTTGAAGATAAGTCACTGCACAACATCTCTGGGCAACCTGTTGCCCCTGCCTGACTGTCCTCAGGGTGAAAAAGTTTTTGTTTGTATGTAGTCAGAACCTTTCTCAATTCAGCTTTTGCCTGTTCCTCCCACCATGCATTATCACTCTGTGAAGGGTCTGGCTACATCTTCTTGATGACCTCCCCAGAAGTACTGGCAAGCAGTTAGGTCCCTCCTGCCCTAAAGCCTTCTCCAGGTTGAGCAAGCCCAGTAGCATCAGTCTTTCCTCACAGACAGGTGCTTCAGCCCTCTAATCATCTTGGTGGCCCTCTGCTGAACTTGCTCCAGTTTATCTATGTCTCTCCTGTATTGGTTGCTCAAAACCGGTCGCAATATTTTAGACATGGTCTCATAGCTGTTGAGTAGAGTCGGACAATCATCACTTTGTTCAATCTACTAGCTATGCTCCTGTTAAAACAGCCCACGACACTGTTGGTCTTAGCTGCCACAGAACATCCTGGCTCACGTTCAGCTTGCTGTCTATCAAGATGCCCAGGTACTTCTCAGCAGAGCTGTTTTCTAAACAGTCAGTCTCCAGCCTATGTTGCTGTTGGGGTTATTCCTTCCCAGGGGGAGGACTCTACATTTGTCCTTGCTGAATTCCGTAATGTTCCTGCAGCTCACTCCTCTAGTCTGTCCCTCTGAAAGGGAGGTCTGTCCTCAAGCGTATCAAAGCCTTAATAACTGCTGGTCTTCACTCTCCCCCCTCAAAAGATTTCAAAACAGAAGGATAATTCTACCAACAGAAAAAAATAACTCAGCAGCACAGGAGGACTTTCTGCCGTTCCCTCAGGTAACTTAGTGTTAGCCATCTCCTGCTTCTTCCTTCTGGACCTATTTATTTTTTCCATCAGTCCTCCAACTATACTGTATCTGCATCAGTATTAATCTTTCTCTCATCTTTAGGATTTTCAGTTCCTGCTTTACAAAGCAGGACACAAAAAACAGAAAGATTACAACTCTCTCTGTCAAAACAAAGGTATGTCCAAGAAGGTGAACATGACCATCCCAGCAAAAAGAACTTGGGTCGAAGGTGCTCACAACAGCTTCTTGCACCAGCTCTGGTGCAGTATACCCTCAAGTCATTTCACACCTTTCCGTTAAGACTGTAACCCTGTTTTACTAAGCTAAAGTGCAGATGACAAAGCATCTTTGCCTAAGTATCTCAGGAAGGTATGATGGACAATATATAGTAACACTGCACTACAACAGGAAGCAGACAGTGGAATGTAATTTGATGACATACCTCTGCCACATCTGCCAGAGACCGTGACACAAAAGAGTCCCGTGAGTTTCCATCCAGAAGGCTGGGTCCCAGTAAGGAGGTGCCACTGGCAGTCCCAACAGGAGTTGGCAACATTTTTCGTCCCTTCTCGGGGGAGATGAAACTTGCTATAAAGAATAGGCACATCATCAGTAAGTCTCTGCACTGAATGTTTGCAATTGGGAGGGCAGAGAGAAGCACAAGGAAATAGAAAATGGAGGACAGGTATCTATTTCTTCTATCTCTTAAAAATTACGCATTACCAGCATGAACACCACCAGCACACTGCGAAGAGTACAGAGACTCGTTGCACTGGCCCCATTAAATATTAATTTAAAAAACCACCAACCAAACACCAGACAAACCCAGTGATCTCATGTCTTTGAGATTATGCTCACCAAGCACAGAACAAAGCCTGTTTTTCTAACAGCAAAGCCAAGGGTATCTTCTCATTTTGGCAAAATAGCCAAAAGGTCTCAACCTAACTGATGAGTCAGGCTCCACACAGACTACAATGAAGTGCCAAGGAATTACTTGTCCTAACGTAAGGGCCCCAATCTAGCAACAGGATCTTTTCGGGAACAGACTTGTAAAGAGAAAGAAAACGTAATCAAGGCAATGCTGTTGAAATGAAAGCAAGAAGGGAAGAACTCTACAAACTTCCTACTGGGTTTACAATTTTCCAAAGGATTCAATTCTAATAAACAGTGCTTTTTGCACACCCCCCCTTTTTTTTGTAAGAAAAAGAGCTTTTTTTGTTGCAGTTCTCTGCATACTGACACTTACAAAATAAGCTGCCGAGAGACGAGTCTGTGGAGTCATTGGGGTACCACTGAGGATCATGACTGGGAGAGGCAATCCAGTTCTGTTGAGGACTACTGGATGGGGACGGAAGACTTTTGGAGCTGTCACTGCCATTCAGCTTTGCAGGAGAAAGAGAAACACCTTCACCTGTAAGCCAAGGTCAGGAATCACTGATTCAGTCAATGCAGTAAAGTTATAGAACACTCCACCAATACATATTTAGAAAGGGAAAACAAAACAACATACCCAACAAAAAAACGCACCTATAGAAATTAAAGGGTAGGCATATCATTTTATTTCCAAAAGATATTAAAAAAACCCCAACAACCCAAGAACTGCTTCCTGGAAAAGTTTCTGCCGACATGCAAGATGACAGTGTTTGGTTTTTTTGTTGGTTTTTTTTTTTTTTTACATTAACAGGGAGACTTTAGCTAAGATCAGACTTACTGTATTGACCAGAGCTGATAGCTATTTCAATGATAGAATCACTGATTTGAGTGGCAGGTTCTCCTTGAGAAAGCACATCTTCAGGTGGTCCAGGCAGAGAAATATCCAAGAGAGCAGAAACATTGGGAGGAGAGAGCCGGGTACTGGAAGTCTCTGATGACGGAAGTGGAGGGGTGGAAAGACCATTTTGGACAGGAGTCTTGGATAGTTCTGACAGCGAAAGGACTGATGTGCCCTGCTACAAGAGAGTTAATTGTTTATCAAGGACTTGGAAATCTGTCTGAAAAGCAACAGCTTAGCTCCTAAAGCATCAGATTAAAATCAGACTTTAAGGGAGGAAAAGGAAAAAAAACACCAAAACCAAGAGGACTAATAATCCAGCAGATAATATTCCTAAAATTTTAGGAAGGTATTATTTATATAATAAATTTGTATTGTTTTCATGAAAAATATCTGTAAGCATAAACAAATATGCTTCAGCCCATATTCTGCCAAATCATCTGAAAAAATATGGGTCTGTAACATTCCAAATAATATTTAATACAACCTACATAACACAAACAAGCATAGTAATAAAATCAACATGACTTTGATGAACCTACAAACTAGTTCTTATGAATCAAGTATTAATTTGCCTTTGGATATGCAAAAAAACCTGTAACTGCTTGAAGAGTATATAAATATTTTAAACTGCTAACTTGCTCCTCTTTACAGCCAGACTTCCCAAAACTCAATTTATTTTTTTAAGGAGTCTTGTTAGTAGTACCTCATCATGTAACTGTTCGTGACTTTTTTTCTGATGTAGTATATATGAAGTTGTCCTGAGAACCAGAAGCTCAGACCTCAATACCACAAATAAATGTCTAGTAGGTTCATGTCCCAACATTTGTGCTACAAAAAAATCTCTTCATCTCCTTTACACTCTCCAATCAAATCAATCTGACCTTTTTTGCATGTACCTGTCACAGGAAGGGTGGAAAGTGCTTCCATGGAAAAAAGAAAAGCCTGTATTCTGAGGCTGAAGTATCTAACACAAGGTCCTGAATCTCACTGAAGAAGGAAGCTGGGGATAGGATGACACCACTCTTGCAACTCGGGTGCTGCCACAGCTACTTTTTAAGTGTCTACATCTTACTGGATCCAGCATAAAGAAAAGTGATTCTTTGAAGAAGAGGATGCTGGCATTACAATCATGCTTTTAGTCTTAATATTCCTCCTTCAGCTACATACAAGCAAGCAGGACTGCCAATTGCTAAAATCTTTTGTTGTGATGTCTAAAATACACATGTACGATATAGCGGAGCAATTGTTAACTGTTCCACTGTATAAAGAAATATGTAAAACCTGTTTGTCCTTCAGAGGTCAAGACAGCTTTGCTTTGCTCTTTCAGAGAACAGCACCCACATAAATTGAAGCCGTTTTCCTAAATTTCTTTAAATTTCTTCCGATGCTATAGATTTGAATTCCCACAAAACAGTACGAATGGTGTACAATTATCTGGGAACAAGTGGTTTTAACTAGTAATACCAGTGGTGTTTTCAGAACATTACTCATTTCATACAGCTGTTCTTTCAACACATACTCTACCTGGAAACCATCAGGAACTGCCTCTTGCTCATGCTGTGTTGGTAGGCTGAGGAACGGAACCCGACACCCAGGGCCTGAGCCCTAGAAGCACAACAGAAATCATATGAGCGTTGAATGTTTACACAAGATACTGCAAATGTACTCGGAGAGGTAAGAGACAACTGGCTATCACCATTTATGCATGCTCTTTTTATACATCATGCCTTTCAAAACCATCCTTCAACTCCCTGAGAAAACAACATGGACTAACATGTTATCTGGGTCTCAAGGAAAGAAACGGTAAGGAGAAATCATAGTTTCCATTCCAAATACATCCATAAAAGTCCATGTTTTGCCCTGAATTCCTTCCTGAATTAGTCAATTGAAATGCTACTGTTTCTTTTCAAGCCCAGATTTCTGGAGGGCAACTTCAACAGTCTCACAGCTGAAAGCTACTCTATAGGATGGAAGTGTGTTCGATGAGATGATGATTTGATCCCTCAACCCCAAAATACACACTATGCAACATAGATTTGGTTTGCTGTGATAAAAGTGTCTAACAGCAAGCTCCAGGAGAAAGCCCACTGAAGAGTTGTTATTAGTAGAGCTCTTTTACACAACACAAAAGCAAGACACTCAAGAAACTCTGACCTCTACAGCGGTGATGGAGCCTCCATTCTGATGTGCTACTGTTGACTCCTGCCCTGTTACCACCGTGGTCATTCCATCTGGTGACAATGGAGACACACCTGACAAACCATCTGCATCCAGGACAGGCACAGGGCTACCAGGGATAATACCAGCACTTTTAGCTGCCAAGTCGATAGCACCTTTTGTGAAACAAAAAAGCAAAAAACACATTACAAGCCTTTTCTTCAGGCAATTACTTTGTTGTGACTCATCTAAACGATGATTTTTTAGAAATTGCCCAGAGTCAAAACTTAACACATGCAAAAAGTGAAAATGGTAATTATCTGATCAGCTATATCCGTTGTTCCTCTTCACAAAGTATAACATTTCTTTCACCTAAAAGGTTTAATTTTTTTGCCCTGTACCAACATGTTATTAGGTGTATCAAAACAGTTTAGAGAAACATTCTAATTATGGGACCCATTCTTTTGTTGCAAGACAGTATTTGCTTGGGGTACACCAGCATGTTTTTCTCTTGTAGAATTCATAAACCCACATTAGTATATAAACTGTTCATAAAGTTTCTTTCAAACGTGTCACAACCTCTATGTCACAACCTCTTTTCGAAGTGGTCTTACAACGAAACACCACAACAGTGCTCAACTTTGGTTACAAATTCTAACCCCTTGCTTTGCCTGCACATCAGACACAGCAAAGGAACCTAGCTCAGACTATCCCACCAATGATTGCTCCCTTTCTGCAGCCACACAAAGCCAAAGAAAGTAAGATATCATTAACACAGTTATTTTTTTTAACTTCCAAAGGCACTAATGATTTTACCTAGGAAATAGAAACCAACAACGTAACATCACACAGATCGCAAGAGACCATGACTCTTGTTCTGTTTAAGAAATTACTTACTAGACAGATGGTTGGTAGCCTGTGTTGGAAGAACTTTGGGCACAATTGGACGAGAAACAGCAGCTTTAGTCAGTGAGGACTGAATTGGCCGAAATGAACCTCTCCCTAGGGTGAAGGATTAAATACCTCTCAAGCAAATGAAGTCTAACATCTTTAAAGCAAAGCACAACACGGTTCAATGGAAGCAAACAAATTCCAAGCAGTAGCGGATTCCAGGAATGCAAGTACCAGAGACAATGAAACAGACTTGAAATACTAATGCAAGCTAACCAGCACCTTATCACAAAAACGCAGTAGCAAGTGTTGCAGTGTTACTGAAGCTGCTCTCATTATTTTTAATGAAGATAACCTTTAAGGTCTCATTGTTGATTTTGAGAATTAAGCCAAGATGGGGGGTCACCTGTACTACCATTGTACTCAAGAGAGTATCAGCAAAAGACAAATGGGCAGTATATTGATTACACTGTATGAAATTTAAACAGTATCCCAGGTACTAGGAAGTCCATTACAAAACCTAGACAAGTGATTATACCCTACAGAAAAAAAATCTTATCTAAGAAATTTTGTCTCCTTGTAGAGAACTCCTTACTTTTCCCTGCTTTCAACACTGGGAAATGGAAGAAGAAAAATTTCTATCATAATCATAACTTGCTTAACAATGATCCAGGAGAACAATCCCATCATCCTGTAGGAAGTGACTGAAGCAACTGGTAAATGACTCTGGTTTTGAAAGGATATTTCCCTCTTTTTAGAAATTATTGCTTTATGCAGTTTTAAAGGACACTTTCCAGTTTATCTCAAGGCAGCATAAAAGTGATAGCAGATACACAGACTCACCTGTAATGGATGAGTTGGATAAGATAGAAAAGGAACAGACATGCTGGGACGTGTTTCCAGATGGCCTGGGGAGCAGTGTTCTCTATGTGAGAGAAACAACAATAAACCAGAACATATTTAAACACAGAACAGAAGGTAAAGCTCATCTTCTAAGGCACAGAAGTTTATGACACCTTCCAGAACAAGCAGAGTATTTACACAGCATGACTATCATGCAACAGGTACAGCAATAAGGTCTGTGTAATACTCAGAAAGAAGCTACAGATAGGAATCATGCATTTTCTCTGCAAACTACGGTAAGAGAAAATTTCCACAATTCCCCGAGAAATGCTAATTGGAACTATATTCCTTTCTGATTCTTCCTGTAGTAATTTTCAATCTCCCACAGGATTACAGCAGTGATCTTAAGGATGGGATCTAGTCTGTGTGCAAACTGGTCTTCCATTACAATGAAGCAAGTGTGAATTAACGAGGCAGCTGTATGTACTTGGGAGCTCTTCAAACAAATGTAATTGCATAGACCAGAAAACCTCAGTACCAAAAAATAGTACGTATGTAATTTCTTGGTCTCCTACTCTTACATTCCTTCAGCTCTGGGGTGCCAACACAAGAAGGACATAGTCTTGTTGGAGCAAGTCCAGAGGAGGGCCACAAAGATGATCAGAGAGATGGAGCACTTCTCCTGTGAAGACAGGCTGAGAGAGTTGTGGCTGGTCAGCCTGGAGAAGAGAAGGCTCTGGGGAGACCTGATTGCAGACTTTCAGTACCTGAAGGGGGCCAACAGGAAGGATGGGGAGGGCCTTTTTACAAGGGCATATAGTGATAGGACAAGGGGTAATGGCTTCAAGATGAAAGAGGGTTGATTTGTATTAGACATAAGGAAGAAATTCTTCACTGTGAGGGTGGTGAGGCACTGGCACAGGTTGCCCAGAGAAGCTGTGGATGCTCCCTCCCTGGCAGTGTTCAAGGCCAGGTTGGATGGGGCTTTGAGCAACCTGGTGTAGGGGAAGGTGTCCTGCCCACTGCAGGGGGTTGGACTGGATAATCGATATCTAACCCAAACCATCCAGTGATTCTGTACAGAGCAGAAGAGACAAAAGGATATATTGACAATTGGTAACTTTGTTTTCACAAACAAGTTTCCATCGTTTTGGTTTTAGATTTCTTCTATGTTCTCCACCTGCCACAAGTCCCTAGGACAAGCCTGTGGCATGTTTCACAGTGGCATGTGCCTTTTTGCTAGATTATCAGAGTACTCTAAGGGAGGTTAACGTCTGCCTACCACCAAAGTTCCATGACAATAGGCTACCTCTTTCATACATCTCTTTGCAAGTCCCTTTTTTTTTTTCCCCCAGAAATCACTGTTCTTTCAAATAGTATTATGTTTTATTTCACTACAGAAGTTTATACCCATCCCAGTTTAACAGCCATTAGTAAGTAGGAAGGAGGAAAAAATATCTTAACGGAGATCTTGCTGCAATAGCACTGAGAGCTCTAACAATGACAGATCATGATGCCACATGAACACACTGCTTGTGCATCAGGACCAGCAGGTCAAAACAGCAGAACCTGTTTTCAGATGAGGGACTTTTTTATTTTTTTCCAAACTACCTCATGCAGTGGACTACTACTACTGTTGACACTCCTCATACAGAGAATATAATATGGCTGGTTACACATCATAGACTAAAATGCTTGTTCCTTCATATGTTCAACTTCACTTTCCCAGCAGATGTATGAGGGAAGTTCAGGTTTTTATTTGTTAGGTGTAAATCATTACAGCCTTGCTGATATCTATTAAGGAAGCAAAACAGGCATTTCGCACTTTGCCAACTGTTCTCACCTGTACTACTAACGGCTTCCGCAAGTGCCTGTTCCGTAACTTCCTTGGCTTTGGCAAGAAGAAGTCCGACTGCATCTGGACAAGAAGAGTAAATGCATTAGAAAGTATTTTAAGCATGCAAACACAATATAAATTATACCCCCAAACTCCACTTTTCAATGAAGTTGTAACTATTAAAATACTGTGTTTGCTTCAGACAGTAGAATTTTCTTTCTGCTAGAGCAGGAAAATTTTCCACCAGTAACGTGTTTTTTTCCTTCCCGTTTTATAGAGATAAAGCTTTCTCCCCAAACTAGCAATTTCACTACTTAATTACTGCAGTTTTCTATGAAGTTGTTACTGAGACTATATATATAAAATGAGTACTTGAATTAAATACAGCAATGAGTCTGTATTACAACTAGCTGCACAATAACAAGGATATCAGTTTTGCTAAACCTGGCAAATACATTTGCTGGGGCAACTTAATTAGAGAGTGAACCAGTTTCTCCAGCTGTGTGACAGCATTCACATTTGGGTCTGAAGAGGTGATCTTACTTCAAAGCATAGTTTCATAGTCAAAATCTGACTAATCTCAGGTAATATAAAGTTATTCTCGAGCATCACTAGAAGCACTGCTTCATAGGGAAGCCCATACTCTCTGATGAACAAAAAATCCTCTGAAACACCTACCGGAAGCTGGCTCAGGCACAATATGCTACTTTTTTCATTCAGTCACCTCACTTACACTGATTGTGTCTAGGTGCTGCCGGAAGGTCAGTTCTGCTTCTTTGCTCGGCAAGAACAGTTTTCCATGGCGGCTGTTGGGTGGTAGAGTTGTAGGAACTGCAAAGAGTCCACCATCAGCATCAGTGCTTCCAGAACTTGAAGGACCAGCCACCAAGAGAGGTCTAGGGAGGTTTCTCAAACCTAGATGATTTCAACAGAAATTTAAACGAAGTGAAAACAAAACAGAAGTAACTACATAGTAGTTGAAGAATCTGTATACAGAGAGCTGGGACTTCTGTATTCTCGCTCTGCCACCATCTGTGACCTCAAATCGTGAAAATCTTGATACTTCAGTTTTCCCACCTGCAAACTGACAGCATTTACCTGCTTCACAAGGACACTGCAAACATTCACTTGCTTTGAAATCCTTGGAGGAAGTGGGTTAAATGCAATTTTACAGTACTAAAGAAACTAGAATTAAGCACCCAGTTTTAAGCCCCACACAGACTGTGTCAACCAGTTTATTTACTCAGCTTGTAGAAATACTTGAGGGCCCATCCCATTGAACAAACTATATACCCACCATTCCTTTTGTAGGGGAAGATAATACAAACACAGACACATTCTACAAATGTTTATGTTTTATTTACACTCTCCCCCCCCGCCCCCGGTATTTCAAAGTGCAACCCCAATAAAGTGATTCTGGTGACAGAGAAATGAAAGACCAGGGATCAATTTACCAAAATACCTTCCAAAAGATGGATTGTCTTAAAAATATATTTGGCACATTGAAATAATGGCATCTGGTCTGAATGAAACTTCTCCATTTACATTTAACTTCAAAATATATTATAGGATTTCACAGTGCTGTGCCCACTCTGCAGGCATCCAGCTAGGATGAAAATGAGTAATGTCAGTATGTCATTCTGAGATAACCAAGAAGTGCACCTGCCTCTCTCCCACAGAAGTGCTTGTTGCGCGTGTAACACCGGGTTTCTTTACAGTAACAGCTATTTTCACACGCATACAGCACCCATACCTGTCATGGTACTCCAGCCTCTACTGCTGGGCTAGAGATCTCAGCCGGGAGGCAGCAGACACCTGACTCCACCAGAGGGGGAAGAACCAAAGATCCTGTCATGCCTGCTGCCTCCCTGGGCAGGAAGACAGCACAGCGCAAGCTTGGGCCACCCTAATGCAGAGATGGGTATACCCAACTGTGTTCAAGAAGTGTTTTGAAGAACATCAAACTACACACCTAACAAATAAACCTGCAGAAAAAGATGAAATTGCCACCTCCATCCTGCTGCTCCAGATTCTGCTGTTCTTCCAAAAGGTTAGTTAGAATTAAAGTGTGCCAATGTATCTAAAAATCAATTAAATGCAGAACATATACATTTGTGCCTCCTGCCTGACAAGGAGTTATACAGAATTGTTAAAGATAATACACATGATTATTATCTTTTAAAACAAATCACAGAATCACAGAATCACAGAATAGTAGGGGTTGGAAGGGACCTCTGTGGGTCATCTAGTCCAACCCTCCTGCCGAAGCAGGGTGACCTACAGCAAGCTGCACAGGACCTTGTCCAGGCGGGTCTTGAATATCTCCAGAGAAGGAGACTCCACAACCTCCCTGGGCAGCCTGTGCCAGTGCTCCGTCACCCTCAG
>Ga0065711_1036021_pt1 | contig 21544 bp, 10 predicted proteins | sample Hoacrofraction12_FD_59098 | JGI IMG/M metagenome (GOLD analysis project Ga0065711, IMG submission 59098) | Hoatzin crop microbial communities from Cojedes, Venezuela - Epithelial fraction 12 v2 (version 2) | ecosystem: Host-associated > Birds > Digestive system > Esophagus > Crop | place... | reverse complement strand
TCCTGCTGAAGCAGGGCCACCTACAGCAGGCTGCACAGGACCTTGTCCAGGCGGGTCTGGAATATCTCCAGAGAAGGAGACTCCACAACCTCCCTGGGCAGCCTGGGCCAGGGCTCCGTCACCCTCAGAGTGAGGAAGTTCTTCCTCACAGAAGAGGAACTTTATTTTACTTAAATTCTAAGTACACTACTACATTGTAAAGGCAGCATGTATTATTTCTGCTGAGGGATCCTGCCGATTTGTCCACAAATCTGTGCTCCCAGCAATGGGACTCAGTACATATTTCTGTGATCCTACTCCCTGCAACATTTGTAGGTGCACGTCCAGGAGGGACCGATGGTTAGGTGAGAAGGTAAAAAAGAATAAACATTCTTGAGACAAGGATGGTACTTCTCTGACTCCTACTGCAAGCCAAGAAAATGTTCCCAAGTTCGCATACTATAATGCTGCCTTCAGGAACTGCGCCTCTAACTTGAAACCTCATGCTTTTTTTCTCCTTTAAAAGACACTGCTTTTCACCATGCAAATGACTAGTTCTTCCTCTATTGCTCAAGCTAAGCTACCTCTCCAGAAGTAAAAGTCCTTACAACTACCAGGGAGAAACAACCAGGAAATAAAAAGAAACACGCTATATAAAAACCTTTTCATGAAAGTAAATAAAATCCAACAGTTTTGTTGTAACCAAGCTGTTCCCATCATATAAAACAGTGCAAAAAAGATACTAAAACTTCTGTCTGTAATTTCTAGGTGCCACAGATTAATCCGCAAGTCATCTGCAGATAAGTATGTTTCATAATCGCTATTAATGGAGATGGAATTGATGTGATACGTGTGAGCATTGGCAAATATTCTTCGTGGACTAGCTTCAACCATGAGGTCCATGGGCCTGAATACTGGCACCTGCAAAATACAAAGCCATGAAAGTCCGAGTACTACAAACACATCAGCACTCATAATCACAGCCCTTCAATACACCAAGCTGACTAAAGTATCTCAAAATCACCTCAGAAGTAAATGTGTCTGCCAACTGACAGAAAATGTAAAGTTAATAATCCGATGGAGCAGTTACTCACTGAGCCACAGGCTAATCTGCGTACTGGCCGAGAGAGAGGAGAAATCACTTCAATGTGGCTAATTCACTGGGAGTGAACTACTCACCCGTAGTGTTGTAACTGTAGTAGGATCCCTATACCTTCCATCTTCTTCCTTTAAATTATAACCCTCTGGTCTTTTGTCCCTTTCACTGATTTTCCATAGCTTTATTGTTTTATCTGAAATGAAACAGCCAAAGTTTCAAACCAAAGCTCTAGCAAAGACACTAGTCTTCACAGTTGATGTGCTTTAACATGAAGCCTTCAAACAAGACAAGACCACCTACATGCACCAAAAAAAGACAAAAATACTGCTTGGAGAAAACAAGACATGATAAAAAGCATTTAAAAGACCTCCTCCACAGTTTGTTCTTTTAATAAGAGTTAAGAGCAAGTTTCAGTTAGAATCAGGACTGTTATGAATGACTAATATAAGCTCTCACACAGTTCGTTATACACATATGAAGGTACTGAGGAAGAGCTTAGCCCCTTTGCTATAAAGCAACTAAAGCAGAAGTGTCTAATATACCACCCCATGTTGTGGGGCTTCTCTAGCCAGGTAAGCCGGAACAGCAGTACAGTTAAACAGCCTAACTCTCGTGTAGCCACATCCCTAGGTACTTGCATTTAAAACCAGCCAGCTTCCAGCCTGTTGAAAGTGGAAAGGGTTAGACGAAATCCTAGTAGTGAACCTATGTAACAACAGCTTACCATGCGATAATAACTATTAAGTCATAACTTACCATTTGTAGACAATAAAAACTGAGCAGCATTTTTCTGGGGTAACCACCTAATTTTGTTGATCTTCTCTTCAATTTCTAAACTTTTCAAGTAGTCAAACTCTGGTTCATGGCTTTGAAAGGTACTGTAAACATTGTATTCTCCCCTACTGTGAGACTGCGTTTTGTTCTAAAAAGAGAATTAAATGATCAAGATAAGTATGCAATGTACAGAACACTTTTTAAGGCTGCAGGCAGAAGCCAGAACTAGATATTTATGTGGCAAGATACACAGGCAGGCTGCTAATTAGCATAAAAATAGGTTAAGACTTCTGCACTCTGTTGTTGCCTACACTAGATTTGCCATGAGTATCCTTTGGTGTACAACTTGCCTTATTTTAACAAGCCTGTAGAACAGACAAAAAGAGGATCATCTCTTTTGCAAGAGCTTGACTAGATTTTCTACTATTTTGACTAAAAGCAGAGAAGACAGTTATCACAGCAGCTTTTGATTCCTAAAGTTTCCAGAAACTCCCCTCAACCACATGATTAGTATCTCCAGCAAGTTCTCATATTAATTCCAAGCCGCTGAACTTACAAACTAACATTTTGCCCAGACATTCTAGGCCTGATAAGTCTTTTTTTTCTTTCAAAAACTCAAAAAAGTCTTCATCATTCTCTCATCTTTAATTTTTCCATCTTTGATTTTTAAGGAGAATATTCCCCAAGAGAAATACCATAGCCACATATATGGCAAATCTACTCTGTGGGTAAGTTCAACTTGCTAGGCACACTACAGAAATCCCCTGTCAGCGCTAAATTTATACAAGGAGCTCCACTGTTGTGGTTTATGATCTTCACATTCTCTGAGACCTTAACTGCTTAAGAAGCTTTTTCTAACTTATTCTGGAGATGAGGGGGGAAAAAAGCTTAACACTTCTGCTAAATACATCTTTGACATTAAAAGTCACACTTCCACTTAGCCTGTTTAGGATGGAACTGTTTGGAAAACTGAAAAACCTCTGAACTTGCATAATGCCTCTTTCTAAAAGCTATGTTTTAGGCAGTGGCTTCCTAGCACTAATATTGCACTGCATGGACTGAACTTTAAATTCCCTCCAATGGGTCAGGTGTCAGAAAACTGGAACCGCTTTGGAAGTAGCACTCACTAGGTGTACTTGAAATTAATTCAAGCTTAATTTTGTGCTATATTCCTATTCCACCCATTTCAAGAGGTTGCACTATCAGATGCCTTTCCTGTGGTATGTTCTCGACTAGGGACTTTGCTCTTTCCTTCTCTTCTGTGTCTCATGTCCATCAATTCATCTCATCCCTTCCTACCTCACTAAAACATACTACTTGATAGGATCCTTGCTAGCCCACATTTCTAGCATTCCTTGCATCATTTTCTCTTGCTTCATACCCTTACATTAATAGTGGGCATGAATTCTAAGATTTTACAATAAGCTGTGGGTGAAGGAAAAGTGGAAAAAATGCTTAGAAATAAAATTTAGCACTACAATATTGTACCACACCTATCAATTATACTGGCTCTCCCACCCTAGAGAACGGAAGGAACTTTGTTCTTAGTTTCACTTGGAGCTAACAAGTTAAGCAGGGTTACTGCATAGAACAGGCAACTTCTAAAGTAAATCTATCACGCTTTAGGAAATGCTGGTCATGATTCAGGGAACTTTCCGTCAATTTTATACTTACCATAATGATCAAGTCTTAGATATACTACTTGTGTATTCTAGTAAGGCTCTACAGGACTAGAATAATATATGAAAAAAGTAACATACAAAATCCACCCTTCGGATAAAAGCAAAATTTAAACTATCAGACTGTCTCATGGCACTCAGAAAAAAACAAACCCCAAAAACAGGTGTTGGCCCAAGTGCCTTATGTTAAATTCCAATTTAGGTAATTACAGGCTGCCTACACAAATTCCTCCTCCAGTTTCAAGCAGACACAGTATTCATTTCCTGCCCAGTACCCGGGCAGCGTCACTGCCTCGCCTTGCACCAGGGCCACCGCATTCCAACCCCACAGCGGCAGCACTGGGACAGTGGGTAGAGTTACACAAGCTGTGTAACTACACAGAGCACATGTCTTTCAGTGGTTTTCTTCCTGTATGTATGGTCTGTAAAGCACTCTGGAATGCAGAGTGATAGGTGGTGGTACATAAAACCAACTGAAATACTTAATTGTCTTTTAGATACTCTCATATATACAACTTGCTCTAGACAGTAGCTCATATGGCGTAACTAACTACTAAAGCATTAGGGAATCCAGTCCCCATTGTTCATTCCCTAAACACTGAGGAGTCAAGTTATGCCAGAACCAATTCTATGCAACTTAATCTGGTAACCTGGGTGGTTCTTACTGTACCTGGATTGTAAGGCTGTGAGCCATGGGTTATGCATCAAAACCAAAAGCAGTCATTTAAAGACAACTCACTTGAGAACAGGCAATTAGCTATTTAAGCTTTAAGCTACACTAAAGTAAGGGATCCTTGAAGGATGCAAACTAAAACTCAAGACTTTAAAGAAAAAAAAAAAAAAACAAACAGAAAAAAAACAAAAACCACCCCCACACAAGGGTTTCAGGCGCTACTGTAAGATGACAGTACTGCTGCTCACGCTGTCCACCTCGGCCTCCGGCCAAAGCAGCTTCGGCCGAGGGTGGTCAGTTGGGACCGTCCCACTAGATGGCCCCAGCCGACCGCAGGGATGACTCGAGAGAAGGTGGTCCTGCACCCAATGGCCTGCAACGAGCAGAACGCAGCCTGTGCTGGGCAACTCTGGAGGTTTAGGATTTTCAAAACTGACATTGAAAGAAACACTACGGAAAGAAGTAGCAGCATGACTTTTCTAGGCAATGAGATGACAGAAGTGCCTTTTATCCTCTCCCTGAAATGAATTCTAACCTAGTCAACTTCTAACTATGGCCTTAACTAAAAGTCAAGCACTCCACCTCAGCTTTCCCACCTTCAACGTGGGAGTAGAGACCCTTTCCTGGAATTAGAAGATTTGTCTGTAGAATTCTGCAAAGACCAAAAGAACAAATATAAAACAAAAAGATACCTTTGCTACTACGATTCTATTTTACCTGACTGATGTAAGAATGGAAAAGGGCATCTTAGGTCACAGTTACATATTTACTTAAGGGCAACTTCTATTTCCGCAACTACAGTGAAATGTAAAATAATAATCCCAGCCAAGCAGAGTCACTGCAAACAACCACCTTCAGCATCCCCGAGGTCTTTTTGTGTCCTCCCCTTTTTTGTTTTCACTTTAAAGACTCTTTAGACCACAGCTAAATAGTGTTTAAAGAGAAATTATAACAGGGTCACATAGTTCTCAATGATTTCTGCACTCTTAAATTTCATTATTTTAATCACTTAACTACACGGGCATGCACTTTGTGTAAAGTTTTTTATAAAAGCATGCTCTTTTTGTTTAAAAAAAGAATGAATAGAAATAAAGGAGAACATTAAATATACTTCAAGTTAGTTAGCACTCACCTCCTGCTCCTGTTGAAAGATGACAACTCTACCTCCTTTGTCTCCTGTTGCTAACAACTCTCCAGAATGGTTAAATTCTACTGTAGAAATTATATCCGCTGCATAGGAACAAAAATAAACCCTGTAAGTTAGTCATTCTTCTAAATACTAAGTGGCCAAGAAAGCTATGATTATAAATAAAAAAACGCATACTTCAGTTTAAGTATACTTATGTTATAAAATACAAGTAGGGATTTCTTCAAAAACATAGAATTTTTTTTAAAGCTGTACATTTGAAAGCCAGGTACTAGTTCACCGTGCCAGAACTGCAAGTTCAGTGTCATGCACTAAATTGTTTTTAAAGATTCTGTATCATCACTTATAATTGTTTTTCTGTTATGACTGCTACTCTATATAGTGAAAATCCATTTCTATACTATCTACTGTAACAGCAGAGACTGTGTATATACACATTCCTACCTTTATTTTCTCCATTCTTTCTGTTATACAATCATTACCTATAGGCTCTCAAAGCCTTTTTTTTTTTTCTTTTTAAGGACTCTGTACACATTTGACAGCTTAAGGGCAAAACATATTAGGGCAGAGATGCTCAGACATCAGTGTCTAAGGAATGCAAGGATAGGGAACAAAAACAGCTACAGAAAATTTACAAAATAAATTCAACAGACTTTCTAAAAAAAAACAAAACCAAGTATCTCTTCTGGATGAGGAAGGCTTACATTACCACCAATGTTTTTATACAGAGTGCTAAAATTACATTGTGAATATACATTGAAAAAAAACCCGGTCATGCCTACTATCAAATTGATCTGTTTATACAGCAAAAGAGGACAAATTATTACTTAAGCTCAAGCACACCAATTCACATTTTCAAATACGCACATGCCCCTCCTACTTTCAAAAAGCAGAATCAGAAGCCACACCATTCTTCAAACACTAACTTCAAATTGCAATACAACTATACTAATCTAATTCTCTGCAGAAGAAAGTACCTGAGATTCTTACATATGCAAGTCTTCAGGCTATTTCGCTTTCACATCAGTCTGATGCAGATAAACACAACGTATCCATGTTTTCTGTTGGGTGGTTTCTTCATTCTCTATTTTCGAGTTAAAAAAGGTCTAGTACCTGCTCTACAGACTGAAAGCTACCGCTGAACAAAAGCTACTCAGTCTGAATTTAAACAGACACTATTGTGCAGCATATCATGGAAGCTATCTTATCACAGAAAGCAACAGGGTTATTTTCATTTTGAAGAAGTGAAACATGCAGGATTTTCCTCTTATTCATTTTAATACCAAAATCAAGCTTACATCATGCTCAGCTTGTCCCAAACACATGGGCGGTGGCCTCTGAGGACATTAGCAAGCTGTTCTTTAATAACTGCATTACACAGCAGCTTCAAGCATGCAGCGTATCTGCCTGAGAACTGCACAATGCAAAGACAGCCTAGATATGCAGGCTGAACTCAACTGCAAAATCCTCAGAGGCAAAAGATGCACAGTCAGATTCTTGGCACGAACAGGTATATACAGCTCAGTTGTGTTTTCTAATATACAGCACAAACTGCCATTTAACAAAAGATAAACACAAGATTATGCATCTCCATCGACCTCCGTTGCCATGATTATCTGGCACCACTGAAACACAAACAGGCTGAAATTACTCAAGAACACTGTGTTAAGGACATAAATGTGACGTAAGCTGGTGTGTAGACAAACCAGGATCCTGATTGCACATAAAAACCCCCATGATTTCAGTGCACATACTTTTATTCTGTGTGTGTCCCTCCCCCTGTAAAGGTTACTTTAGCCATTCGTTAACATATTTGTGAACAAGATGAAGTGATTTATCTCACATCTGTAAGACTTAAGACTGCATAGCATTCAGATGAAGATACGACATTCAGTATGCGCCCTTCACAGGTGAACAAAGCATAAAGGTAACATACAATTAATCAAACCCAGCATGCAGAAAGAGTAAAGGGCAAACCAAGCAATCTAATTTTGACTGTTCAATACAATGTAAACCATGTTGTTATAATCCTCTAAAAGGAGAGCAGCATAAGGAAGTTGTCAATTAATTGAAGAAAAAGAAGGTAACTTGCCTCTCAATAGTGAGAAGTACACAGAATGATTACAGTTTTGAAAAAATACTGAGATTTAACACTGCAAGCTAACCCAGTCTTAGAACAGAGAAGACAATACAGCACGTTATCAGCAGATCTAAATGCATGCATTTATGTGGAAGGAGAACAGCAAAAAAAAATTTGCCTTAAAATTCTTATATATCCCTCTAAGAATAGACTGATAAATTCATCATAGTACTTCTTTGGTGAAAGTCACTTGAAAGTTTTACAAGGTCAAAAGCCTTAGGCTTGAAGCCTTATGATTAGTACAGGCAGCAACAAGAGCCAGAAAAGCCTTAAATTAAGGATAAAGCCTTCATTTTCTTAGGTCAGCTGATGTAATATACACTGTATTTAGTAACTATACGAGTTAGCAGAAAGCTAACCACTTTTCTGTAACAGTTCTAGACATTCTCACTTTTTGCATTCATTTTAACTTGCAAGATATCCAAGCTTGGTACCAATGCTCTCCAAGCTGATACAAGTGCTGCTCCATCTAAGGGCTCAACTGCATGACCGAACTTTCAGTACTAACCCCCACAAAAATCTAGCAGGCTCAGTCAGCAGTGACGAGGTGCTCAAAACTCTGCAGCGCTATATAGACACTATGCAGAAGATCTTTTCAAGTACTTGGATCCATTTTAAATTAGAAATAAAATACATTCCTTAGCAGCAATCACAACAGAAAATTATTAATTAGTTTTTAAACTCAAGATACATCTACAGAATCTGATGTGCCTTCTACATTGTAATCTTGGACTGTTCCCTTTCCAAGGACAAAACAAACACGCTAGAAAAGTAAGCCGAAAAATTATTTCTGCTTAACTAGTCACAAAACAGGGCCGAGATACAAAAATCAGTACTGGAGAGCAAAGCAACCAATCATACATTTTAAATCCAGTAACTCACCATTAAGAATATTGTATTCCCATACCTTGGTCAAAGACAGACACAGACATCAAGGCACTGGTGTTGAACTGGGCGGATTTAATAGCGTTTGAGAATTGACAGGGGAAGCATTTCATCTTCCGCAGTGCACTGATTCACTTGTGTATTTTTATCTGTATTAACACCCTCGTTGCCAAATAAAATCAGTGTAATCCTTTTCTTTTCAAATGGTAACCATAATTCCCCTGATAGTTACATGTAGGGTTATTTTAGTCCTTCAGTGCTGCAACGGCCAAAAGAGCATCTACAGAACGCGCTGCCTTCTCTCTGCACCCTCCCTCTTGTGCATGCTGTTTTTGCTACAGTCTCTAGGTGGGAGTCTTGCCAACACAGAGGGCTGCTCTCACTGCCCATCAGCTTGTAAATGATTCCTTCTGTAGGCAAAGAGCACTACGGAGGAATATCTGAGGCCAAAGCAGATGGATGTATAGGCATCCTGTTGTCACCAACACCAATGGCTTCTCGATATGACGCATTCTATTGTTTACTGCTGAACTCATTTCAATGCCCTCCTCTTCAAGCGCCAGTATCGGAGATAAATAACCACCAAAACCTTATCTGATAACCACACTCCTCGCAGAATACAGTCAGATAGCATCATCTGTTAATAGACTTCCAGAAAGCTACCCATGCCTTGAGAGATAAGATTTGTCTCTCTCCTCCCCCCAAGCATCCCAAGACATCTCTGACACCAATATGAAGCATGGCATTTCAAGTGCTGAGATTTTAAAACACTACAGAGCAACATCAAACACACAGGATGAAGACAGCATTCTGATAAAAGCAAAAGACAGGACAGAAATGGCTATGTCTATCCACGTTCCTGTAGTGTACCTGCAATACTTGGTCTGAGTTTCTCCCTCTTGCATAACTTGGGATAGACAGCTCAGGGGTTACTATAGTTTCTAAAAGTACTTCTTGGCACAGATGTCTAGAGTTCTCCTTTAGTTCCATTTAAATATCCCTTCACAGACACTTGTTAGTACTGTGGAAACACTTCTGACACTACTAACTACTTCCGTATCATGGTTTTCAGTGATCTAAAAGCAAAGGGGGGAAATCACTTACACAAGCTGAAGTCCATTTACTGTTGTTGCACATGTACATCACCAAGGGAAAATGTTTTGCAGCAGGTTAAGTGAACATCTATAATCAAACACGGTACTACTGTACAGCTGTATCCCCACATCAAAGAAACAAAACACACAACAAACCAAGCCAGTGATCTTAAAAATCCCACTGTACGGTAAAAAGAGAGGCTTGCGGTCCCTGACCTACTGGCACACGCCAACAGGGCAGTCTGCTTTCCCAGCAGCCCTCAGCCCCCTGACACTTCTCCCAGATCCAGCAGCTACAGTCTAGTTTCTTTCAACTGCTGTCAAGGTTGCTGCTTCTTCTGCACATGATGTTTATACCTTCACAACCTGCTCTAAGCTTTTTACGTATTGCTCCGACGATCCAGCTTCACTTTAAGGTGCTCCAATAGAAATCAAAACCACCGCAAGGTCTGGACACTTATCTTCACTAGATTCAAGTGAGACTAGCTTTTCCCATGGTAGACATGGAGACAGGAACCTGAAGAACCAAAGGAATCAAAACAAGGTGTCTTAGTTTTGACAGAGAGTGGGATAGGGGGAAAGACATTTATCTCCAAGTTCTGAAAATGCTTAAAGCAATGTGTTCACAGTTCACCATGTGAAAAGGAGACATACCAGGAGCTCCCAAGCAATTCTTAACTAGTGGCAGACACACACTTCTGCGGATTAATCATCTTGAAAGAGAACAGCCACTCAACACAAACCTCACCTGCTTCCTAGTGGGCTCAAGACAACTATCACAATTTCAGAATTTTTAGTCAGTATTTATTACACAACCTTTGCTATTTTGAATAATTGAATAATTCACCTGTCATGGTCAGGCAGGATTCAGATGGTTTGAAAAACTGAGGCCCTGGGCCAGGGCACTTACGAAAGATGACCAGTTCAAATGAAAACAGTCCAGTTACACTGTTCAAAGATGGAGGAATAAAGGAATCCAGCCCATCTCAAATGCCTTTTCCTCCTTTAAAGGAAAACAATGCTCTAAGTAAGAAAAACTTGGTCACTATGTTAAAAAAACATTTTCACACTTTGGGGCCTTCCACACTTTTCAGCGATTGCTGAACAAGGACCACCCATGCATCACCACAAGCAAGTTTTCTGAAATATTACAGAGAGGGTCGTGCTGAAGTTTTACCACTGTTGACAAGTCTATGGAATAAGGGAATAAAACAGCTTTCTCAATCCCAACAAGCAAAAAAATACTGTAATCCAATGACTTGGTTCCAGAAGGCCCACTGTGAACCTGAAAAACAATTCTGTATTAAATTTTTTTCCTATAATAGAATAACAGATATTTTATTAGTACAGAAGAGGCTATCTATTTTAATGTACCATGAACTTTATATAAACTCTGCTTATAAAACATGCTTGGTAGGCAAAACATGTCACCTACTCTACAGCAGCAAGTCAATCATGGCAGCAAACAAAGAGCGTCTTTATTTCACCAGACCTAAAAGGTTTCTGTGAAAGTTTTTGGAATCACGTTGATCTGCTGCCTAAGCAGAGAGCAAGTAAATCAGTATGTTTACACAAGTGGAGCAATCTCCTGATGTTTCCAAGGACTGAACAAAGAATTGTAGTATTTAAAAAGCATTTTGGTACTACTTCTCTGCTTATTCACCTTCCCAGTGGCTCAGAATACCATTTCTGGAATTTTCCAAAGTAACAATTTAAACAAACCTTATCCATAGTGCAGAGCAGATTACTTACAGGTTGGTAGTTCTGTCCTAAAGAGTAAAAAGACAATTCACTGACCAAATGTGGAGCCCACTTCCTCAGTTTGCAGGACTTAAGTACAGAAAAAGCTGTTTTCATCAAACTAAACGTCAATTGATCTTTCCAGAGACTGTCTGGAACAGGAAACACCAAGAAACCAACTTCAAGGATTATTTTTTAAATCCAAGGAAGCTCAAAAAGCCTCAAATTGAGGAAGCAGCACAGGAATGGATAAATATCACGAGGCATAAAGACAGTGAAATATCTGAATTCAACACACAGTTACTGAGCATACCTGAGCCATTCTTCCTAGATTATCGCTAAAGATAAAGTGAACACGCTCAAAACTGAGCAAGAGTCTCTGTCCAGGAAAACTTGCACACCTTGTGTCTGGAAATCACTTGTGATTTTTTTGGTCCTTCCTAACCCAGGGTGAAACAAAACCTTCCTGCTACTACCGAACGTATTTGACTTCCAAAAACTCAAGCTCAAGTCACAGCTAATGGCACAAAACTGTGACTTTTAATTGGGCTTTCTTGTTGCCAGTAATGGTTTTGTTTTGGACTTATGTACTTCATTGATGGGGGGAAAAGGAGGAAACAACCACCAGAAACACCAGAGAACACAAAAGCTCCTCCAAGACTTCAGATGTTTTAAGAAGCTACACAATGCACACAATGTCTGAGTCATCCCAGTATCACCCCGCTGTTTGCATGATTTTCATTTACCACACTTATCAAGAGTCCTAATATATCATGTATTACGTCTCTGAAGCTAGATAGTAAAGTGTTAATCTCAAACAGGAAGGCTGTTTAAATAAGATTAAGAAAGAGTGACTACACGTCTGTGTTTGCAGAGAAGAGAGCTCCCAGGATAGTGGACAGGATACCACAACTATACGTGTCAGGGAAAGAATAAGAGAGCAAAACAGCAAGCACTATTTCATACTGGTGGTGTAAAAGAGAACACCCTCTGCATTCCAGCCTCATCCCTAATTTATGTATGTAGAGGGGGAAGGGAGCACAAGGATTGTATACTTTAAAGTTACCATGACCCGTTTTACTATTGACTTCATTTCCCTTTTCTTCATTCACTTTCCAGAGGGATTCTCTGCATTCACTCCGTCTCCCAGAAGTGACTAGGCAACAAAGCCAAAGGCAGCTGGGACAAGGCATTCCTACTGTTCAATTTACTTCTCAAGACTCATTCCAGAGGTCCTTTAAATAGATCTCTTTTTACTAGGAGGGCATTAAAAATGTATTAATTCTTCAGAAATATGGGGACAGGATGAAATACATGCAAAGCAGCAGTAAAGAGAGGGGTTACCACTGTGGCAAAAATTCTCACTCCTGTGACACGAAGCATTGCAAGAGCCAGCTGGTCACTTGCTCTCTCCTACGAAGCAGTCCTGCAATCCTGCTGCGCACAAAGAGCACACAAAGCACCTCAGCAGCGAGGGGAGGGGAGGGGAACTGTGTGATGGCCAGCTAGCTTCGCACCGCTGCTGGCCCCACTGCTGTTAGAGCACAAACACGCAGGAGCCGAAGACGCATTTCACGCAGACAGTAATTAAGCTGGTTTTGTTGGCTTGCGTAAATCTGGGAAATTTCCACACAGGGAGAAAGATTTACAGGGTGTTCTCTAGCATCCACATTCATTCCAAGTGTTCCAGGGCCTGTGATGCTGAAAATGAAAAACATGGGATCCTGATGAACTCGTCGTTTTCCCCACCAATTTTGAAAGCATTCTAATCCTGTTTAGTAAGGATGTATTTAAGTGTTGAGACTCTCCCAGTCCTATTTACATATATATCTGTGTGCAATATACACACACAACATACCAGTCTCCAAATAACAAATACGCATAGTACTTCACATCTGAAGTTCACTGCATGAACTACGCACCCTAAGTAAAATAACCCAATGTAAACCTTGTCAAGCAGTCCTAAAACCCAATACTTTCCCTCAATTTCTTGGACTTTCCTATATTTCCATTTCTTTTATTTACTCTTTCTTCTTCTCTTCTCTCTCCAACTCTGCCAATCTGAGAGAAAATGTCGCCTTCTGGAACAGGCAAGTCCTAGTTCAACTCTGGATCTGAAAGCCTGAGTGATTTAGTTATTATTACACATCTTATTTATAACTTCCTATTCAGTTCCCTGAAATAAAGGTTGGCCCCATCCTGATAAAGCTGTTTCCTGTTGCTTCCTAGGTTACACTGCCAAGACCGATGCCTACCTTGCAACTGACTCAGTTCGCAGTGGGCTGATAGGTAAGCAGGCTCTACTCTTCAATAGCAAAACACGGCTCACACAGTATCCTTAAGCACGCCACATCCTTCTGAGATGATGCCCTCATATCTACATACTAGTAGTGACAGTAAGAACACTTATCAGCAGCCTCAAGAAGTAGGAGCTTGAATTCAGTCACGTTTTTTAATGGAAGCAGGAACAATACAAGCTCAGGGATGGAACCAGTACTGTAAGACAACTATTTTATAGGATATACACATATTAGCATGGCTTTGAATTTACAGATGCATTTATAACATGTTCTTAGATAGTCTAGAGATAATGCAACTGAAGTTCTAAGCTCAAAATAATGTTTTTCTGTGGTTTTGTAACTTTACGCAAACAACTATTTTTGCTAAGCCTCTGGACTTCTTAGAAAACACAACCATTACTGAGCAGCAAACTTCCATTCTCTCCTACTCAAATAATACAGCGATACCAGCCTTAATCTTGTTGCCACTGGTTTTATGTAAGGCCAGTAATTCTCCTCAACAGCTTTAACAGGCTCAATGCTCAGAGAAGAATACAACTCCAAATCCACCTGCCCTACACAACGGAAGCTGCTCCAGTCTGCAAAGCAGTAGTGAGAAGATGGCATTAGAACTGCCGAGAACAGAACTGAAATGGAAGTGACTCTCAAAACACCCTTTACAATTTGGAATAACAATGAATATGCAGATGAATTATTTTAGCACGGTAACAGTAACACCGGGAACAGAACCACCATCTACCAAAACACAATGCCTCTCATCTGGAAAAGCAGCTCCTTACACATTCAGAAATCTTTTAAGTGATCTTAAGTTAACCGTAATATCAAAGCAACTGTCTCATTTAAACACAATTCATAGAAAGCACACTCTGTGTTCAGTACTACAATCGAAGTTGTATAGGGAGTAGCATACCAAACATTTTAATTCTTGTGTTTGGTAAACAATTGCTGTGCCTCACTGGGCAACTGCCGTTTGCGGGCCAACTTTAGTAAGCTTCAACATCTCCATTCAGGTCAAGTTTCCACCATTAAATTTATCACCAGTTCCCTCTGTGGTCCATTTTCAGACCAAGGCAAGAAGCCAACAAACAATCATGCTAAACCAGCAGCAACTTTCAAAGTAGCAGAAATCACTACAGGGAACACTGTAATCACCACCTCAAACTTTTGTGAGTGATCCTCAACACATTTCAGTTAAATTTAAGCAGGTTTTTCTTTTTTCGCTAAGCTAACAGAGTTCAAGAAGACTGAACTGAAGGCATTGTATGAGCAAATTTGCTGGAGGGGCGAAGGGCAAGGAACATGCTCAGGAGCAACCACATCTCCAGACAGCACACTTGTATTTAAAACGCTATCGAGCCCACAAACCAAAATGCCAATTCAGTGCATTCCTGTCCATGCATACGGTCCTTCACAAGCTTACAACAGTTCCCTGAACAAGGTCAGAATTCGGCATTGCTAGAAAAGAAAGGAAATTGATTTAAACCTCAGACCACTGCCTTCCTGTCCCCATCTATAGTAGGAAGCTCAAAGTCTCCAGTACACACGGCTCCAAGACACCTGTGGTGGCAACACAGAAAACACAAGCGACCCGTAGCTACAAGTCAAAGTACTCTGAAAACAGATGTGTTACACACTAATGTGAACCGACTGATCCATGCTTCCTACCCCTTAAAATGACATAAAATTGCTTTAAAGTTTGATCTTTGCGAAAGGAGTTCAAGCATTCACCTTAAAAATTAGTATGAGCTTTGGGAAAGAACTTTTATACTTTACATTGATCTAAAACTGTGATCCACCATGGAAATGGTAAAGCAATACTGGTACCACAATTACTGTAACCACCGGGCTATACCTGATGGTAGAGGTTTTATTTCTGCTCACCGAATCTGGCACTGCATTCTATAATTCCTTTTATGCAAAGTTTGTTGTAAACCTACAGAAGAAAAAAAACCCCTATAGGGCTAGTATATGTTAACTGAAAACAATCTTGAACTGGTGCCTTGAAACCATTTCATCTGAGAGAATTAAATAGTTTTGGGTCGGGTTTTTTTAACTCCAAATTAGTTATTAATAAGTACTTCAAAACTTACTGTGAAAAATCCTCTCATATGAAACTCGTAACAACAGCAGCCAGAAGAATTTTGTCTATATATAAACAAATGCAAAGCTGTTTCGTTTCTGGACAGAAACCATTAACCCTCATCACCCTGATTAATTGCTTTCTATTTTTAAACCTTAAGACTTTTTTTTTCTTTTCAGAACACACACATAGGAAACCAACAGGCAAATCCCCTTCTTCCACTAGGTGAAAGAGAATAAACTGACCACAGCAGTACCTTAACTCACAAGAAGCTGCAAGCCAGCAGAGTTCCCAGTACCTTGTCTTGCCCCTAAGCTAGACATCACCTAGTTGGGAGAACAGAGTAAGGAGCAGTCAGTCTAATCACATTCAGAGAAGCAGGAAACCAAATACATGTACAACAGATCAGTCCAGATGCAACCACCACACAAAACTACTGCTGCCTTGGCCACCCACGCTCAAGACACCGCATATTTAACTAATAAGGTTAACTTGGCTCCAGCATGAGTTGATGTAACAAAATGTAACACATTGTGGAACTAGCGAAACGTTAGTTGTAGCCCTATCCGTGCAGTTTCCAAGCCCTCTGGAAGATGCCTTCACCGACGTATTACTAGGACCTCTGAGGATGTGTTTTACACACACACCTCAGCTGACCTATCCTATGACCCTTCCACCCCGGAATTGAGGGGTATGTCTGTGTGAAGCTTCTTGTAGTCCTCCGCAAGTCTGGAAGACTACCACTACCCAAATAATTCAATATGCACGTTACTGCAAAGTGGAGACTTAACGAGCTCAAGACAGAGCCATTTTTCAACTCAACACAAACTGGACCAGCCTGAAAATACCTCAACTTCAATAATAAGGAATTATTTAATACCTGACAAGAATTCCTTTGATTCTCTAAAGGCATTCTCTGCCTTGAAACTGCAAATAGCATTGTTCTGCACTATTACAATACCCTAGGAAACGCAACTGAACCTCACAGTGGTCTGAGGCACCACCCAGCTATTTTTAATCCAAATAGTTTCTAGTCTTTCCAAGAGGCCTCTAAGTTTTAACATGAGGAACAAACCTGGTTAGGAAAGCAACAGCTAAGACAACTCCCCTTTTTAATCTTCACTATGTAGGTTTAGAGTTTTTCCCTAAAGAATCTATTCAAACAAATGGTCTTCTACCTTACTTTAGTATTGCAAGTGTGTTTAGAAAGACTGATAAATACACATACCTATGCAGGGAACATTTTACTAGGGCAAAAAGCAAATGATGAGCATTTAATTTAAATCTCTTAATACACATTCTTCCCCAAACTCAAGTATTCCTTAAAATATGACAGGAAGTGCCTATTTGCTTTTCCTATTCACACTAATTCGGGTCTATTGTTGGCTGAAACAAAGGTCTTTCAACCTGCATCACCCGTTCCCAGGACATCTGACACCAGTTTATTAATATCATAAACACAAGAGGCATAAGTGGCAGAAATCCAGACCCACTCTTGGTACTCGTCTTAAATAACCTCAGAAAGGCGGGTGAATAATCTCACAGGTTGTGGAACTACAACATTTATTCACAACTAGGAACAAGCAGTTAAAGGTCACAGCTGCTCCTTGAGCCTGTTCTTTGCAGGCAATGCACTACTGTATAATAATAAAAAGGCTCAGGCCTGTCCGCAAGCTTTCCTCCCTCCAACCAGCAGAACTGTTCTGCTTTTAAACAAAAAAAAAAAGTAATCAGCAGCAACTCCAACATTTCAGCATTTTTCAAGATCAGCCAGCTGTTCAATGTGAAAGCTATCATGGGGTTCAGGTTTCTGAACACCACAAAATTCAGCTGCTGAGAGTTTCCAACCTGTGAAGCTTAAATCTGTTTTCAGGTGAGAAAAGGGGAAGAGAAGAGTGGCCTTCCTACTGAGGATGTGTCAAATCCAGTTTTGCATCAGTCCCCTTTCAACTGCAATGAAAACTCCTCTTCATTCAAGGTTAGGATTATCAAAAAGAGACTGTGAACAGTAGTTTCCAGCCTCTGGCTAACATCACCTTCAGAGGCTACTCACCCTTATACCTAGCACTCCATCAGAAAGGATGTTTTTGATTGGAAATGTAAACAAAAAGAACAGAATCATGAAGTAGAGAAAATACACTACCTAAGCAACATCTGTGTTTAAAAACCCACATGCATTAGAATTCTTCACTTACTCATTCTGAAAGCATCATCTACCAAATAAAAAGCCATCTGCCATTTTAGGGATCTGGCCTAGGTATGCTTGTGCCCCACTCTTGTCACAGCATGCATCAGTTATACTTAACCTGGAAAAATTAAGTGTCCCTGTTCAGATGCAAATAAAGAAGCTCAGACACTCAGGCTTCAAGAGTCACATAACCAAGCCTTCCTTCAGTGGCTTAAATACACTAAAAAATAAATCATAAACAAACACGTGTTCTTTGGTGCTGCAGCAGTAAAACTCTACCTATAAACAACTTTTTAACTCCATGTGAAATCTTAGTTGAAATGTAACCCCAGCAGAATGCGAAGTCTCTGGTTTGCTTGGAGGGGCAAACTGGCAGTGTTAGTGTTCTCCGTTTCGACAGCTTATACTCTAGAAGAAACATTTAAAGTATTACTACAGACATAGCGATAACTTGACTAAATGGCACAAGAAAAAAAAAAGAGCTTCCTCCCCTTTGAATTTTCCTGTTTCAAACACCTACCATCACAGAGATTGTGCCTTTCAACCATACATCATCCCTTTAAACAAATTAGTTGTACTATGCAGTATGATATACAATCCACCCTAGTTACATCTCCATTACAGAAACACTCTTCAGCCAGCAAAACCTACACTGATTTATGAGAGGTCCTCCTGGATAAAGATGACAGAAGGGTTAAGTTATATTTGTATTGTGTAGAATTTACTTGGGGGGGTTACTCATCATTTTTGTCCTTCATACAACTGCATACAGATCATACATATCTAATTACAGGGGAACAAAATTAACTCTAGCAGGAACTACATGCCCACAAGACCTCCTTAGGGGCCTGAATGTTCTGTCACTATCACTCACAAAACTGAGGGACTTACTGAGCAACAGGAAGAGAATGGAGACAAAAACGCTTAGAAGTAACAGATTTAATTATTCCTGCTCTAACACAGCATTTTGTCTAGCCTTGGTACTCTGGTACCTGACTTGTTCCAACATATTTTCTGCCTGCAGAGCTCTGCTTTACAATGTATCACCAATAAAGCCACAGCAAAACTGTTTCTGCACACCTTATTTCCAAGAAAGTAACTTCTCAATTTTAGCACTGCTGAGGACAGAAATTCAGGTTTACTCATTTTCCAGCACAAACTTTATGCTGGAACAGAGAAATTAAATAGCCTCTGTCCAGAGCGGAACAGCACTGCCGCTTCTGACCTCTCTGAACACATTCCTGCTGACCTGCAGATAAAGGACATCCTGTTCACCACATGCAGAGCAAAGATTCAAGAGACCAGAACTCCACCTCAAGCCGCTGCTCTCCGGAACACCAGTATTCTTAGAGCTAAGTCGCAGCACTACACACTCACTAGGCTCCTTCAGGATCTACACATCAAGCTTACGGAAGTGCTCCATAATTCCCATAAGCCACGCTATGAAACACGAGTTACATGTAGTATGAGATTCCTCAAAATGCATTAAAAGAATTGGACTAAGTTTTATTCAAGCTTCATTTCCTCTTGCTGTGATAAGCATGTTAGCAGTGTATCTATTTTCCAAAAACAGGCTAATCACCCCTTGGTAGCAGAAGTGCTTTGCTGTTTTGCCTGGCTGTTTTATTTATACTTCCATTTTCTTAAGGAACCGTTCTCAATATGCCTAGGAGGAATGGAAAAGAACGTTCTTGGGGGGAGGGGGAATTGAGCATGCTCAGAAATACCACGTAGGCCTTAAAAAAGCAAAAAGTGTCAGCAGTTAAGCTGTTCTTCCTACTACGTTGTCTCCAGTTAACAGCACCAAGTCACTGCCTTGTATGGGTACTGGGGCTAATTTCCATGCAAGACCAGTGTGCAATCCCCACACGGGAATTTTCAGTCCTCCTTCACAGAAGGTGATTTTAGACATTATGAAAAAAGTCACTGAAGGCTACGGGCAGCTAAGCTCTCAAATAGGTGCTTCTGAGACTGTAGAATCTCCACAGATGAAGGTTTTTAATAACCATATAACAAGAGTAACAGGTATAGTTGAAAGATTTGCATTTAGAGAACATACTAACAAGCTCCCAAGGTCCTGTCCGCCCTACTCTCTGTGATACCACCCTCATTCTGCTGTGACACGTCTGTGTTATAACCAGGGGCTGAGAAGGACACTGAAGAGTCTGCCACTCCAGGCATGGACTTCACAAATGCCAAAGTTATCTTCATGCTCTTTGATTCCTGTTGAAAGGGGATTTTGCTTTGTTGGAAAAAAAAAAAAAAAAAAAAGGATTTAGTAGCAACAGGACTAGCAGAAGATCAGCCCTGTGAACTAGGCAAATTACAAAAGTATTTACTCGCCTCTTCTTCTAGTTCAGAATCTTTACAAGTCTCCTCAACACTACAAATTACCTTACTCACGATAGCTTACCCCAATTATAGCTGAACATATCCACACGGAAGTTGCCCCTGTATTATTTATTCAAGAGGATGTTCACCTACACAGCACTGAAAAACCTGCACTACAAAGTTAGCTGTGTATTAATTCACATAACTGAACATTCAATCCGTGCATATTTTAAAAGGATGCTTTAATTTGGATGTCTGGTCACTGAAAGAGTAAATAATTTCTATTTCAAGCTGCATTTACTTGAAGCCTTACCCAATGCCTAAAGCCATTACCTAATTTTTTTTTTTAGAGAATAAAAAACACCCCAAACTTCAATACTAAAAAGGAAAACAGACCTGCTTCTGCTTACATGTGTTCATTTTCATTATCCTCTTTTTTTTTTTCCCCCCTATGCTCAAGCCAGGTGATTTGTGAGTCCCTGAAAGTAATCTGAATCAGTAACTATTTTCTCCTCAATTCCCACCGACAGCCCCCCTGCCTCAACCTATAGAAGCATTCCTCACTTCCACCAGAGTACCTACACCAAAGCGCACGCTAATAACACAGGCTAAATAGTCCCCTCAGCAGATCTTACTTTGTATCTTTTCAGGGGCTTGTTTGTGTTCCAAAGTAGTACAGAGCTATTTATGGAAAAATCTCTGCTGGAATCACGGCCAGAATTTCAATAGGCTGCACAGCACAGAAAAGCCGGTGGTTAGTTTTCTGTTTGCAAATAACAATATATTTGGAAATAACAAACTGTGCTATTGTTTTGCATGTACATAACAGAAGCCTTTAGGCAATGCCTTTGTCACTCAGAATGCTACAGACCAAGAGCACTGGAATATCTTGATTTTCTCTTTTTGCTGAAGCCATTCCCAAACATATACTGCAAGTTAAAAATCAGTAGCAGTCTTTCACAAAGATATTATAGTTTGGAATGCCTTTCAAAATCATCTACTAGAATTCTGTGACTCCGTGTGCATTTCTGTTGTAGATAAAAAAATACCCCATCTCCTAGAAACTACTGTGCTGTTTCAGACTCTTCTTATACATTCTGTGACCAAAGCTCTCATTTCAGGTGAAAGGATGAGGCCAAGAATTTCTCAGGCTTTTAATGTTCATGTGTAGAATGCAAGAGACCGCTGCACCTCAGACAGCATGTAAAGTGCCTCCTTCTAAGGGAAGAAAATGAAAGCAAAATCACTCTTACCTACCACAAGGGAAGGGAGAGAAGGAGGGAGGGAGGCACACTCCTCAGATGAATTTCAGGCAGCTTGCCGTAGAGCACAGCGCCTGTGAAGGTCACAAGTACAACTGAAGTTTCCAGCAGAGACGAATACACAGTTTCAACTATTACATGACCATGGAATTAAAAAAAAAAAAAAAAAAAAA